>Ga0105047_10011996_pt1 | contig 14002 bp, 10 predicted proteins | sample MAT04_FD_78384 | JGI IMG/M metagenome (GOLD analysis project Ga0105047, IMG submission 78384) | Freshwater microbial communities from Lake Fryxell liftoff mats and glacier meltwater in Antarctica - MAT-04 (megahit assembly) | ecosystem: Environmental > Aquatic > Freshwater > Ice > Liftoff...
GACGATTTGATAATTTGACAATCAGTCAAAATAACTTTACAAAAATGAGATGAAAATGTTATCAAGGGTTTTGGATGAAAAATGGGGACTAATTCTTATAGCGGACAGTATAATAACTTTACGTATTGTTATGCAAACAGCTTGTCAGCATTATAATTCGGGATGCTGAGGCTGAATTTTTTGGCTTTATTTTATTTTGATGTGATGGAAAAGTTTGGACATCATAAGCGATACTTTTCTAATTGAATTTAATAGAACCATTAATTAATTCGGAAATTCATTTACAATTTTTTCTTCATACTTTTTGCTTGATTAAAAAGTACCAACTTAGCGAAGCGGTCTCATGCACACCTTTAAAAACAAGCAATATGTGCATAAAAAATCAAGTCTTTATAAAAATGCTTGCGTTTCTAAACCAGAGGTATCTCCTCGCAAGGCATGAAAAAGCGCAACAAATCTTTACAGTTTGCCTTGCTGTGTATTGCTACGCACATGCCATTCGCACATACCTCCGGCTAAGAACTGCTGGCGCATTTGTAAAAGGCCGGTCCCTGCTTTGAGAGCTTCCTCTTATGGCAACATTGCGGAACGAGGATTTGGCTTTTTATGAATATTATGAGGGTGTAGGAACCGGCCTGATAGAAATTTCACAACAGATGTAGACGAAGGTAAACCGCGCGGGCATGTTGCCCCGCCCTGCGGGATAGACTCCGCAAAACACCAGCCTCACGTGCTGTACATATATGGGAAAATCCATCAGGCCCATACCAATTTATTGGGATCATGAGCCTTACCGGGGCGTACATCTGTGTGAAATTTCTATTAAGCCTGGATTTTGGGGTCTTTTTGTATCATAACAGAAGAACAAGATAAATAAAAAAAAAGAAATTAAACTCTAGAATTCATTACTCAGCACATCAAAATAATATTTAGCCAATTTTTTAAATAAAAATTATTATAATACAATTGATTGTACCTTTGTGCGTTATTTAACAATTAACCAAAAATAAATTATGAAAAAGCTATTTTTAGTGATGCTCATTCCGGCCATGTTGGTGACCATGAGTTGCAACCAAATGAAAGAAGAGAATGCCAGGCTTAAAGCCAAGAATGACAGTCTGCTGGCTCTTGGGTTCCAAAAGGACACCACTGTGATGGAATTTGTTCGTGCTTTTAACGAAATTCAGTCGAACCTCGATTCAATCAAATTAAAAGAAAATATTATCAGTCAGAATACCAGCGGTGGAACCGAAGTGCAGACAAGCGCCCGCGAGCAGATAACCGGCGATATAAACACTATTTATGCGATGCTGCAAAAGAACCGCGACATGGTGGCTTCTTTGCGTGCAAAACTCAAGAGTTCGGAAGCTGGCCTTAAAGGTGCCAATGTTAAGATTGCCGAGCTTGAGACCATGATTGACAACCTTACAAAATCAATAGAGGCTAAAGATGCTGAAATTTCTGAGCTGAAAGGCCAGCTTGCTAAAATGAACATTAAAGTAGAGGATTTAGGTAACCAGGTTACCAACCTGAATACCAATGTTGAAAACCTAAGTACCGAAAACAAAGCCAAACAGCAGGCAATCGAAGAAAAAACCGCTGCCCTGAACACTGCTTATTATGTGGTAGGAACTACCAAGGAACTGAAAGAGAAGAAAATTATCGACAAATCAGGTGGTTTTATCGGAATCGGCCGTGCCAAGGCTGTAACTGAAGATTTCGACAAAACATACTTCACTAAAACAGATATTACAACCCTGAATGAAATTCCTGTTAACAAGAAAAAAGCAGTTCTGCTTACCAACCACCCAACAGGATCCTACAAATTTGAAGGTGCCGGCAAAAAATCAGTTGATAAACTGGTTATCCTGAACTATACCGATTTCTGGAGCCGCAGCAAATACCTGGTAATTGTTGCTGACTAACGATTTTTATCCCATTCAAATGAAAACCGGTCTCTTTCGAAACCGGTTTTTTTATTGCGTTGCCGCAGATACGTGCGATCGCACACCTCTGCGCCGCAATAAAAAATAAAACAGTACATTTGCGCATGAAAATTCAACACTACCTCCTTCTGATTGCCTTGCTGCCCTGGGTTACAGCCTGCGCACAACCGGCAAAAAACAACCCAAAATCTGCTAAAAAGACTTTCGTAGCCATGTTCTATAATGTCGAGAACCTTTTCGATACGATTAACGATCCTAAAACCAACGATGACGAGTTTACTCACAAGGGCAAAGTACCCTGGACAGGAGAACGCCTCAACACAAAAATTGAGCATACAGGCAAAGTAATCACTGACATTGCCAGCCCGGCTATGCCCGATCTTATTGGCTTTGCAGAAGTAGAGAATAAGGATGTGCTCGAAATGCTGACTTCATCAGCAAAACTAAGCAAAACAAAATACAGCATCATACACTTCGACAGCCCTGATGAGCGCGGAATTGATGTAGCTGCTATTTATAACCCGGCTGCATTTAAGCTTATTTCGTCGGAGCAATTACAGGTAGAACTTCCTGATAGCGATCGAACACGAGATATTCTTTATGTAAAAGGCAAAGTAAAATCAGGAGAAATACTGCATGTTTTTGTTAACCACTGGCCCTCGCGCCGCGAAGGAACCGAACTTTCGGAACCTAAACGAATGGCTGCAGCAAAGGTTTTGCGAAACAAAATTGATGCTATACAAAAACAGGATAAGTCCGCAAACATTCTGTTGATGGGTGATTTCAATGATGAGCCTTCGGACAAAACAATCGCAGACGGGCTGAAAGCACAAAGCCCTGAAATGGCAATAAACAACTCATACCTTTACAGCCTCTTGTATCCAGAATTCAAAAAAGGCGAAGGAAGTTTATTTTATAAAGACTGGGACCTTTTCGACCAGATTATCGTTTCGGGAAATATGCTTTCGCGAAAAAAAGGATTACACACTTCGGTTGAGCAGGCGGAAATTTTCAGAGCCGATTATTTGCTTTATAAAGATAAGAATGGTGAATCGCGTCCCAGCCGCACTATGAGTGGCGATAAATATTTCGGCGGCTATAGTGATCACCTGCCTGTTTATGTGAAATTCAATTTGAATTAAAGGGTGCTTTGGCAGAAAAACAGAATGAAATTTTCGCATTCCAATATCACTTGAATTTTCACGTTATTCTCCTATAAAATATTTACGGGTATTAGAGAGCCACGCTGTAGCGAGGCTCTGCCCGTAATTATTTTACGGTATCGCTATCTGCTGACTTTGGTACCAGGTCAAAATTCACTTCTTTCAGCAATACACCAGTAGTATCGTAAAAACGCCAGGCTCCAACCCGGGCATCATTACGGTACATGCCTTCGATGTATTTTTTACCGTTTTCGTGATAAGCTATGCCTAATCCGTTTCGTTTACCATCTTTATATTCACCTTCGCTCCATAGGGTTCCATCGTCGTACCAGGCTTTCCATTGCCCGTCGCGCTGTTCATATTTATAGGTGCCTTCCATTTTTTTCTGCTTGTTTTCGTAAAATATCACTTCCCTGTCGAGGATAAGTTCATTCCCTTTTTTGTGGTAATATTTCTCAACCTTCGGGTTGCCGTTTTCGTAAGTGGATTCTACGACTTTTTTCTGTGAACAGCCAAATGTTAAAAAGGCAATTAATGTTAAAAGCAGTATGTATTTCATATTTATTTATTTTCTATCGAAAGTGATTCTTAATCCTTTAACTGAATTGTCAATTTTCCCGTTTACAAATACAGCGTGTCCGTTTACAAAAGTTCTTACCACCTCGGTATCGAATGTTGTGCCTTCGAAAACCGACCATCCGCACTTGTAGAGAATATTTTCTTTTTGAACTGTAAAATTTTTATCCGGATTTATGAGAACCAGGTCAGCAAAGTAACCCGGCCTGATAAAACCACGTTTTTCTATATTATAGCAAATGGCCGGAGCATGGCACATTTTTTCAACCAATACTGTCAATTTCAGTCTGCCCTGTTTAGCCATTTGAAGCATGGCCGGAAGCGAATGCTGTACAAGCGGAGTGCCTGAGGGTGCTTTAAAATATGTATTTGCTTTTTCTTCAGCGAGATGCGGGGCATGATCGGTCGAAATTATATCAACCCTGTTATCAAGCAATCCCAGAAACAGTGCGTCTTTGTCAGCAGCCGATTTTATTGCCGGGTTTACTTTTAGCTTCGTCCCAAGCCGTGCATAGTCTTCATCACAAAACCAAAGATAGTGGGTGCAAACTTCAGCCGTAATCCGTTTTTGTGAAAGCGGTATCGTATTATCAAGCAAGTCGAGTTCGACCCTGGTTGACATATGTGTAATATGCAGACGGGTGTTGTATTTACGGGCAAGTTTTACCGCCATTCCGCTGGAGCGGAAACAGGCTTCGGAACTGCGTATAACCGGGTGCATTCCGACAGGTACATCTTCACCAAATTTAGTTCGCATGACTTCGCTGTTAGCCCGGATAATTGATTCGTCCTCGCAATGTGCAGCTACAGGCACTGGTGAGCGTTTAAATATTTCTTCCAATGTATTGATATTGTCAACCAGCATATTACCGGTTGAAGCACCGAAAAATACTTTAACACCGCAAACTGTTTTCGGATCGGCATGTGCAATTTCCTCAATATTATCATTGCTTGATCCCAGGAAAAACGAATAATTAGCCAGCGATTTTTCGGCTGCCAGGGTCATTTTTTGCTCCAGCAGATCAAGAGTTACAGTCTGAGGATGGGTATTCGGCATTTCAAAAAACGAAGTTACACCTCCGGCCACTGCTGCCTTGCTTTCGGTAGCAAGATCACCTTTATGGGTAACACCCGGCTCCCTGAAATGCACATGACAGTCGATGATGCCGGGCAAAAGTAGCATTCCGGTTGCATCAATGATTTCACAATCACCTGGCGCGTCAATATCGCCTTCGGCAACATCTTTAATCAGCTGTCCGCTAACAAGAACACTGCCTTTAAACTGCTTCCCTTCGTTTACGATGGTAGCATTTCGGATAAGTATATCTTTTGTATTCATCTGCTTGTTATAGCTTGAAAAACGCTGCAAAAGTAGTCTTCTTCAGGATATTTTCAACGAAAGAAATTTTCAAATTTGCTGAAAACTTCACAAAAAAAACCTTTCAGCTGACTTTCTGAAAGATTAATCAATAGTAGAATTAAAAGGGTATATTAACTTTTAAAAGGAGTAATTTTTTTAAATCTCAGACTCATTACGCCAAGAAATGCTTCTTTAAATATTCTAGAACTCATTTTGGAAGTACCTTCAGTCCGATCAGTGAAAATAATAGGTACTTCAACTATTTTGAAACCTAACCGCCAGGCGGTATATTTCATTTCAATCTGGAAGGCGTAGCCCATAAACTTTACACCATTAAGATCAATTGTACGCAATACTTTGGCAGTGTAACATTTAAACCCGGCTGTGGTATCAGCAACGGGCATACTCAGGATGAAACGAACATACATAGAAGCTCCGTAGGACATCAGCACCCTTCCCATCGGCCAGTTTACCACATTAACACCCTTTATATAACGGGAACCGATTGCCATATCTGCACCATCGATAGCGCAGGCGGTGTAAAGCCGGAACAGGTCGTCAGGATTATGTGAGAAATCACAGTCCATTTCGAAAATATACTCATACCCTTTATCAAGTGCCCATTTAAAACCCTCAATATAAGCCGTACCGAGGCCTAATTTCCCTTTTCGCTCCAGTATAAAAAGCTTGCCGGCAAACTCAGGCATCATGCTTTTAATAATAGCACCGGTACCATCGGGCGAGTTATCCTCAACTATCAACAAATGGAAATCTTTTGGCAGCGAGAAAACCTTGCGGATCATCTTCTGGATGTTTTCCTTCTCGTTGTATGTGGGTATGATGACTAAGCTATCTGACACCGTGCTGATTTTTACGGAACGAAAGTAGGAAATATTTGGGAATCCGGTACTATTTTAGTGCCTGAGTTGTAAAAGCTTTTTTTTATCATTTTTACCTTGCTCCTGAATCTTAAATTCTGAATGCTTTTTTACACAGGTAAAAAGCCTCAAAAAGACAAGATTATAGCAATTGATAGTATGAAATGCAATTAAAAACGTTTCTTGTCTGTATAATTAGTGCGCATAAGAAAACGAGTTTAAAATGAGTTTTTCCCACGCTCACCCCTTGGTCCCCGTAGGGGAAAGTCCTCGCGCACAGAAGATTGAGTTTTGCCTGCCAAACCTGAAGTTAAATAAAATGAGCATTTTACGTAAAATGATGAGTTTTCTTAGTGACACTAATTAAATGTAACAACTCTCCAAATCCTGGTTTTTGGTTAAACAAAGCAAAATAAATCCCTCCGCAAGGCTTCACTTATCACAGGCAGGTAAAACAGTTCAGAAATACTCATAATATATTGATTATCTGTTATTTTGCTAAATGTTTTTTTATTGTGAAAAATATCCTGTTGATACACCGAATTAAGTGTAACTTTGCATCCCAAATTGCATTTTCGAAACTAAATAAAAATATAAACAGCCCTTTTAAACGTTACAGCTTATGAAAAATCTTTTACTCTTATTTTCGGTATTTCTTACCGCTTTGTTGGCTTCTGCCCAAACGCCTAATGATTTATTCTTTTCGGAATATGTGGAAGGAAGTGGCAACAACAAAGCCGTTGAAATATACAATCCCACCAACAAGGCCATTGACCTGAATAACTACTGGGTAGCACGTTACAGCAACGGCAGTTCGGTTTATACCGAAGGCGGAATCACTCATTTATCCGGCACATTGCAGCCTTACAAAACATTTGTTCTGGTGAACGGACAAACTACCAGTACTCCGACATCACCAGCCTGCAGTCCTGAATTACAGGCTAAAGCTAACCAACTGGATGGTAAATATCCGGCACCTACCTATATGAACGGTAATGATGCTATAGCTTTGTTAAAGACTCCTAACGGAGCTACTCCTACTCCAACAACTGTTACAGCAGTAGACTTGATCGGCCAGGTAGGTCTTGGCAACTCAATTACTGCCGAAACCGGCTGGTCGTATGTGAAAGATACCACCGTAAACTATACTGCAAACCAGGTTCAGGTTAGCGGGAAAGTTATCAATTACATTGTTCAGGCAAAAGCGACAAACGGAACAGCTTTCGGACCGTTCTGGATGTCGTGGACCTCGGATCATACCTTAATCCGTAAACCCTCAGTTGTAGGTGGTGTGAAAGCGAATCCAAATCCTTTTATTGTAACAATGGAATGGGATACATTACCAGCCATTGTTGATTCGCTCGGACATTTAGTTTATAAAGACATCTGGACTAATCTCGGCACTCACAAATGCGATGCAGCTACCGCGGGTGTAAATGATATTCCAGTTGATTCATGGTTTACAATTTATCCAAACCCTGTAGTATCTGACCATTTTTCAATTTCTTCAACTTCGCCAATTAAAGAAGTAGAAATATACTCGGTAATCGGTTTGTGTGTTTACAAACAATCTTTCAAAAAAGGACAAGATAAAATAGAGATAGGGCCAATTGAATTAGGGAAAGGCGTTTACATGGTTAAGGTAATTTCAACGAACAAGCTTAGCTCTGTTAAAAAAATTCTGGTTAAATAATTCTATCCTTACTTGCATTTGTATAAAAAAGGAAGGTATCCGGAATGAGCCAAATTTCATTTCGGGTACTTTTTGACTTTAAAAACAAAAACTCATGAAACGAAAAATAGTACTTCTCTCTTTATTACTTGCCTGCGCGTTTTCTGTTTTTGCACAAAAACAGACTGTCAGTGGTGTGATTAAAGATTCTTTCCTGGGAGAAACCGTTGTTGGGGCTAATATTGTTGTAAAGGGCACACAGACAGGCACTGCAACTGATATCTATGGGAAGTTTTCACTTCAGCTGGAAAAAGGCAGTTATACCCTTCTTATAACATTTGTTGGCAATGTTCCCATTTCGCAGGATATTGAGGTTACCGATAAACCTCTTAACGTCACCTTCAACATGGAAACAATTACCCTTGATGGCGTTTCTATTATTGGCGATGTTGCCCGGACCAGGGAAACACCGGTAGCTTTTACAACCATGCTTCCTGCAAAAATCGAAGAACGCTTATCCGGTCAGGATATTCCCATGCTGCTTAACAAAACTCCCGGCGTGTACGCAACACAGCAAGGTGGTGGCGATGGCGATGCCCGTATTACTATACGCGGTTTCAGCCAGCGGAATGTTGCCGTTATGCTCGATGGAATTCCGGTTAACGATATGGAGAATGGCTGGGTATATTGGTCAAATTGGTTCGGACTTGATGCCGTGACACGAAGCATACAGGTTCAGCGTGGACTTGGCGCGTCGAAGCTTGCTTTGCCTTCAGTTGGAGGCACTATGAATATTCTTACCAAGGGGATTGAAACCAACCGGTCCATTAGCATTGAGCAAGGAGTTGACATATATGGTAAATCAACCACCAACTTTGGATATACCTCCGGAAAATTAAAAAACGGATGGGGTGTTACACTTGCAGGTGCCTACAAAGCAGGAAACAGCTGGGTTGATCAAACGGATGTTAATGCCTGGTTTTTCTTTGCCAAGATCGATAAACGATGGGGCAATCACATTACAAGCCTGACAGGTTTCGGTGCACCTCAAACACATAAGCAACGTAGCTATAAACGCGGAATTGCAGATTATGACACTGCATATGCGAAAAAACATGGGGTTGCTTCCGAAGATTTTCCGGAAATTCCGGATATGGGAATCGGTTATAACCAGCACTGGGGTTATTTGCGGCGCAATGCTGAAGAGTGGAACGCCGAATATACAGCAAGAATAATAAAACCGAATGTTGGAGCGTATGTTGTAAATGAGATGGTAAATACTTATTTCAAACCGCAGTTCAGCCTTCGCGACTCATGGACTGTAAACAGCAAACTCTCCATTTCCAATACGCTTTACCTTTCGTTGGGCACCGGAGGCGGCGAATCGCCAAGTTACAGCCTGAAAAACACAAACCTTATAACCCCGGCAGATGTTGCAAACAACCCTGACAGATATGTTAATGAACAAATTGGTTCAATTGACTGGCAAAGCATATACGATCAGAACACAAAGCCCACGCAAACACCTTTCGGAATAACCTATCCGATAAATACTACTTACAGCGATAAGCTTTACTATTCGAGCAATTACCTCGTGCAAGCCAATAATAACCACAGGTGGTTCGGCATGCTCTCTTCGTTCAGTTATAAATTAAACAAGAAGATGGACTTATCGGGAGGTATTGATTTGCGTTCATATATTGCCGAGCATTACGAAGAAATCACCGACCTTCTTGGGGGCGACTACGCCATTGATATGTTTGATTCGCGTCAAGACTATGTTGCAAATCCTCAGCAGGCGGTAAAACATGTTGGCGATAAAGGGTATTATTATTACGATGGTCTTGTAAACTGGAGTGGTCTTTTTACCCAATTGGAGTATAAAGAAGGAAATATAAGTTCATTTGTTAACATTACAACATCCCTGAGCGGATTCAAAAAAAATGATTATTTCGGCAATCTGGAATCGGACTGGAAATACAAACCGGGATTTACTTTTAAAACCGGGGCCAATTACAATCTCGATGAACACAACAATGTGTTTGTCAACTTAGGCTTTCTTTCAAAAACAAGGGATTACAAGTATTACTTTCGCGGCTTTACTGCCAATTTTCTCCCTGATTCAATAACAAAAAATGAAAAAGTTAAAGCTCTGGAATTGGGGTACTCATACGCCAGCAAGACTTTTTCGGCCAATGTGAATGCTTATTACACCAAATGGGAGAACAAGCCCACTAACCAGGTCAGAGGGAAGTACGAAGATCCCATAACCGGCATCGAAGGAAATACGTATGGCGATATTCCAGGAATGGATGCTTTACATAAAGGAATTGAAATTGATTTTATTTATAAGATCCGCCGCAACCTTGATTTCCAGGGTTTGATTTCGATCGGTGACTGGAAGTGGGATAAGAAAATCGAAAATCTTCAGATGTATTATTCCGACGGTGTTCTTGCAAACACCCCGGCCAATTCTTTTAGTTTCGATGCAACGGGAATACATGTGGGCGATGCCGCACAAACGCAGTTAGGCGCCAGTTTGAGGTATGAACCAATAAAAGGCCTGTATATTGAGGGCGGCGGTACTTATTTCGACCGCTATTATGCTGATTTCAACGCAGAGGAATGCACCGATAAACTGGGAAATCCTGTTGAATCATGGCGGATTCCGGCTTATGCCCTGCTCGACTTGCATACAGGCTACCGTTTTAAACTTGATCCTTTTAAAAAAATGGGATTCACCGTTAAACTGAATGTATTGAACCTTCTTAATACGGTTTATATTTCAGATGCAAAGAATAATGACACATACATTCAAAGACCTTTCAGTAGTTTTGATGCCCGTTCGGCTGCAGTATTTATGGGTGCAGGCAGGCAAATAACAGCCTCGCTTAAGATCGTCTTTAACTAATTTACCTTTCAAAACAGTAATTTTAAAACAGAACTCAAAAACAACAATACATGAAAAAGACTTTTATCCTTGCGCTTGTATTCCTGGGGATCACGACTCTCACAAATGCGCAAAATTCAATTCTCGAAGCCAGGGGAATGGCTGTCGGAACAGTGGTTACCGTTAAAGGCATTGTTACCAATGGTGCTGAACTGGGTGTTATCCGCTATTTTCAGGACAATACAGCAGGCATTGCAGCCTATGGTTCAGCAGTTAGCGTAGCTAACCGGGGCGACTCGGTAACGATAACCGGAACTCTCAAAAATTACAATCAGCTCCTCGAACTTGATCCGGTTAGTAATGTAACAGTCAGGTCAACCGGCAACCCCGTACCCGCACCCATTGCATTAACACCCGCACAACTTACCGAGGCTCACGAAGGTATGCTGATACAGGTTAATAATGTACAATTCGCTGATGCAGGAGGTATTTTTACTCAAAAGAAATACCAGTTTACCGCAAATGGAGAAAGCGGATATATTTATGTAAAGAACAATCAAACAGATATTATCGGCCAGCCTATACCTAACGGAATGGTGACCTTAACCGGTGTATTATCACAATTTGATTACAACAGCCCTACGGCAGGCTACCAGATGCTTCCGCGCACTATCGCTGACATTCAGATGACCAGTTCCATTTACCTTACCAGTATTCTTACCAATACTAACTTCACCAAAACCGAACTCGATTTCAACTGGATTACGAATATTGTTGGTACTACCGAAATGTACTATGGGCTAACAGCTGAAACAGTTAAAACGAATCATGTTACCGGCACCGGCGGAGCAATCAGTCATGACATAACTCTCTCAGGAGTTTCTGCAGGACAAATAACCTGGGTTCAGGCTTTTTCGGTCAGTGGAACTGATACCGCATTCTCAGGAACTTTACCTTTCGCCACCATTTCTAATTCCTCCGGGGATATGAAGGTATATTTTAATACTGCAGCGGATAATTCATATTCAAGCGGGGTGAATGCCATTACATTGCCGTCAGCCATTGATGATACACTTATCAGCTATATTAACCGTGCAAAGTACACGGTTGACCTCACCATGTACAACTTCAACAATTCAGGCATGAGCAATGTAAGCAATGCTTTAAAAGCGGCTGCCAACAGAGGCGTTACTGTTCGTGTAATCGGCTGTGGAACCACTGCTAATTTAGGTATTGATGAACTTTTGGGATCGAATGTAAATTTACTTATAGGGCCATCCAGCTCGAACCGTACCGGAATTATGCATAATAAATTTATCCTTTTCGATACCGAATCCGCCAATCCGAATGAGCCTCTCGTTTGGACCGGTTCGACCAATTTAACCGACGGACAGATAAACCTGGATCCGAACAATGTTATTATTATCCAGGATCAGAGCCTCGCCCGCGCCTTCAAAATCGAATTTGAAGAAATGTGGGGATCATCCAACGCTAATCCTGATGCAGTTAGAGCCCGTTTTGGTTTCACAAAAAAGAACAATACTCCCCACGAATTTATTATCAACGGGAAGCGGGTCGAAAATTATTTCAGTCCCACGGATGGAGTGAACGCAAAAATAGTTCAGAATATAAATACGACTAATAACGATTTGAGCATTGCAACCATGCTTATTACCCGTAATGAAATGGCCGATGCAATTAAAGCACGGAAAGAAGCAGGCGCAGCGGTGAATGTACTTACCAATTCCGAAGGGAATAACGGTGCTACCGTGAATACCATACTTAAGGCAGCACTAGGCACTCATTACACATTCGATGATGAAGGCAGTGGAATAATGCATCATAAATATATGGTTGTTGATCAGGATGCACCTGCCTCGGACCCGCTGGTACTCACAGGTTCGCACAACTGGAGTGCTGCAGCCGACAATGATAACGACGAGAACACACTCATTATTCACGACGCAACTATTGCCAACATTTATTACCAGAATTTCGTGAAACGCTTTGTTGAAAACAACGGAGTTTTGTTTGAATTAACCACTCCGCCAACCGCAGTTAACGACTCAGCCAAAACTAAGATTGCTGAACTTGTTACAGTTTCAGTATTGGAAAATGATATGAAACAGGCTCCTGTTACAGTAACTGTAGAGCAACTGCCAGCTCACGGAAACGCATTTATTCCGTTTGCCAATCCTAATGTAATAAGTTACGAGCCGGTTGCCGGATATTACGGAGACGACTCGTTCACTTATAAAATAGCTTACCAGGCTGACCCTACGCTCACTTCAACAGCTACAGTGTTTATTAATGTGGTTAATAACATCGGGATTATTGAACCAGGCAGCCTGAGCCCAATGACAATTTCACCAAACCCGGTTAAGGGCTGCAACTTCAGGCTGACGGTTAATTTGCCGGAAAAGCAGGATGCTGCAATGCAGGTTCTTGATATCACAGGTAAAAGTGTTTATTCGAACACCCTGCCTTTAAAATCGGGTGAAAACACATTGGAATTCAGTATGCCACAACTTAACAAGGGCATGTATGTGATTAAACTTTCAACCGCCACCAGGACATGGAGCAGGAAGATTATTTTTGAATAATCAAGCGGATAATTCTTGAAGTAAAAGAGCCGGCTCAACATTGAGCCGGCTCTATTATTTACTGATTTGCACTAGTGCTAAAATATTCCGATTTCAACCCCGATGATTAATCGAGGAAGTTCGGGCAATATATATGATGCTTCAAAAATATCGCTCAACCTGTAACCTGCTGTAAGCGCATACCTGCCGCTGCCCAGCCTGGTAAGCAATCCATATGAGAAATTATCCACATAGCTTAATCCGGAGGTTACAACCTTCACCTTTTCACCCTCGGTGTTATCGTTGATCGTTTTGTGCTTTTTCACACAATTCCAGCCGCCATAAACGCCCAGGTCCAGGTAATTGCCAATGTAGTTACCACGTCGGCCCACATTTATCCGCATATAGGCTGAACCCATTATTGTATTGATCTGGAATTTCTCTTTTTTGTTTATAATTGTATCGGGCATGGTTTTTCCATCTTCCTGTTTGATTTTGTACCCGGCCAGACTGGCTCCCAGATCAAGGCCAACAGCAAAGTGACTCGCTAATTTAAGTTTATACCTTACGCCAAAATCAATGGCTGATGAAGCCCCGAATTTTGTATAAGTAACATCCTCATTCGTGAATACAGGGAATCCCAAGCCTATATACCCCTGTACAAAATGCTTCAGGTTCGGTCCCCGGGTTGGCCGGATTGTATCCGCTTTTACATTTTGGCTCATAAGTATATCCTGAGAATATGCGCTCAACGAAAACGCGAGAAAAAGGAAAGGGAATAATCTCTTCACGATTTTTTTTTTCATTTTATAATTTTATTGAGAAGTGATAACCAGCATAATGAATATTAAGCGTTTCGCCGTTCTTATAATCGCTCCTGAGAATAGTAAGCACTTCAGGCTGTGCAACATCCAGCACATGGTAGTTATCGAGTA
>Ga0105047_10011997_pt1 | contig 14001 bp, 9 predicted proteins | sample MAT04_FD_78384 | JGI IMG/M metagenome (GOLD analysis project Ga0105047, IMG submission 78384) | Freshwater microbial communities from Lake Fryxell liftoff mats and glacier meltwater in Antarctica - MAT-04 (megahit assembly) | ecosystem: Environmental > Aquatic > Freshwater > Ice > Liftoff...
GCCGATCCAGCTGTTCCCCGACATGAACGCGATTCGACTTCCGGCGGGCACACGGTTCGACCCCGGTGGCATCGGGAAAGGTCTGGCGGGCGACATGGTCGCCGCAGCCCTGCTGGAACAGGGAGCACACTCCGCGCAGGTCGAGTTGGGCGGCGACGTCCGCCTCGCTGGACCGGGTTGGGGCTCGGAGGGCTGGCGAGTGGTCATCGACGACAGTGACCACGGCGTGGGTGAGGCCGCAACGTTGTCGATCGCGTCGGGTGGGGTTGCGACGAGCAGTGTCGTTCGCAGGCGCTGGCGGTGTGGCGACATCGACGCACATCACCTGATCGACGCGTCCACCGGGGTTCCGGCCGTCACCGACCTCGACGCAGTCACCGTCGCCGGCCCCACGCTGTGGTGGGCGGAGGTCGCTGCCAAGGTGGCGCTGATGGGTGGTTCGGCGGCTGCCCGCCGGTTCCTCGCCGACCACGAGATGACCGGTGTCCTCGTCAGCGGTGCACAATCTGCGCGTTACGAAGTGGTCACGTCCGAGCGGGTGTTGGCATGAGTTCGCAAGTGTGGTGGTTCGTGGCGCGCTCGTCGGGCATCGTGGCATGGGCGCTCCTGTCGCTGTCGGTCTGCTGGGGTCTCTTCCTCTCGACCAAGGCGGTTGCCAAGGCAGCAACGCCAGCGCCGTTGCTCGACTTGCACCGTCACCTGGGCGGCTTGGCGGTGGTTTTCACAGCCATGCACCTTGTCGGCCTCGTTGCCGACAGCTACGTCACGTTCGGCTGGGTCGAGATCTTCGTCCCGATGGCGTCGACCTGGAAGACCGGTGCGGTCGCGTTCGGGGTCGTCGGGATGTACCTCCTCGTCGCCATCGAGGTCTCGTCGCTCGCGAAGAGGTGGTTACCGAACGGTTTGTGGCGTTGGGTGCATCGGTCGAGTTTCGTGCTGTATTTCGTCGCCACGTATCACGGCATCGCGGCGGGTACCGATCACACGAACCAGTGGTTCCGCCTCGCGGCACTTGCATCGGTGAACGTCGTGATGTTCCTCACGATCGTGGTGATCCTCAAGTCGCGACGAGCGAGGCTTCAGGGTGCGACCGCTCGCCGCGAATTACTCGACGCCTGAGCCATCTGTGACCCTCGGATCTCAGCCTTGAGGGTTCTGGATCTCGACGTCGAGACCTGACGACTTCAGCTCTGCGTGAATTTCGCACATCCCAGCCGGTCCGTCGAACTTCACTTCGATTGATTGCGGACCGTCGTCGCCGACTGTTGCGGTGTAGTCCGGGTTCGGTGCCACAGAGAGGATCTGAACCGTGGAGCCGTCGAGCGCAACGGTCACGGTGCCGCAGTCCGACCCGAGGGGTCGGGTTGTCGAAGCCACCACCGTGGTCGGTGGTGCGACCGTGGTCGGTGGTGCGATCGTGGTCGGTGGTGCGGTCGTCGGGGGTGCAGCCGTGGTCGGTGCGATCGGCGAGTCGGGAGCGGGCCGAATTCTGGGCGCCGCAGTCGGCGGCGGGTTCGCGGGGAGCCCCGGGGCGGAGGTGGCGGGTGCCTCAGCCCCAGGGAGATCGGTGGTGTCGATCGATGTAGGGGGGATCTCGATCGACTCGAGCGTGGTCGAGGGCGCCGCGGTGGTTGCTGTCGTCTCGGGTTCGGGAGGCAGCGACATCGACGGCGAGCCCGAAAGGCGCAGCGACTCTGGAGCAGGTTGCATGGCGACGACGTAGACCGCTGCCGACCCGGACAACATCAACGCGCCGGTGGCACCCAACAGAGCCCGTCGTTGACGCCGGCGTCGCTTGAAGGTGGGCTGGAGGTCGCGCAGGGCGACGGACGCGACACGCGGGGGTACCGATGGTCGGAGTGCACGCCGAATCAGGTCGTCATCGTTGCTCATGTCTCGACCTGGTCCCGGTCGACGGCGCTGCGCAGTGCGGCGCGTGCCTCGGACAGGTGGGACTTCACCGTTCCCTCGCTGAGTCCGAGGATGCTGGAGATCTCGATGACGCTGCGATCGTCGATGTAGAAGAGGCTCGCCACCTCGCGTTGGCGAGGTGACAACGGTTCGAGCATGACGAGTGCCATGGTGACCGACTCGACCATCTCGCTCGGCTGCGAGGGTTCCCCGGTCGAATGTGCGAGTTCGCGTAGACGGCGTCGGCGATCGGACCGGTACGTGTCACGGCTGCGATTGATCGCGATACGACGGACCCATCCGGCGGGTGACTCATACGATCGAATTCGCGACCAGCGCGCATGCGCCCTGATGAACGCTTCCTGGGTGGCGTCGGTCGCCTGTTCGTGGCTGCCGGTCATCACCACCAGCAGACGCAGCACGTTGTCGTAGTTGTCGAGAAAGAACGTCTCGAACTCGTCTCGCTGGGACGTCAATCGCACGGCGACCCTCGCCCGTATGTCGACCGACAACGGAATCGACACGGAGATGTCAGCCACACCGAAGACACGTCACCGCTGCCCGATCAGGTTGGGTGTCAGCGGCGGAATGTTCGGCCCAGAGAACAACCCCACCTCACGAAGTTACTGCAGCACGGGGTGCGATCGTTGGCGCACCCACATCCAGTTCCGACAGGTGGACATCTTCGTTACCGATGGGTAACTTGAGGTCATGACCGACTTCTCGCTCAACTTGAACGAAGACCAGCTGCAGATCCAGAAGTGGGTCCACGACTTCGCCGAGGGCGTCATCCGCCCGGTCGCCGAAGAGTGGGACGAACGCGAAGAGTTCCCATGGCCGGTCGTGCAGGAAGCCGCTCAGATCGGGCTCTACGGCGTCGATTTCTTGCTCAACGCGATGGGCGATCCGACGGGCCTCACCCTGCCGGTCGCCATCGAGGAACTGTTCTGGGGCGACGCTGGTATCGGTATGGCCATCATGGGTTCGGCCCTCGCTGCTGCGGGCATCGCCGGGAACGGCACGCCCGAACAGGTCATGGAGTGGGTGCCGCAGTGCTACGGCACCGCCGACAACGTGATGCTCGGTGCGTTCTGCGTGAGCGAGCCCGACGCCGGCTCCGATGTCTCCAGCCTGCGTACCCGGGCGGTGTACGACGAGGCGAAGGACGAGTGGACCCTCAACGGCACCAAGGCATGGATCACCAACGGTGGCATCGCCGACGTGCACGTGGTGGTCGCCAGTGTCGACGCCGAACTGAAGTCGAAGGGGCAGGCCAGCTTCATCGTCCCGCCGAACACGCCGGGGCTGTCGATGGGTCAGAAGTACAAGAAGCACGGCATCCGCGCCAGCCACACCGCCGAGGTCGTCCTCGACGACGTCAAGGTTCCGGGCTCGTGCCTACTCGGTGGCAAGGACAAGCTCGACGCGAAACTCGCTCGAGCTCGCGAGAACGTGTCGACCGGCAAGCAGCCGGCGATGGCCACCTTCGAGGCAACCCGCCCGGCCGTCGGCGCCCAGGCGCTCGGTGTCGCTCGTGCGGCTTACGAGTATGCGCTCGACTACGCGAAGGAGCGTCACGCGTTCGGCAAGCCGATCATCATGAACCAGGCGATCGCGTTCAAGCTCGCCAACATGGCCACCGAGATCGACGCCAGCCGCCTGCTGATCTGGCGTGCCGCGTGGCTCGCCAAGAACGGCACGTTCAAGAACGGTGAAGGATCGATGTCGAAGTGGAAGGCATCGGAGACCGCCGTGCGCGTCACCGAGGAAGCCATCCAGATCCTCGGCGGCTACGGCTACACCCGCGAGTACCCGGTCGAGCGCTGGCACCGTGACGCCAAGATCCACACGATCTTCGAAGGCACCTCCGAGATCCAGCAGCTGGTCATCTCCCGGGCGATATCAGGCCTGCGTATCGAGTGATTTTGCCGCTCGGCGCTCCAACGCCGAGTTGACGAAAATCGGCCATCCCTAGAATCATCCCTAGGGTTTTCCTGGCGAGTGTGACACCCCTGGCGTACTGTTGTCGGTGTGGCGACGCTGCGCGAGAAGAAGCCGGGAGTGTGGGAGGTGCGGGTTTTCACCGGCACCGACGCCCGCGGGCGACCCACGCAGATCTCGCGAACGGTCCGCGGCGGCAAGCGTGACGCGCAGCGTCTTGCCGCCACGTTGGAGGTCGGTCCGGGGAGTGCCTCGGCCGCAGGCCGAAAGGTGGTCGACGTCCTCGACGCATGGATCGATCAGAACCTCGACACGTGGGCGCCGTCGTCGGCGCGTGACCAACAGAGTCGGGTGCGCTCGATCAAGCAGGACAAGATCGCCGAGATCTCAATTGCGCAGTTGTCGATCGCCGACGTCGAGCGATGGCACACGCGGTTGCGACGCGCTGGACTGCAAGATGCCGGCATCCGAAACCAGCACGGTGCGTTGAGCGCTGCACTCAACCAAGCGGTGCGTTGGGGGTGGGCGAGCCAGAACGTGGCGTCGCTGGCGCAGCGCAAGACCACCAAGAAGCCGCCCAGGGGGGTGATGTCGCTCGATGACGTCCGGGCGGTGATCGCAGCAGCGGGCGAGTTCGATCCGGCGGCCACGTTGGCGCTGCGCCTCGCGGCGATGACCGGCGCTCGCCGCGCGGAGTTGGCCGCATTGCGATGGACCGACGTCGACGACGACGGAATGCTCACGATCGACTCGGCGATCGAGGTGATCCGTCACCCCGGTGAGCAGCGCGAGTTGCGTGATGCGCCGACGAAGACCGGCAATGCCCGCCGGCTCACGCTCGACCCCGACACGCTGAATGCGATCTGGGCACTGCGCCGAGAACGTGAGCCGTACAGCCCGTGGATGTTCGGTGTCGGCCCCGATCTCGTGCCGCCCGATCACATCGGTTGGTGGTGGACCCGGGCGCGCAAGGCGTCGGGCATCGACATGAGGTGGCGTCTCCACGATCTGCGCCACTGGTCGGCGACGGTCTCGATCGGCCAGGGCCACGACGTCCGCACCGTCGCGGGCCGCCTCGGCCACTCCAACCCTGCGATGACGCTACGCGTCTACGCCCACGCCTTCGCTGCCGCTGACCAAGCGCTGGCAGCCGGCCTCGGTGACCTGCTGAGAGGAGAAGAAGATGAGCCGACGGTTCCGGCCGACTGATGCCTACGTCGACGAGTCGATCCGCGGACGTCGGTACGTGATGGGCTGCGTGCTCGTCGAGGCTCGAAGCCTTGCGACGCTTCGACCGGCCATCGATGCATTGGCGAGCGGGGTGGCGCCGCGCATCCATTTCAACAATGACACCGATCGACAGAAGCGCCGGGTACTCGATGCGGTCGCCGGGATGCCGATCCAGGTGTTCGCCACGCTCTGCACGAAAGGCCACAGCACGAACGAGTTCCAGGCGCGGGCGTCCTGCGTCGGCGAGATCGTCCGCCAGGTGCAGAGCAGGGGAGTAGCGAAGCTCGTACTCGAGAGCCGGCAGGACGACCGAGACGACGAGCGTGTGATCATGCGGACGCGACAGCGAGAGCCTTCGCTCGTCTTCGAACACCGGATCGCCCGACACGAGCGAATGCTGTGGATCGCGGACGCTGTGACGTGGGCAGTCGGGTCAGGTCCGCAGTGGAGCGACCGGCTCGGCGACGTGTTGACCGACGTCATCGAAGTTCACCCCTGACAGCGCAGAACCCGGCTCCCCTACCCTTCCGGTAGGCAACCGGGTCCACTTTCTCCAGCGCTTGCCGGAGACAGCAACCAGTATGCGCCCGCTCGGCCGCATTCGCAAGTGCGCGTTCTGATGTGAGAGCCCCGTCACTGGTGCGAACCGTACTGATCATCTGACTCGCGGATGCTGTTGCTGCGGCAGTGCCCGCTGCGGACGTCGGAGACGCTGATTCGCTGAGGATGCTCGGCGAGGCGACGAAAACGGTCGTTTTCCGACTTCCCTCCTGACACGCATGAGCCTCGGCTCCCACAATCACCTTGCGGTGTCGCTGGCTCCTCCGAGGCTCTACTTCACCGGGCTCAAGACGCCCTGTGCACGATCCAGTATGCCGATTGACGCTCCGGTTCACAGGGGCCGCGACCGTGTCCGGTCTCTGATGACAGCGAGTCGAGTGTGAACTTCGTCACAGCAAATCACGCCGTATTGTCCGTGGATGTCCGCCATTGTCCGTTGGCTCCCGCCAGTGCCGGATCGTCCGGCAACCCTGCGAATAGGGGGCTTGCGGGGCGAATCACATGGGTGTACTTCTGATGGTCCATGTCGTCGCAGGAGGACTTCGCTGAGTCGGAGGAGCACCCACTTCTCACGATGCGCGAGGCCACCAAGATCCTGCGAATTGGCCGCACACTCGGTTACGCACTCGCTCACGAGTACCTGAACTCGGGCGGCACATCGGGACTCCCGGTGATCCAGTTCAGCAAGGAGTGCTACCGGGTTCCGCGCTGGGCGCTGATGGAACTCGTGACGACCGGTCGGGTCGTACGGCTGTGCGACGCCGAGGGACCCGTCGAGGGGGCCTCGGTTGCACGCTGACCTGGAGCGCCGCGCTCTCGTGTTCGGTCCCCGGGCACACGAGCTGCGCGCCCACGTCGGTACGACGGCGTGGTCCGTTCTCGAGGAGATGATGCAGCGCTCGACCGGTGATGGCGATCACATCGTCGCCCAAGTGTCGATCCGCTCACTCGCATCCTCGCTCGGTCTCGCCAAGGACACCGTGGCTCGTGCCGTGCGTCGCCTCAGCGATCTCGGCTTGGTCGTCGCCGCCCAGGCTCGTTCCGGTTCCGGTGCTTTCGAGGCTGGTTCGTATCGCTTGGCGGTTCCCGTCGCCGGCCTCTCGGTCGCCTGCCCGTCGCAGCCTTCCAGCGTTCCGCCTGCTCGTCCCCCTGCTGTTCCTCCGTCGTCGGCCCGCCGCTCGTCCGGCCAGCTCGCCCTCTCTCTCGAGGTCTGAGGTCCCTTCCGTGTTCGTCTCTCGCTTCGCTCCCGTTTCAAAGTTCAGACAGGTGCCCGCGGATTGGTGGGAGTTGTCGTGATCCGGGTGACGACGCTGTACGCGACGGGTGCGGGAGTCTCGGCGGCGTACTACACGGGCTATCTCACGAAGGCCGACGGCGAACAGCCCGGTGTGTGGGCCGGGTCCCAAGCGCCAGGACTCGGCCTGTCGGGCGAGGTGACGACCGAAGCGCTCGAAGCACTCCTTTCCGGGTATCACCCGACGACTGGGATGCAGCTCGGTCGGGCGCTGGTCGATCGGGTGGACCGGCATGGCAACACGATCAAGGCGGTGGCGGGCTACGACGCGACGTTGTCAGCACCGAAGTCGTTGTCGGTGCTGTGGGCACTGACGGCTGACGAGGGGTTCGCGGAGTGTCACGACGTCGCGGTCAACGCGGTCGTCGTGATGATCGAGAAGTACGGCTCGACGACACGGATCCGCTCGAATGGTTCCCGACTGCATCCCGAGACGGGTGGGTTGACGGTGGGGGTGTTTCGGCAGTCGACGAGCCGCGCCGATGATCCGCAGTTGCATACCCATGTGGTGATCTCGGCGAAGGTCCAGACCGCGGATGGTCGCTGGTACGCGTTGGATGCGTTGACGTTGAAGAAGTACCAGCAAGCCTTCGGCTACCTCTACCAATCGGTGCTGCGCGCCGAGGTGACCGCCCGCTACGGGGTGGTGTTCGATCCCATCGTGAACGGCCAAGCCGAGATCGCCGGCGTGCCGTCGGAGTTGCTCGATCAGTTCTCGAAGCGGGCCCGCGAGATCGATGTGGAGATGGGTGACAAGCTCGCCGACTTCCTCGACCGTGAGGGTCGTGACCCGTCGGCGTTCGAGTACGCGGCGATGGAACGCGAAGCCGCCGTCGACACCCGCTCGAAGAAGACCGGGCTCGGCGTGCCGAATCTGCGGGCTCGCTGGCAACGCGAAGCCGCCAGCCTCGGCATCGACGCCGCCACGCTCACCGCTGCGATCTCCGATGCCGCGCGACAACACCCGGTGGAGGTGTCGCCGCTCGACGTGTCGGAGGTGGTCGAGTCATTGGCGTCGCGGCAGTCGACGTGGAATCGGATGGACGTCCTACGCACCATCTGCGACACCGTGACCCCACAGCCCGGACACGACGGGACCAGCTGGGCGGCGGCACTCGACGCGTCGGTGAACACGGTGCTGGAGTCGTGTATCGATTTGGACCCGGTCGGCGACGGCACGGCGCGGCGGCGCTCGGATGGTCGGTCGGTGTGGATCGAGCCGATCACGAACCAGGCCACCAGCGAACACATCCTCACCCAAGAGGAACACATCCTCGCCTGGGCGCTCGACGCCCAATCCGGCAACCCGGAACCGTCCGCCACGATCACCGACACGGCGTTGGATGACGGCCAACACACCTCGGCGAGCGCGGTGGCCGGGCATGATCGCCTGGTGTTGGTCGTCGGTCCGGCAGGGGCGGGCAAGACCCGCATGCTGCAAGCCGCCGTGTCCGACCTCCACGGACAGCAGCGTGCGGCGATGGGGTTGGCGCCGACCGCGAAGGCGGCCCGTGTCCTGCAAACCGAGACCGGCATGATCGCCGACACGGTCGCCAAACTCCTCTACGAACTCGACCGACCGGACAGCAACGACTCGTGGTGGGATGCCGGGCCGGGCATGACGGTGATCGTGGACGAGGCCGGCATGTTGAACACCTCCGACCTGTCAGGCCTCGTCACCCACGCCGAACAACGCCAGTGGCGACTCGCCCTGGTCGGTGACCCACACCAGCTGCAAGCGGTCGGCCGGGGCGGCATGTTCCTCGAGTTGTGCGACACCGGCCGGACTGCCGAATTGGAACACCTCCACCGGTTCACGAACCGGTGGGAAGCGGCCGCATCACTCGAGTTGCGACGCGGCAACCCGTCCGCCCTTGGCACCTACGCCGCTCACGGCCGGATCCGGGCGGGAACGTTCGCCGAACATCTCGACACGATCACCGATCTCTGGCAGCAGTGTCGGAGCGAGGGTGAGTCGCTGTCGATCATCACGACACGCACCGAACACGTCAACGCCATCAATGACCACATCCAACAACGCCGACTCGACACCGGTGAACTCGACCCAGGGACTCTCGCCCAGGTTGCTGATGCGTGGGTGATGGTCGGCGACGTGGTGGCAACGCGCCGCAACGAACGCCGCCTGCGCACCTCGGTTGGTGAGCCGGTGCGGAATCGTGAACGCTGGACCGTCACCGCCACCGACAGCGTCGAGGAGGGTGATGTGACCGTGACCCGACTCGACGGACACGGCACCATCACCCTGCCGCGTGATTACGTCCGCCAGCACATGCAACTCGCGTATGCGACCACCGAACCCGGCGCTCAAGGCGACACCTCCGAACGAAGCCTCACCCTCGCAACGACAGCGACGACGCGACGCGGCCTGTATATGGCAATGACCCGCGGTCAACGCGAGAACCTCGCCCTGGTGGTCACCAACACCCACGACCCCGCCGAGGCACGCGCCGTGCTCGAAGCCGTCCTGTTCTCCGACCGCGCCGACATCCCCGCCACCGTGCAACGCCGCGCCCTCGCTACCACCGTCCCTACGAGCGTGCCGCAACGGCGGGTCCGGATACCAGCCTGGTTCGACCAAGTCCGCGCCGACGCCGAAGAGAGTCGCAGCGTCGCCCAGCAGCGGCTCGACGAACGCAACACCGAGCGCGCCGCGGCCCGAGAGCGTGTTGCAGCGGCCCGTCAGGAGCTGCCGGCGGCACAGGAGGCACACGCACCGTTCGCTGCGCAGGTCGCAGCCGCCGAACGCATCATCTACGAAGCGCAGTCGGGACTACGCCATGCCGTGAACTGCGGCGTGCCGGTCGGATACATCGCCGATCGGCTCGCCGCGACGTCGAGACTGCCGGCGACGTCCTCGCTGTCGCGACCGATCGACTCAGCCGGGCCGAGGAACTCGCGGCGCCGACACGGCGCCGGGTCAACGAGCTCCGCGGCGTGATCGACGATCACCACCGCATGGACTCGACCCGGCGAATGTTCGACCAATTCAACGACCTCGACAGCGTCGCCCACGACGCCGGGCGCCTCTGCCACGCACTCGACCAATGGAAGCACTGGGCCAACGGCCGCACCGTGTCCAACACTGTGCTGGTCGAGATCGCCGCCACGCTCGGCGATCACGACGACCGGCCCGGCATCAGCCAACTCGCCACCCCGCTCGCCCAGTGGGTGCAGCGACGAGGACTCGAACTCCAACCGCCGACGCCACCGACACCAAACCGGTCGTCGATGGGCATCGAGATCGACTTTTGAAAGCACGCCAAGGCAGACCCAAAAACCAGTGATTGTGCGGTGGCCCATCGGGCAGAGGAGGCGACCGACTTCGCCGGATATGTGGGTCTCGGGCGGGTGGTCGGGCTGAGAGTTATCGGGCGGCCTGGACCCATTGGTGGACCGGTGATGGCACGAGAGGGGAGCCTGGTTGGTGCGCCATTCCGGATGGCTGTTGGGTCGTCTCACGCTGCGTGGTTTTGATGTTACGTTGCGCAAGTGAGCCGTGTTGTGGGGCCGTTCGGATGACCGGGGGTCTGTTGGGTGAGTAGTTCGGTGTTCTTGTGTGGGCGGTCGACTCGGTCTGTGTCCGACAGTTCGGCGGTCGGTTGGGGTCGGATGGGTCGTGGATCGCTGGGGCGGTTGACGGGCGCGGTGGCGACTGTGGTGGCGCTGGTTGTCTCGACGTTGGTGGTGTTTGGTGCTGGTGGGGTCGAGGCGTCGGTGTTTGACATGGATCCCGGCTTTTCGGGTGACGGCACGGTGATCGTGCCTACGGCATATTCGACAGATCGGGTGGAGGTGGGCCCGATGGATACCACGGTGGTGGCGGGAGAGATCGGTACCGACTCGGTCTTTTTCCGTTACCTGGCCGATGGGTCGTTGGATACGACGTTCTCGGGCGATGGGATGGCGGTGTTGCCGTTCGTTGAAGATGAGTACGCCAGCGATTTCGTCGTGCAGCCTGACGGCAAGATCGTGGCAATTCTGGGGTTTGGGGCCGAGGCCTACAAGATGGTTCGGTTGATGCCGGACGGCTCGTTGGATGCCTCGTTCGGTACGGCAGGAGTGACGGAGCTGTCGCGGCCCCCACTGACGACCGGCTACTACTTCATCATCAACGGGCGCGAGCAACTCCGACTGGCGCCTGATGGGTCTTTGTACTACGTCGGCACCCTGTCGGAGGGTCGGCCGACAAGTGTCATCGTGAAAGTGACGGCGGAGGGTGTCGTGGACACGTCGTTTGGCTTTCTGGGTTATTGGGATTCGGGGACTGAGATCTTCGACTACCAGATTTTTCCTGACAGCAAGCTGCTGGTGTTGCAGGGGACGGGAAACTGGGGAACGGGGAATGGCCTGGTTCGCCGCTTGATGCCCAATGCGTCGGAGGATGCGTCGTTCGTAAGGTCGTATCTGGCGGCTCATCGGTCAGCACCGTTGGCGATCCGCAAGGGCGACGGGGCGACTCCCGGATTTGCTGTGATTACGACCGACTATCCGACCGACGGCCGTACGAAGGTCAAGTTCTTCACCAACACGGGATCACCGGATCCGTCAAGGCCGCCGGTGTTGCTCCCTGACTACTTTTATAACTCGCTGGTGGCGGGCCCGAACGGCAAGTTCTATGTCGGCGACGGACCGCAGTTTCGTCAGCTGACCGCGGCCGGGGCGCTGTCAGCCGCGTTTGGTGGCGACGGGGTTGCGGAGGTCGTTTACGGCACCGCCAACCTCAATGTGACGTATTGGACGGTCGATTCGAAGGGTCGTGTCGTCGCTCTTTGGAGAGACCCCAACACGACCGGAATCGGTATGTCACGCATCCGTCATCCGGCGTCATCGCCGATCACTGCGCCTTTGTGGTCGCTGTGGGGGCAGAGCCGACCCGGGGCGGGTCGTGTCGGGGATCCGGTCGACACGGCGTCGGGCAATTTGACGGATCGGCATGATGATCTTCGGGGGACGTCGTTCGGTTTGGCGGTTGTTCGCGGGTACAACGGGCGCGAAGCGGCGTCGTTGACGTTGGGTCCGCGTTGGAGGGTGTCGGTTGGTTCATCGATCGCCGCAAACGGTGATGGTGTCATGGTCACTGTTGGCGACGGGACCCGGTTCAGGTTCGCGCCGAATGGTGGCGGAGGCTGGATCCGACCGGGCGGTTTCGATGCCGATCTGGTTGTTGATCCGGCGCCTCCGGTTGGTGGCGGGCCGCTGGGGATGTTGCGGCTCGTCTATCAAGATGGTCGTGTCGAGCGTTTCGACACCGCGGGTCGTCTGCTTGCGGCGATTGATTGGGATGGCCAGACGGCGACATCGGTGTACGACGCGGGTGGTCGGCTGTCAACGGTGACGTCGTCGACGGGTGAGATGTTGACGTTCACGTACCTGGGTTCAGGGTTGTTGTCGACGGTGTCGTTGACGGGTGGCCGTACGGTGACCTACGGCTACAACGCGCAAGGGTTGCTGAGCCAGATGACTGACGAGTTCGGTGGGGTCACGACCTACGGCTATACCGCAGATGGGTGGTTGGCGTCGATTGTCGATCCGACGAACCGCTCGGTGTTGGCCAACACGTATGACTCGTTGGGTCGGGTGTTGACGCAGACGAACGCGTCGGGTGGTGTGATGACGTTCGGGTATTCGGACTTGGACGCGGTAACGTTCGTCACCGATTCGCTGACCCAGACGACGTTGCAGTATCACCATGATCCTGACGGCAAGGTGCTGTACGTGTCGGACCCGTACGGCAAGACGATCGGCAACGTGTACGACTCGCAATCGAATCTTGTGTCGACAACCGACCGTCTCGGCGTCACCGCGACAGCGACGTTCAACGCGAACGGCAAACCGTTGACGGTCACCGATCCAGCGACCGGCACCGCCAGCTACGTGTATGACAACTCGAACCGGTTGATCACGGTGACGGACCCGTATGGGGCGGTGACCACCTACGGCTACGACGGCGCCGAGCGTTTACCGTCCACGATCACGGACCCGGCCGGCAAAACCGCCACATTTGTGGTCGTGAACGGGCTGGTCACCTCGACCACCGACGCCGACGGCGTCACCACGACGTTTGGTTATGACACCCAACGGCGCCTCACCACGATCACCGACGAGTACAACAACACCACCACCACGACGTACAACACCCAAAGCCGGCCCGTGACGGTGGTGTCACCGTCGGGACGCACGACCATACACAGCTACTACCCCAACGGCCGGTTGCGCACGACGACCGCACCCGACGGTGGGGTCAGCACCTTCATTTATGACAATGCGGGCAGAACCCTGACTGTCACCGACCCCACCGGCGCGGTCTCCACCAACACCTACAACCCGGCCGGTCTGCTCGCTACGACGACCGATCCCGCTGGGCGGGTCACCACCCACAGCTATGACGCCAACGGTCAACGCGTCTCCACTCTGCAGCCCGGCGGCGCTCAACGCACCACCAGTTGGGGTCCGCTCGAACGTGTCAATTCGACCAGCGACCCGCTGGGGCGCTCCACCGGATACGGCTATAACGCGGATGGCCAAATCGGTACGGTGACCGACCCGGCCAACGCCACCACCCAAACCGTGTACGACACCGCAGGTCGCCCCTGGAAAACGATCGACGCCAACAATCGCACCACCCAAACCAACTACGACCCCAACGGCCGCGTCCAGTCCGTCACTGCGCCCGGCAACCTCACCACCACTTACACCTACGACATCCTCGGACGTGGCACTGCCACCGTCGACCCTCGCAGCGGTATCTCGACATCGACCTACACCGACGCCGGACGACTCAGCACCGTCACCGATCCTGCCGGTCTGGTCGCGCAACATCAGGCCGGAACGCTAGACCTGCCCGGATATCAGCCGGGCTGGATGGTCTGGCCGATCGTGCCGTTCCACCATTCGACCATCGTGGATGTGCGTGGCTTTGCGCCATCGCCGCCTGATGGGATCAATTGGCTGGGCACCGATGACACGAAACGCGATGTGCTGGCGCGCGTGATCTACGGCTTTCGGCTGTCGATCCTGTTTGCGCTGATCGTGACAGTCGCCAC
>Ga0105047_10011998_pt1 | contig 14000 bp, 12 predicted proteins | sample MAT04_FD_78384 | JGI IMG/M metagenome (GOLD analysis project Ga0105047, IMG submission 78384) | Freshwater microbial communities from Lake Fryxell liftoff mats and glacier meltwater in Antarctica - MAT-04 (megahit assembly) | ecosystem: Environmental > Aquatic > Freshwater > Ice > Liftoff...
CGTGAACATCCTGATCGAGCAGTTCGACCCGGCGAAATGGCCGCGGACCGCGACCGCTTTACCGGTGGAGTACGAACTTGACGGAACCGCGCTCCACGGCGCCGACGGTCTCGGGAACACGAACTTCCCGGCCCGAACCCGCCATCAGCAGCACCCGGCCGACAAAGTACTCATCGAACTCGTCCGCGAGAATCCGCGCGAGGTGTCGGTGCTCTGCCTCGGCCCGGTCACGACCTTCGCCCGGGCGGTGGACCGCGACCCCGAGTTCGCCAACCTCATCGATAAGCTCGTGCTCGTCGGCGGCTGCTGGAAAGAACCGGGGAACGCCGGCCCGGCCGCGGAGTTTCACTTCTACCTCGACCCGGACGCGGCCAAGCGCGCCATCCACACCGGCATCACGCCGATGATCATCCCACTCGACGTGACGCGCCGGTTGATTTTGTCGCCGAGCGAATTGCTCGATCTGCCGAACTCGGAATCGAAGACCTGCCAATTCCTGAGGAAGATCGTGCCGTTCGCCATCCGAGCCAGTTCGAATCAATACGGGATCGAAGGCTTCCATTTGAAGGATGTCCTCGGTGTTGCCATGCTCGCTTTGCCCGGTTGCATAATTACCGAGACGCGGCCCGCCGACGTGGAAACCAAAGGGGATCTTACGCGAGGGATGCTCGTCGTCGACAGCCGGAAGCAGCCGGGGACGATGCCCAACGTGCAGATCGGCGTGGATGCCGCCATCGGCGAAATTCGCCAGTACATCGAACGCGTGCTCAAGTCGGCGGTGTGACCCGAGACCCCGTTGCCAACTCGGCCACCAGCATCCGTAGAAATGGCTCGGCGTCCGATACGATGCCCACCGTCTGCGTGCTGCCGCGGTCCATCAGCTTCGTCACGGTGGCGGGGTTGATGTCGATGCAGGCGACTTTCACCCACGCCGGCAGCAAATTGCCCACGGCGATGCTGTGGAGCGTCGTCGCCACCATCAAGCAGAAGCCGGTGCCGGGGATGTGGGCGCGCATTTCGGTTTGTGCGACCAGCGCATCGGTGATGACCTCCGGCAGCGGGCCATCGTCGCGGATGCTGCCGCAAAGGACGTACGGAATCGACTTCGTCACGCACTCGTACAAGATGCCCGACTTCAACTGCCCATTCTTCACGGCGGCGGCAATGCTGCCGGTTCGGCGGATCGTGTTGATCGTCCGCAAGTGGTGTTCGTGCCCCTCTTCCGTCGGCAGGCCGTGGTCGAGCGAAACGCCGAGGCTGGTACCGTAGAAGGCCTGTTCGATATCGTGCGTCGCCAGGGCGTTCCCCGCGAAGAGCACTTGGATGAAACCTCGGCGCACCATTTCGGCTATGTGTTCGGCCCCGCCGGTGTGGACGACGGCCGGGCCGAGCACGGCGATGATCTTCTCGCCGTTCGCCCGGCAGCGCTTCATCGCCGCGGCAACTTCGCGGACGCTAACGGCCTTCGGACGCTCGCTCGACACGGGGCTGGCCATGAACTCGAAGAGGTTCCCCTTGCGGGCCTCGGCTTCCGGCGGAAACACGCGCGTGCCGCGTCGGCCGACGACGATGCGATCGCCGAGTTCCACGGCCGTCATCGCGACGCAGCGCGCGGCCGAGCCCTCGGGGTCGAGGGCGATGCCGCAATCCATTTCTTGATCTTCGACATCGACCCATTCGCCCTGCAAGCGGACTTGCGTGCGGAAGTTTGTGCTGCAGTAGAAGCCGTCCGGGAAGGCGCCGGCGACATCGGCGCCGGCGGTGACGCAGTCGTGGGCGTCAGTGGGGATCGCCCCGTGCGGGTGAATTTCGGCGAGGATCGCTTCGAGTTTCCCGGCCGTGGCCGCTTGCACTTCCATGCGGACGCGGCTCGGGTCGTCCTGCTTTTCGCCGAGGACGAACTCGTGAATGTGGTAACCGCCGCCGCGCGAGAGGATCGCGTCGAGCACCTTCGGCAGTAGCAACGAATCGACGATGTGCCCCTGCATCTCGACGAGTTCGATGAACGGCAGCGGTTCCTGGTGGGACTTCACTTGGGCATGCTCCACTTGGCGTCTTTGGCGACGGCGAAGACGTGGGCGTGCTGGCGGAGATCTTTCGTGAGACCGCGCTTTATCGTGAATACGACGGCGTCTTTTTCGGCGGTCGCCGTCAGCTTGTCGCCCCCCGACCCCGCCCACGTGAAGATGAGGACGTAGTCTTTGTCGAAATCGACGATTTTGGCGATGCCGTCGGCCGTGTCTTTATCTTCGACCGCTTTGGCGAGATCTTCTTTCGAGGTGACCTTCACCGGTTGGCCGGGCTTAGCCCCCTTCTTCGCTTCGAGTTTGGCGTCCTTCAATTCCAACTCGCGGACGAGAACCGTTTTGTCTTCTTTCGCGTCGATCGCGGCGGTGAAGGCGAGAGCCAACACCGACATCAGCAGGGTACGCATCGTGGAATCTCCGAGGGGCCATTGGGGATTCGCGGTGGCCTAATCCGCTGCCGGAATTGTATGGGAACGCGGGTCGCGCCCACCATCTTCCGCAATCGTTAAGCTTTGCCCCTCCCCACCGGCTTCGCTGCCCGGATTCACCGTTCCTTTCGCCGGGTTGTATTTTGTAATTTGTTCAACTCCGACTTGGCCTCCCTCCGCCGCGCGGGAAGATAGTGTTGACGGTGACGCTCGCACGCAATGTCCGCGTGGTGCCGAACCGGATCGGGGGGCCTCCCATGCCCGTAGCACCTGTTTCGCAAGCTGGAATTTTCGCGAAATTTGCGGTTCGCCGGATTTGGCTCAAGTCGTTGGTCGCCGCCGTTTGGCTGGCGCCGAGCGCGCTCGCCCAAGCCCCGGTTCCGCACGAGCGCTCGTCGGACGACCGGCTGGCGTTGAAGGTGCAAGCGGCGTTGTCGGGCGACCCGAAGCTCAAACCCTACGACCTGAACTTGCTCGTCAACGTCGTCGACGGCTTCGCCGTGATCGGCGGGGCCGTACCAAGTGAAGACCTGTTGCCCCGGATTCGCTCTGTGGCGTTGGCGGTCGAGAACATCCGCGGCGCGAAGGTGTCAGGCTGGATCGCCAGTCCCGACAAACGCGACGAACCCTTCGCGAGGAAAGTGGCGGAGCAGATGGACTACAAGCCGGTGCCCAAGCACTTACTCGAACCGCTGCCGCCTCCGGTGGCCACCCCGACCAGCCTGCCGCCCTTGGCGATCCCGGTGCAGACGCCGTTGAAAGAGACACCGGCCGCACCGCTCCGCAAGGAACCGGCGGGCCACACCGTCGTCCGCCGCCCGCCGCCGACGGGGCTATTCCTCGATCCGGTCGTATCGTCGAGTGCCCCACGGCCGACTTCGACTCCGGGTGCGGCGCCGCTGCCTTATCCGACGATTCCCCCGCCGGGGGTACCAACGCAGCCGGTGATCGAAGATCCGCGATTCGCCGAACTGAGCGTGAAGTTGTCCGGTTCGACGGCGACCATTAGCGGGACAGTTCGCAAATTGTCCGACGCTTGGGACTACGCCGATGCGGTGCAGAAGTGGCCCGGTATCGACACGGTGGTCGTTGGCGCCGTGAAGGTCAAGTGAGTCGTTCTCAAGTTTTCCCGGAGCCGCCGAGCAAGTAACCCAAAATTGCGTGCGCGGAATCGTCGAGCGGTTCCATTTCCCGGACGATGATCCCCTTCTCCAAAACCAACTTCTGGAAGCCCGCGAAGAACCGCTCCGGGCTGCGGGCGCGGATCGTCAGACCGTCGTCGGTGAAGTCGAAACCGAGTACGCCGTCGAGTTCGAGCAGGCTCTTCGCCAACTCCTTCGGCTGATCGAGCACCACGCGGACCGACATCGGGTAGTCGTCGAGCAGCTCGCGGATTTGCTGCAACGTGCCGACGGCGGCGATGCGGCCGCGCGACAGAATCGCGACGTGATTCGTGAGCTTTTCTAGCTCTTCGAGTTCGTGGCTCGAAATCAGCAGGCACTTTCCTTGGGCCGCGAGCGCGTTGAAAAGGTCGAGCATTTCTTGCCGGCCCAGCGGGTCGATGCCCGACAGCGGCTCATCGAGGATCAACAATTCCGGGTCGTGAAGAAGGGCCTGGGCGAGTTTGATGCGCTGCCGCATGCCCTTGGAATAGCCCCGGAGTTTGCGGTCGGCGCGCTCGACCATGCCGACCTGTTGCAAGACGTATTCGCTGCGGGCCGTCACTTGCGACGAGTGGAAACCGTTGAGCTTGGCCATCGTCCGCACGAAGTCCCGGCCGCTCATCTCTTCGTAGAATGCGTCGTGATCCGGGCAGTAGCCGATAGAGTGGCGCGTGCGCCAATCGGAGGCGTCGCGGCCCCGGACGGTAACGCGGCCGAGCGACGGCGCGATCAGTCCGGTCGCCAGTTTGATGAGCGTCGATTTCCCCGCGCCGTTCGGCCCGACCAACCCGGTGATGCCCGCGTTCAGTTCCAACGTCACTTGATTCAAACTGAGAACGGGGCCGTACCACTTCGAGACCTGCTCGAGCAGCAAGAGCGGAGGAGCGGAAGCTAAAGTCGAGTTCGGCATCAGCTCACGATCTCGATGGCTTGGATGCGCTTCCGCAGGTAGAGCATCGACCCGATGCAGACGCCGGCCAAGACGAGCGCCGCCTGCCACGGCTCCGGTTGCGGCCCGAGCTTCACGGCCTCCGGATCGGCCCGCATCAGCCACAGGCCAACCAGATAGAGGTTGTTCCACAGGTCGATGAGCCGCCAGAGAGGGCTGAGGTTCTGAACCTCCACGAGGAAGTTCGCGACCCTATGGCAGAGTACGAACAAACCGCTCCAGATCATGATGAGCGGCACGGTGCGACGAACCCAAACCGCCGTGGCCACCAGCAGCAAACTGAGGACGACCGTGAGCAACAGGCCATATCCGAGGATGCCGAGCAGCAAGAGATAATTGTCGATGTAGTACGATTGCCAGTCGTTGAGCAGCCCGGCTTGGATGAACAGCAGTAGCGCGGGGATCGTCGTCAGCAGGTTGATGAACGCGCCGATGCCGAGCATCTTGCCGAGGACGTAGTGTCTGCGACCGATCGGCTTCGACAGGTAGAACGGCAAGCTGCCGTATTGGAAGTCGTTGCCGACGAGCACCGCCCCGGCGAGGGCGAGCACGATCATCGCCACGTAGCCCTCGAACCAAATGAAGTTGCCGAAGGTGTGCGGCGAGCCGTTAAGGTTCAACTTGTCGAGGAACTTCGTGAGTTCGGACATCTTCACCGGCATCGCGCCGAAGTTCACCGTCTGGCTCGCCGTCTGCATCTGAATCCAGACGACGAGATACTGGCCGTAGAAGAAGAAGAAAAAGATCATGAGAGCCAAGGCGTAGAGCGCCCAGAAAATCTTGCGGCGGAATAGCAGCCGCAGCGACGACCGGGCCATCGCCCACGACGCGTAGACCGGCGGGTTCAGCTCGCCCTTCCACGGGCGGTAGCGCAGCAGGTGGTCGGTCGGGTTTGTCATGCGGCCTCCGGAGCCGTGGTCTGCCGGAAGAGTTCGTCGAGCGACACGTCGTCGCGCAGCACGGCCCTCAGGCTCACGTCGATCGCGTCGGCCACGCGAAAGAGATCGAGCGTGGATCGCCCGGCCGGGAGGACGACACGCAATTCCCGCGCCGCCGCGTGCTTCACCGTGGTCAAGCCGGACGCGATCAACGCTTGTTCGAAGGCCTCCTTCGAACCGACGAACCGGAGGCGGTAGTAGTCGTCGCGGCGGGCGCAGAGCTCCGCCACGGTGCCGACGCCGCGGAGTTCCCCATCGGCCAAGATCACGACGCGTTCGCACACGGCCTGCACATCCGCCAGCAAGTGCGTGCTGACGATGATCGACTTCCCGTGCAGACTGCCTAGCTCGCGGATCAGGTGCAGCATTTTGTCGCGGCCGGACGGATCGAGGCCACTGGTCGGTTCGTCGAGGAGCAGCACCGGCGGATCGTGGATCAAGGCCTGCGCGAGTTTCGCCCGCTGCTTCATCCCGGCGGAGTAATCTTCGACCGCGCGGTATCGCGCCTCGTCGAGGTCGAGGTACGTCAGCACTTCGTGGGCCCGGCGGAGCGCCTGCTTGCGCGGCATGCCGTACAATTCCCCGGCGAGGGCGACGTACTCGATTCCCTTCAATCCGGGTACGAGCGCGTCGGCCTCCGGCATGAAGCCGATGAGCCGGCGGAGGCGCCAGTTATCGCGGGTATCGCGGTCGCCGCCGAGTGAGACATCGAGAACGCGGCCGGTGCCGGAGGTCGGCGCGATCAGGCCCATCAGAATCTTCAACAGCGTCGATTTGCCCGCGCCGTTGGGGCCGAGTAGGCCCACCAAGCCCTGCGGAATCTGGAGAGTAACGTCCTTCAGCGCCCGGTGCGCGCCGAATGTGCGCGACAAATTATTGAGGTCGAGCAGGAGTGTCACGTCGTGTAATCCGCATTCAGGTTGACGTATTCCGTCGTGAGGTCGCAGGTGAAGAACGTGCAGTGGCCGGAGCCGAGTTCGAGCGTCACGCGAAAATCGACATTGCGGTTATCACGCAGGTATGCCGACGCCGACTTTGCATCGAACGGCAGCGGCACGCCCCGTTCGTACAGCAGGAATGACCCCATCCCGAGGCTTAGGTCGCGCTCGTCGAAATCGACACCGCAATACCCGGCCGCGGAAACGACCCGTCCCCAGTTCGGGTCGGCCCCGAAGACGGCCGTCTTCACGAGCGCGCTCTCGGCAATCGCTTTGGCAATGGTCCGGGCCTCCGCGTCCGTCCGGCAGCCTTCGACATGGATTGTAATGAGGTGGTTCGCACCCTCGGCATCTTCGGCGATGGCCCGGGCCAAATCCGCGCAGACGACGTGGACCGCGTCTTCGAATTCGACTAAACCCGAGCCCGAAACCGATGGGCCTGTCCCGTTCGCCAAGATCAACACCGTGTCATTGGTGCTGGTGTGGCCTTCCACCGAGATGCAATTGAAGGTGTCGGCAATGCAGCGTCGCAGAATCGCCTGCAAATCGTCGGCGGCGACGGCCGCATCGGTCATGATGAACCCGAGCATCGTCGCCATGTTCGGACCGATCATCGCGGCGCCTTTGGCGAAGCCGGTGATCGACCCCGCCAACGATCGCCGCGTCGAAACTTTGATGCGCGTGTCGGTCGTCAAGATTGCATGGGCCGCATCGTTGAACGCGTAGGCACCCGATTGCAGTGCCGCGGTCGCCTTCGGGATGCCCGCTTCCAGGATCGCCATCGGCAGCGGCCGGCCGATGACCCCGGTACTGGCGACGAGGACTTGCTCGGGGGAACACCCGATTCCCTCCGCGACCAGTTCCGCCATCCGGCGGGCATCGGCGAGGCCTTGCTCCCCGGTACAAGCGTTGGCGTTCCCAGAGCAGATGACGATGGCGCGGGCATCGCTTCGTGGCAATCGTTCCCGGCTGATTTGCACGGGGGCGGCGCAGACGCGATTTTGAGTGAAGACCCCTGCCGCGGCGGCCGGTCGATCCGAAACGATCACGGCCAGATCGCGCCGATCCGGCTCGTTGCGGAGTTTGCTGATCACGCCGGCGAAACGGTACCCTTCGGCGATGTGCCACTCGTTCATACCGGCTCTGTACTCCCGCGGTGCACCAACCAATGCGACCCCGTTGGGATAGCAAATCGGCAGGGAGGGAAAAGGGCGGGTCGTCGGCCCGGAACGAGGCGAATCGCTATTCACGAACTCTTCACTATCGCGTTCGGTTCGCAGTTCTGATAATACGCCCGCGTCCCCCTCGTCGCCGATCTCCGGAGCGAATCCATGCCTTGGAAACAGTTCGCGTTTTTCACCCTGCTCGTGGGCGGCCTCGCCGCACTCGTGTTCGTCCCGCGCTCGCAGGCCGAGGAAAAAGCCGTACGGGTGCTGCCGGGCTTACAGAAGGACGGCTTCATGCAATTGCCGAACCAGTGGAAACTGAACCCGGCGGGTACGCACATCGAAGTCGGTGACTTGCCTTCGAACCTCCAACTCCACCCTACGGGCCAGTTCGCGGCGGTGCTGCATTGCGGCCTGAAAGAGCACGAAGTTCACATCCTCGATCTCAACGCGAAGAAGCGGAAGATCGTCTGCCGGGTGACGATGGATCAGGCCTTCTACGGGCTGACATGGTCCGCCGACGGTAAGCAGATTTACGCCAGCGGCGGCGAGTTCGACATCGTCCACCTCTGGGACTTCGACAAAGGTTTGCTGCACAATCACCGCACACTCGACGTCGGCGGTATCCCCAACGTGAAGCGCGCCGTGCCCTCGGGGATCGCGCTCGACGCCATGGGCAAAGAGCTATTCAGTTGCGCCCTGTGGGCCGATGCCGTGGTGCGGGTGCCGCTCGATAACCCCGGCAACAAAGTCATCATCCCGTTGGCTTTCGTCGAGCCGAAAAAAGAAGGCCCCGGCGGCGATCCGCCCAGCCCGCCGGACGGCCGCAAGGAAGACCCGAAACCGAAGGTCGAAGATGAAGACGCCGGTGTGACCCCGGCCAAGAACAACGGCTACCCCTACGCCTGCCTGCCCGAACCGGGCTGCAAACGCCTGTTCGTGAGTCTCTGGGCGAAGAGCGGCATCGCGGTGATCGACCTCGAATCGAACAAAGTCTCGGCGGTGTGGAAGACGGCGAGCCACCCGACCGAGATGCTGTTGGATCCGAAAGGGAAAGCGCTCTATGTCGCCTGCGCGAACAGTACGCAAGTGACGGTGCTCGACCCGGCGACCGGGATTACGCTGCAAACGATCAACGCCGCGCTCTACCCGCAGGCCCCGTCGGGGAACACGCCGAGCAGCTTGGCAATGACCCCGGACGGCGAGATGCTCTTCGTGGTGAATTCGGACGCCAACAACCTCGCCGTCTTCAACGTCGCCGATCCGAAAATGGCCAAGGCACTCGGTTTCATCCCCACAGGTTGGTACCCGACGAGCGTGCGCTACAACAAGATCGATAAGACTCTGTACGTCGCCAACGGCAAGGGGAACACGACCAAGGCCAACCCGAGCGGGCCGAATCCGTATCTGCCGTTCGACAAAGGCATCCTCGAATACATCGGCGGGCTGTTTAAAGGCACCGTCTCGGCGATCCCGCTGCCGACGCCCGAAGCGATGGCGAAGCATTCCAAAATCGCCTACCAGTGCAGCCCGCTGAATAAAGACAACGCCCCGAAGATCGACGACGTGCCCCCCGATAATCCGATCCCGAAGAAAGTCGGCGACGCTTCGCCGATCAAGCATGTCATCTACGTCATCAAAGAAAACCGCACCTACGACCAAGTCTTCGGCGACGTCAAAGAAGGCAACGGTTCCCCCGAACTCTGCCTCTTCCCGAAGGCGATCACGCCGAATCACCACAAGCTCGCCGAGGAGTTCGTGCTGCTCGACAACACCTACGTCGACGGCGAAGTCTCGGCCGACGGGCACGAGTGGACCATGGGGGCCTACGCCACCGACTTCGTCGAGAAACTCTGGCCGCTGAGCTACCGCGGCAGCCCCGGCAAAACCTTCGGTTACCCGGCCGAGGGGGCCGTCGATCTCGCGGCCCGGCCGGCGGGCGGCTACTTGTGGGATCGCGCCGCCGAGGCCAAAGTGAGCTACCGCAGCTACGGCGAATGGGTCGCCAACGGCAAGAAAAATAAAGACGGTACTTTCGAAGACGGCACAGCGACGGTGAAAGCGCTCGAAGGGCACATTGACCCGAAATTCCGCAGTTACGACCTCGATGTCACCGACGTCAAACGGGCCGAGCGCTTCCTGAGCGAATTGAAGCGATTCGAGAAAGCCGGGGAGATGCCGCAGTTGCAAATCCTGCGGTTGCCGAACGACCACACCTCGGGCACCCGCGTCGGCAAGCCGACGCCGACGGCCCAAGTCGCGGACAACGACCTGGCCCTCGGGATGGTCATCGAAGGCCTGAGCGAGAGCAAGTTCTGGAAGGACACCGCCGTGTTCGTCATCGAAGACGACGCTCAGAACGGCCCGGATCACGTCGATGCCCACCGCGTCGTGGCGCTCGTGATTTCACCGTACACGAAGCGGAAGCACGTCGATTCGACGATGTACTCGACGACCAGCATGCTGCGGACGATGGAATTGATCCTCGGCCTGAAGCCGATGAGCCAGTTTGACGCGGCCGCCCGACCGATGTACAACTCGTTCACGGCGAAGCCGGACGTGACCAAGTACAAGGCCGAGAAACCGAAGACCGACCTCGACGAACTGAACAAACCGGGGACGTGGGGCGCTGCGTTGTCGGAAAAGTTCGACCTCACGAAAGAAGACCAAGCCGACGACCTGCTGTTCAACGAGGTGATCTGGAAGAGCGTGAAAGGGGCGAAGAGCCGGATGCCGGCGCCCGTCCGGGCCGGGTTCTTCGTGCCGGTGAAATAAGATTGTTTCAAACCGAGCGGTGGGCGTGAGCCCTCCGAGGAAGTGAAACAGACTACCATTCACTTCCTCGGAGGGCTGACGCCCACCGCTAAGGGTCAAGAACACCATGTTTCTCGGCATTGAAATCGGCGGCACTAAACTGCAACTCGGCTTGGGCGAGGGCGACGGCGCCATCGTCCAACTCTGGCGCGGCAGCGTCGATCCCGCCCTCGGCGGCGCCGGTATCCGCGCCGAGATCGTCCGCCAGTATCCGGTGCTGTTGCAATCGGCAGGGTTGACCCATTCGGACATCCGGTGCCTCGGCGTCGGCTTCGGTGGCCCGACCGACGACGCCACGCGATCGACCATCACTTCGCACCAGATCGCCGGCTGGGACAATTTCCCACTCGCGGCGTTCCTCCACGAGAACCTCTGTTGCCCGGCTGTCATCGGCAATGACGCGGACGTGGCGGGATTGGCCGAAGCCCACTTCGGTGCGGGCAAGGGGCTGAGTCCGATCTTCTACATCACCGTCGGCACCGGCATCGGTGGCGGGTTGATCATCGACGGGAAAATTTACCGCGGAATTGGACGAGGCGCGGCGGAGATCGGGCACCTGACATCGTTGCCCGGAGAGACAGTCGAATCGATGGCATCGGGCAGCGGTATCGCCGGGCATTTCGGCGACACCCTTTCGACCTTGCAAATCGTCGAGTTGGCGCGCACCGGAGACTACGGCGCTTGCGAAACGATCCATCGGGCCACCGATTCGCTCGCCGAAGGCATCTGTACGGTCATCAAACTCCTCTGCCCGCGCCGCGTCATCATCGGTGGCGGCGTGTCACTGATGGGGGACGACCTCTTCTTCGACCCCATTCGGAAGTACGTCGCCGAACGCGGCTTCAAACCGTTCGCAGGGCTGACGGAGATCGTCCCAGCCGCGCTCGGGGAGGAAGTCGTCGTCCACGGGGCACTGGCGTTGGCACGCCAGCACTTCGGCGGGTAGAATGACCGCATGAACGGAGACCGCATAATGGCGACCGCTACTTTAAATCTGGCAGCACCGGCGATCCCGCGTCTGGTGACCGTAGATGAGTTCTGGGATTTCTGCCAACTACCCGAGAACCAATGGCAGAGCTACGAATTGATCCGCGGAATGGCGGTTCCCAACTCACCGGCGAAGAGGTGATCCCCGGTTTCCGAGTTCGCGTCGCCGATCTCTTCCGCTACTCCTTTGAAGCTCGCCCACCCGCATCATGACCATTCAGATCAAATTCTGTGGCATCACTTCACCCGAAGATGCCCTCTTCGCCGTCGAAACCGGGGCCGACCTGATCGGCCTCAACTTCTCATCGCATTCGGTGCGTCGGATCGACCTCGTTAAAGCGCGAGCCATAGTCAGAGCGCTGCCCCACTTCCAAAACTTCACCGGCGTCTTCGTCGAGCAATCGTGGGACGAACTCGCATCGATCAACCGCGTGTTGAAGCTGATGTATTTCCAGAGCTACTCATCGCCGTGGCCCGCCGAGCGCTTCACCCCCGCCGGGCACATCGCCGCCTTCCGAGTCCAATCCGCCGAGGACATCAATGGTCTTCACGCCCTGCTCGCCGTTTCCCGCAAACCGATGGCCGTGCTCGTCGACTCGTTCGTGGCGGGATCGATGGGCGGCACCGGCCACAAGGCCCCGTGGGAATTGCTCGTCGGGTGGGACTTCGGCGTGCCGTTGATCCTCGCGGGCGGGCTGACTCCGGAGAACGTCGCCGAGGCCATCCGCACCGTGAGGCCGTGGGGCGTGGACGTCGCCAGCGGTATCGAGAGTTCGCCCGGTCGCAAAGATGCCGGGAAAATGAAGGCTTTCGTGGGGGCGGTGCGGGCGGCCGAAGCGGCGCTCTAGAATAACCCCGTCGCAAGGAGGGGAAGCATCATGACTCAACGTTACTGGCTCGGCGTCGATCTCGGCGGCACGAAGATTCTCACGGGGCTTTTCGACGACCGGTTGAATCTGTTGGCCCGCAACAAGCAACCGACGGGGGCCGAGTCCGGGCCGGCGGGCGTCTTCGGCCGGGTCGCCCAAGCCGTCGAAGCGGTGCTCCGCGAAGCGAAAATCGAATCGTCGCAAGTCACCGGGATGGGCTTCGCGATCCCTGGGCAGATCGAACCGGGCAAAGCGTTTGTGCGCTTCGCCCCGAACCTCGACTGGCGCGATGTCGATTGCCAAGCCCTGCTCCCGGCGAGTTGGCCGTGGCCCGTATTCCTCGAAAACGACGTCCGCATGGGTACCTACGGCGAATTCGCCCACGGAGCCGCCAAAGGGGCGAAGCACGTCTTCGGCATCTTCGCGGGCACCGGCGTCGGCGGCGGATTCATCCTCAACGGCGAACTCTACACCGGCTTCAACGGGCACGGGGGCGAGATCGGGCACATCGTGCTCGACTGGCAAAAGGGGCTTACCCTCGAAGCGATCGCCGGGCGCAAGAACCTGATGAAGCGGGCCAAGGTGATCTTGGACGACGCCCCCAAACGCGTCCGCAAAGAATGGAAAGGCGTCGATACCGAGAAGGTGAAAAGCTCCCAGCTGGCCGAGTTCTATCTCAAAGACGATCCCGTCGCGGTGACCGTGATCGACAACGCCGCGAAGGCCATCGGCGCCGCCATCGGCAGTGTCATCAACCTCATGAGCCCGGAAGTCATCGTCATCGGCGGCGGCGTCACCGGGGCCCTCGGCGAGAGTTTCACCGAGCGGATCTGGGACATCGCCCAGCGCTACACGCTGCCGGGGGCCACGGCCAATATGAAATACGTGGTCGCGGCGCTCGGGGACGATTCCGGAATCGTCGGTGCCGCGGCCTACGCCCGCTCGAAAGTCGAGGCCCACTCGTGAAACAAGAATGGCGCAGCCGCTACAACTTGGCGGTGGAAGCCGCCCGCCGCGGCGGCGACTACGCCAAGGCGATCTACGATGCCACCTTCCAAGATCGGGCGGCGCTCGAAGTCATCCGCAAGGCCGATGACAGCCCGGTGACACGCGCCGACCGCGGCGCGGAAAAACTAATCCGCGAACTCATCGGTCGGCACTTCCCCGGCGACGGATTCCTCGGCGAAGAATTCGGCGGTCAACCCAGTTCCACGGGCTTCCGCTGGATCATCGACCCCATCGACGGCACAAAGTCGTTCGTCCGCCACGTCCCCATTTGGGCGACGCTGATCGGCTTGGAATTCGAAGGCGAGCAGATCGCCGGCGCCGTCTACATCCCGGTTCTCCGGCAGATGTACCGGGCCCTGCGCGGCGACGGTACCTACCTCGACGACCTGCGGATTCGCGTCTCGGATACGCCCACGCTGGGCGAGGCGATCCTTTGTTATTCCAGCATCGGCTGGTTCACCCGCGCCGGCAAACAAAATACGTTCCTCAACCTCTATCAGCAAACCGGTCGGCAGCGGGGCTACGGCGACTTCTTCGGCTTCGCGCTCGTCGCCCAAGGGGCAGTCGATTTGATGGTCGAACACGGCGTCAGCCCGTGGGACGTCGCCGCGACCAAGGCGATCATCGAAGAAGCCGGGGGCACCTTCACCGATTGGGACGGCACCCCCACGATCCACCGGCCCGATGTGCTGGCGACCAATGGCAAGCTCCAC
>Ga0105047_10012001_pt1 | contig 13998 bp, 11 predicted proteins | sample MAT04_FD_78384 | JGI IMG/M metagenome (GOLD analysis project Ga0105047, IMG submission 78384) | Freshwater microbial communities from Lake Fryxell liftoff mats and glacier meltwater in Antarctica - MAT-04 (megahit assembly) | ecosystem: Environmental > Aquatic > Freshwater > Ice > Liftoff...
GCGGCGAGGTCGACCTGGCCCGACACCATCTCGGCGGGCGCGGGCGCAGGCGCGCAGCCCCCCGGCTCGCCGCGGTAAACGGAATAGCGCCCCGCCTTGCCGCCGGTGAGATCGAGGACCAGCTTGCCCGGCTCGACCTTCACCTGGCCGATCAGCGTCGAGGCGCCGCGCGAGTGGATCATGCCGCCGACCTGCGGCTGATCGCTGCCTGGTAGGCGGTACGGATCGGGGATGCGCGCCTCGCCGTTCGCCGCGGCGATCACGGTCCCGCCGGTCGGAGACGCGGCCGGCGACGCCGCCGGTGGGGCGATCGCGGCCTGGGTCTCGGTCGCCTGCGTGCGCGCGCCACCGTCAGGCACGTCGATGATCGTCGTCTGGGCGACGATCACGCCGGGCTGCGCGGTCGCAGCGGGGCGCGGTGCGGTCTCGGCGGGATCAGCGAGCGCGGTGAAGTGCAGCGTCTCACGGCGTTCGTCCTTGCAGGCCGTCACCGCGAGAGTGGAAGTGGCCAGGGCAAAGCCCAAAAGCAGCTTGAATCTCATGCTTGGAGCGCGTGCAATGGGCAGGCCCACGCGAGCGCACGCGATCTGTGTCGTTTCGATCGTGGCAAGGTGCCACGCGTCGCGTGCGCGGGTCCGATCCTCGCGCCGCGATGCGAAGCGATCAGTCCGCCAGGCTCAGCTCGAAGGCCACCTTGTTGTCGGCGTCGAGCTCGACCTCGCACTTCACCTTCCCGGCGATGCGAATCCCGATCAGCGGCGTGGGCTTCTTCAGGCCTCCGCAGGACACCTGATAGTACGAGCCGCGCGGCGCACCCAGCGTCGCCGTGACCTCGCTGCCGGCTCGCGCCAGGCGGAGCACGATGCGCAGCTTCTGCTGGTTGAGCTCGAGGATCTGCGCCCCTTCCGGGAGAGGATCGGTGGTCGCCGGCGCGAGGCGCGGAGCCCCCGAGCCGGTGATGGTGATGGGACCGCCGAGCGCGTGGATCTTCACGCGCGGGGCCTTGGCCGCGACCGACGCGGGCGTCGCAGCGGGCACGGCGGATACGATCGGGCGCGGAGGCGGGCGGCGCTCGATCCTCGGCTCGATCTTCGGCTCTGCGGTGGGCTCCGGAGTCGGCGCCACCGCGACGATCGGCGCGGCTTCGGGCGCGCGCGTCGCGACCGGCGCGACCGGCGGGTTCGGCGGGCTCCGCCCGAGCGTCATGCCCGCGACCACCCCCACCAGCAGCAGCGCCGTGATGATCAGCGCCCACGTGCGTACGCCCGCCCGCGGGTGATCGACGCGCACGCCCGGATCCACCAGCGTCGGTGGATCGGGTCGCAGCGTCGGCAGATCACGCGTGATGGGCGGCGAGACCTGGGTGTTCATCAGCTCGACGATCGGGGTCGGATCCAGCGACAACTCCGGATCGCGCCCGATCAGCGTCGCGGGCTCGTCGTCCACCGGCGGCGTCGCCCCGACCAGCGTGTCGATCTCTTGCGACGAAGGCGCGGCGGCGGTCGCAGCGGCGGGGATCATGCGCGCCGAGGCTGCGGCCACCGCCTCCTTCACAGCCTGGAAATCGCGCTCCATCCGCGCGATGCGCTCCAGCCACGCGGCGCTCGATCGCGGCCGCTCGGCGGGCGTCGGTCCCAGCGCCGAGAGCAAGATCTCGTCGATCAGCGCGGGCACGCCCGGGCGCACCTTCGACGGCGGCTCGGGTCGCTGCGCGCGCGCGGCCAGCAGCTCCATCACGCCGAGCATGCCCGGCGGTCGCGCCCGCACGCCGGTGACGGCCTCGTAGATCACCAGCGCCAGCGCATACAGATCTGCGCTCGGATCGATGGTCTCGAGCCGCAGCTGCTCGGGCGGCTGATAGACCAGCGTGCCCTCGAGCTCGGTCGGAGGCGCCTCGCCGATCGCGCGCGCCACGCCGAGATCGGCCAGCTTCACCGCGCCGTCCTTGCCGATGAGCACGTTCGCCGGCGACACGTCGGCGTGCACGAAGCCCGCGGCGTGGATCGCGGCGAGCCCCGCGCACGCGCCCTCCAGGATGTAGACCGCCGCGCCGGCCGAGAGCGCCGTTCCGCGCTTGGCGAGGTGGCTCGAGAGCGCCGCCAGATCGACGCCGTCGACGTGCTCGAGCACCAGCTCGCGCGGACCGCCGCCGGGCAGGGCACACACCACGTGTGGCGATCGCACCAGCTCGAGGATCGACTTCTCCCGCGCCAGCCGGGCCAGCATGTGCGGCGGAGCCTCCGGAAGCAGCCGCTTCAGCACGACCTGCACCCCGCTCGCCTCGCGCGCGAGGAGGAGCTCCGCGGTGCCCCCCACGGCGATCCGGCGGACGACGGAGTGCATGCTCAACGGCTTAGCGCGGCAGCGGCGACGGCGCGAGTACCAGGATCGCGATCGCCGCCGCGATCACCAGCACCGCGAGCCCGATGATCAGCCACGGCACCCACGACAGATCGCGCTCGGGCCGCACGTCGAGCATCTGGCCGGTGAACGGCGCAGCGACCGGCGTGCGCCCGAAGTCCTGCGAGGGATCGCGCAGCACGCCGTTCACGTGGATCTGGCTCGTCGACGGCGCGGGACGCGTCGGGATCGCATACCCGCGCGGCATCGACGGCGGCGGCCGCATCACCACCGGCGGCGGAGAAGGAGGAGGCGCCATCGCGGTCTCGCAGAGCTGCCGCTTCTCCTCGATCCGATCTTCGAACAAGGCGCGCATGTGCTCGGCGACGTGCGCCGTCGTGACCGAGAGATCCTGGCTCCGCAAGTAGCCCTCGAGCGCGAGGTGCAGATCGAGGGCGGTCGCGAAGCGGCGCGATCGATCCTTCTCGAGCGCCCGCATGACGATGTCCTCGAGCTCGACCGGGAACCCATCCATCACCTCGGACGGCGGCGGGATGCGGCGCTGGGTGATCATGTCGAGGACCATCAGCTCCGAGTCGTGCTTGAAGAGCCGCTTGCCGGTGCACAGCTCGTACATCACGACACCGAGCGCGAACACGTCGCAGCGGCGATCGAGCGGATCGCCGCGGCACTGCTCGGGGCTCATGTAGCTGAGCTTGCCCTTGAGAAGGCCGCCCTGGGTGTGGTCGGGGGCCGCGGTCGACTTGGCGATGCCGAAGTCGATGAGCTTCACCTCGCCCTCGTAGGTGACGAGGATGTTCTGCGGCGAGATGTCCCGGTGGACGAGATCCATCGGGGCGCCCGTCGGCGTGCGCACGCGATGCGCGTAGTCGAGCGCCTTCGCGACGTCGGCGATGATCCGCGCCGCGATGCCGAGCGAGATCGGCCTTTCGTGCTTCTTTCCTCGCCAGGAGATGGCGGCCAGTGTCTCGCCGAGCACCAGCTCCATCGCCATGAAGTAGGCGCCGTCGGCCTTCCCGAGATCGTAGACCTGGACGATGTTGGGGTGCGTGAGCGCCGCGCCGACGCGCGCTTCCTCGAGGAACATCTCTTCGAACTGCGCCTCGTCGCAGAAGTGCCCGAGGACCCGCTTGATCGCGATGAGGCGGTTGAAGCCGCCGACGCCGGTGAGCCGGGCCAGCCAGATCTCGGCCATCCCGCCGACCGCGAGCTTCTTGATCAGGGTGTAGCGACCGAAGCGCAGGCCAACACCATACTGTCTCTGCAACGAATCAGCCAGGGTGGCTCGATCTGGATCACTGCAGCGTGGGGAGGATGGTCTTGACCTTCTCGATGATCGCCTCGCCGCCCGGCTTGTGCACCTTGAGCGTGAGCATGGTGTGGCCCTGCACGAGGAAGGTGCGCTCGCCCATGCTGGCGAACTTGGTGAGCGAGATCTCCTTGCTGCGCTCGATCGCCAGGTCGGAGTTGTACTCGCAGATCGAAAACGCGACCTTCTCGTCGGTCGTCTTCGAGTGCCAGCAGTAGTCGGCCTGGGTCAGCACGGCCAGCGACTGCTGCCCTGGAAAGACCTCGACCCCGCCGGTCTTGAGCGCCGCGAGCACGGACTCCACGGTCGGCGTACCGCGCGGACGATGCTTCGCTTCCTGCGCCATGTGCGCCTGCATCACCGGGATCAGCTCGGCCGCGGTCTGGGCGGGCTCGGGCGGCGACGCGACCGTCTCGGCGATGGGCGCGCTCGGGGGCGGCGCGATCTGGGCGTGCTGGGTCTCGGCCGGCTGGGTGCAGGCGGCCAGGACGAGCGCCAGAGCGCTTATCTTCACGGACCCAATCGCGTACTTCATCGTTGAGATTGTGCCCGAACGGGAGCGATTTGTCAGACCAAAGACACTTCTGCGAGTCATGCCGCCTTCACGAACCGCCGCATGATCCAGAGCGCGGCCATCCCACCGAGCCCACCGAGAAACGGAGAGAGGAGGAGCGCGCCGATCTCGGGGCGAATGACCGCGTCGGGCGTGCCGTTCGTGAACACCACGACCCCGAACACCGCAGCCAGCCCCGCCGCGAACGCCGCGCTGTCCTTCCACCTTTTCCGCGCCGTGATCGCCGTGGCGAGGATGACGAACGCGAGCGCGATCGCGTAGGCCAGCTTCACCGGCATGCGGTCGTGGAAGACCGTGACGGTGAGCGGACCGCGCAGGGCCCCGGTCAGCGACGCCAGCTTCAGCGTCTTGCCGCCCGCGCCCAGATCCCCGACGAGGAACTCGCTGTTCTGCTCGGAGCTGGTGCGCACCGCCGCGCCCTTGCGGCCGCGGCTCACGCCGACCTTGCGTACGAGGTGGCCCTTGAGGGGCAGCTCGGCGCCGCTGAGCTCGAACGCGATGTCGGCGTCGTCCTGCCCTGGCAGATCGGCGTGGACCAGCACGCGCACCGCGCCGCCCAGATCTGCCGGCAGCGCCACCGACTCGCCTGCCGCACGGAGCTCCCCGTGTGCTGCGGGCGAGCCCGGCGACACCGAGAGAATCACGAACCCGCCCGCGACGACGAAGGTCGCCACCGCCATCAGGACCGCCAGCGAGCGATCGGCCGGCGTCTTCACCGCGTCGCTCGCCGCGCGAAACAGGACGCCCGCGGCGACCGCCGCGACCGCACATGCCAGCGTGAGCCCGGCGAACATCTCGCTGACCACGTGCTGCTGGAACATGAAGAACACACCGGCGCCTGCGAGCGCGAGCCCGCCGAGCGCGATCGCACCTGCATTTTCTGCGTGATCAGCCATTTCGGGGAGCGTCGCTCCGTCGGCCGGCCAACGCAACCCACACGTGGCGCCCGGTGCCGATCACCGCTAAGTATTGACTGCTTTGCTGACCTTCTTGAGGAACGCCGATGTCTTCGCGCCCCACCCGCTGGGGAAGAGCGATCTGTTGGTGGCGGGCGGCCGGATCCTGGCGATCGCGCCGACGCTCCCTGGGGCCCCGCCCGGCTTCGTGGCAGAGGAGCGCGATCTCGGCGGACGCCGGCTGATCCCCGGCCTGATCGACGGGCACGTGCACGTCACCGGCGGCGGCGGCGAGTCCGGTCCCGCGTCGCGCGTCCCGCCGATCACGCTGACGCAGCTCTCGCGCGCCGGCATCACCAGCGTCGTCGGCGTGCTCGGCACTGACAGCACCACCCGCAACATCACCGAGCTCGTCGCGCGCACACTGGGCCTGCGCGAGGAGGGCTTGAGCGCGTGGTGCTGGACCGGCAGCTACGAGTGCCCGCCGAAGACGCTCACCAGCAGCGTGCGATCGGACATCGCGTTCATCGATCCGGTGCTCGGCGTCGGCGAGCTCGCGATCAGCGATCATCGCTCGTCGCAGCCCACCCTCGATGAATTGCTGCGCATCGCCGCCGACTGCCACGTCGCCGGCTTGCTCAGCGGCAAGGCCGGCGTCCTCCACCTCCACCTCGGCGACGGCAAGCGCGGCCTCGAGCTCGTCCGTCAGGCGCTCGAGCGCAGCGAGATACCCGCGCGCGTCTTCCATCCCACCCACGTCAACCGCAACAAGCGCCTGTTCGAAGAGGCCAAGCAGATGGCGAAGGACCACCGGATGACGATCGACGTCACCGCGTTCCCGGCCGACGACGACGGCTACACCGCTGACGCGGCGATCGCGCGCTGCCTCGCGGACCCCGATTTCCCGGCGGAAAGACTGACCGTGAGCTCGGATGGCGCCGGCTGCTTGCCGGTGTTCGACGGCGACGGAAGGCTCGTCGAGATGGACATCGGGCGCCCTCGCGCGCTCATCGAGACCCTCGCGGCGTTGCTCGCCCGGGGCCTCGAGCTGGAGCGCGTTCTCCCGGTGTTCACGTCCAACGTCGCCGACCTGTTGCGCCTGTCGAACAAGGGTCGGATCGCCGTTGGGCTGGACGCCGATCTCGTGGTACTGAGCGCGTCCCATGAGCCCGTAGACGTGATGGCGCGCGGTCGCTGGCTGGTCCGCGATGGTGCGCCCACGGCGTTTGGAACATTCGAGAAAGCGGCGAGACATTGAGCCCAGCGAAAGTGACGGAAGACGCCGTTCGGGGATGGATCGTCCCCGTCGGCGGCGCCGAAGACAGAGTGCGCGGAGAGGGCATCCTCCAGCGCTTCACCGAGATCTCCGGCGGAAAAGACGCGCGGATCGTCATCATCCCGACCGCGTCGCAGCAGTCCGACACCGGCGAGCGCTACGAGAGGGTGTTCAAGGACGCCGGCGTGAATCAGGTCCGCTCGCTCCCGTTCGCGACGCGCGAGGACGCCAACAAGCGCGAGGAGTGGCTGGAGTACCTCGACCACGCATCTGGTGTGTTCTTCACCGGCGGAAACCAGCTGCGACTCTCGACGATCCTCGGCGGCACTCCGGTCGCAAAGGCGGTGCGCCGCCTGAACGCGCGCGGCGTAAACGTCGGCGGAACCAGCGCCGGAGCGGCGATCCTCAGCGAGCACATGATCGCGTACGGGAAAGAAGGCAGCACGCCGAAGGCCGGCGCGGTCTCGCTCTCGCCCGGCTTCGGCATGACCAACCGCGTGGTGATCGACCAGCACTTCCGCCAGCGCGATCGCCTCGGCCGACTGCTCACCGCGCTCGCGTACAACCCGTTCGCGATCGGCCTCGGGCTCGACGAGGACACCGCCGCGTTCATCGATCCCGACGACACGCTGCACGTGCACGGCAGCGGAGCGATCACCGTCGTCGACGTCAGCCAGCTCGGCTTTTCCTCGATCGCCAGCGCCGAAGAGGGGCGGCCGGTGTGCTTGACCGGCGTGCGCCTGCACATCCTCACCGCCGGCGCTTCCTTCGATCTCCACGCGCGCGTCGCGACGCCTCCGCCCGGGAGTGAATGAGATGAAGATCCTCGAACGACGCGTCTACCGCGGCCCCAGCCTCTACGCTCATTTCCCCGTCATGCGCATCACGCTCGACCTGGGCGAGCTCGAGAAGTGGCCCTCCGCCAAGATCCCCAGCTTCAACGATCGGCTGCTCGAGGCGGTCCCGTCGCTGCAGCAGCACACCTGCTCCTACGAGACCGCGGGCGGCTTCGTTCGCCGCCTCACCGAGGAGGAAGGGACCTGGCTCGGCCACGTGCTGGAGCACGTCGCGATCGAGCTCCAGCAGCTCTCGGGCGCCAAGGTGGTGTTCGGGAAGACGCGATCGGCCGGCGGCGTCGGGCAGTATCACGTCGTCTACGAGTACGAGGAGGAGACGGTCGGCGAGGCCGCGGGCGATCTCGCGCGCGATCTGTTGCACCACATCCTCCCTTCGGAGCTGCGTCCCGCGAACCTCGATCCCGACTTCGATTTCAAGAAGCGGCTCGACGAGCTGATCTCCTTCGCGCAGCGCCGCCAGCTCGGGCCCTCGACCGCGGCGCTGGTGCGCGCAGCCGAGGCGCGCGACATCCCGTGGCTGCGGCTCAACGACCAGTCGCTGGTGCAGTTCGGCCACGGCAAGTACCAGAAGCGCATCCAGGCCACGGTGACGAGCGAGACCCGCCACATCGCGGTGGAGATCGCGTCGGACAAGGAGGAGACCAACAAGATCCTCGGCGATCTGGGCCTCCCCGTGCCCCGCCAGCGCCTCGCGCGCAGCGCCGAGGAGGCCGTGAGCGCGGCCGAGCGCCTGCGCTATCCGGTGGTGGTGAAGCCGCTGAACGCCAACCACGGGCGCGGCGTGTCGATCGGCCTGCGCACCAACGACGAGGTCCGCGTCGCGTTCGATCGCGCGCGCGAGCACTCCCGCACCATCGTCATCGAGACCTTCCTCGAAGGCTTCGATCACCGCATGCTGGTCGTGAACGGCGAGCTCGTGGCGGTCGCGAAGCGCTTGCCCGGCCACATCGTCGGCGACGGCCAGCACACCGTCGCGGAGCTGGTCGACATCGTGAACTCCGATCCGCGCCGCGGCATCGGGCACGAAAAAGTGCTCACGCGCCTCGAGTTCGACGCGCAGGCGGCGACGTTGATGGCGGCCAAGGGCGTCACCAAGGAGATGGTGCTCGCCGCGGGCGAGACGTTCTTCTTGCGCTCGACCGGCAACCTCTCGACCGGCGGCACGGCGATTGATCTGACCGACGTCGTGCACCCGGACAACCGCGAGATGGCGGTGCGCGCTGCCAAGGCGATCGGCCTCGACGTCGCGGGCATCGACTTCATCACGCCCGACATCAGCCACAGCTATCGCGAGGTCGGCGGCGGCATCTGCGAGGTGAACGCGGCGCCCGGCTTCCGCATGCACGTCGCGCCCACCGAAGGAAAGCCGCGCGACGTGGCGGGCCCGGTGATCGACATGCTCTTCCCGAAGGGCACGCCGTCGCGCATCCCGATCGCCGCGGTGACCGGAACGAACGGCAAGACCACCACGGTCCGCATGATCGCCCACATCCACAAGATGAACGGGCGCACGGTCGGCGTCGCGACCACCGACGGCATCTACGTCGACGGCGAGCGCACCGTGGTCGGCGACATGACCGGACCGCAGTCGGCGCAGATGGTGCTGCGCGATCCGACCCTCGATCTCGCGGTCCTGGAGACCGCGCGCGGCGGCCTCTTGCGCGCCGGCATGGGCTACGCGGCCTGCGACGTCGGCGCGGTCCTCAACGTCACCTCCGATCATCTCGGCTTGCGCGGCGTCGAGACCGTCGATCAGCTCGCCGAGGTGAAGCGCATCGTCGTCGAGGTCGCGCGCGACGTCGCGGTGCTCAACGCGGATGACGTGCGCTGCCTGAAGATGGCCGATCACACCAAGGCCGACCGCATCGCCTACGTGACGATGAACCCGCGCCACGAGCTGGTGCAGCAGCACATCCGCGCGGGCGGGCTCGCGGCCGTGCTCGAAGAGGGCATGAACGGCGCGATGATCACGCTCTACGATCGCGGCGCTCATCTGCCGCTGTTGTGGACCCACCTGGTGCCCGCGACGCTCGAAGGCAAGGCGCTCCACAACGTGCAGAACGCCATGTTCGCGGCGGTGATCTGCTACGCGATGGGCGTGAAGGTGGAGAACGTGCGCCAAGGATTGCGCACCTTCGACTCGACGTACTTCCAGTCGCCGGGCCGCCTGAACGTGTTCAACGAGCTGCCTTTCAAGGTGATCCTCGACTACGGCCACAACCCGGCCGCGGTGCAGGCGATCGCCGATCTGGTGAAGCGGCTCGACGTGCGCGGCAAGAAGATCTGCGTGCTCTCGGCGCCGGGCGATCGGCGCGACGAGGACATCCGCGAGGTGGCGCGCATCGGCGCTTCGGCGTTCGATCACATCATCTTCCGCCGCGACGACGATCGCCGCGGGCGCGGTGAGGACGAGGTCCCGAAGATGATGGCCGCCGAGGCGATCGCCCACGGGTTCGCCGCCGATCGCGTGCAGATCATCAACGACGAGCAGGAGGCCATCACGGCCGCGCTCGAGCTCGGAAAGCCGGGCGATCTGGTGCTGATCTTCGCCGATCAGCCGGCGCGCTCGTGGAAGCAGGTCATCTACTTCAAGAACGAGCACGGCGCGAAGATCCCCAGCATCCCGCCGACGCAGCCCGCGTACGTGCCGGCACCGGGCGAGAGCTCGGAGCTCCTGCGCTCGGGTATGCAGCTCATCAGCGATGGGCGCGGCGTGCGACTGGCGCGCGAGAGCGACGATTGAAGTGGTCAGGCTCCTCGACTCACGCCGGCTGACCGGCCCCAGCGTGATGCACCGCGCTCCGTCGGTGATCGTCGAGGTGGCGTTCGATCCAGGTGATCACGAGCCGATCGCCGCGTGGGAGCGGGAGCTCGCGCGCATCTTCTCTGCGCTCGGATGGGGCGTGCCCGAGCCGCTGGTGCGATCGTACAAGGGCGGCGCCGCGCTGGCGTTCGCTGCGCCGATCGATGTGCTGATGCCGGCGACCGACGTGAACGAGTGGGCGGTGGCGAGCGCGACGGAGATCGCGGCGGGAAGGCCGGCGCTCGAGATCCCACCGCTCACAGACGCGATCGCGGCGGTGCGCAACCCGGCGCTGCTGGCGCTGATCGCGGCCGCAGGGACGCGCGGTGTCCCGTATCTGCTCGACGACGACGAGCTCACGCTGGGGATGGGTCGCACCGCGATGTCCTGGCCGCGCGAAGGCGAGCTGCCGCCGCCGAGCGAGGTGGCGTGGAGCGCGCTCGGATCGATCCCGGTCGCGCTGATCACCGGGACCAACGGCAAGACCACCTCGACGCGGCTGGTGGCGCGCATCGCTCGCGCGGCCGGCCTGCGCGCCGGCTCGACCTCGACCGACGGCATCGCGATCGACGGCAAGCTGGTCGAGAGCGGCGATTACACCGGCCCGGCCGGCGCGCTCGCGGTGCTGCGGCGACCGGACGTCGACGTCGCGGTGCTGGAGACGGCGCGCGGCGGGATCTTGCGCCGCGGCCTCGCGGTGAGCGCGTGCGACGCCGCGCTGATCACCAACGTCTCGAGCGATCACCTCGGCGACTACGGGATCGACGACGTCGAGACGATGGCGCGCGTGAAGGCGGTGGTCGTGTCGGTCGCGCGGGGCGCAGTGCTCAACGCCGAGGACCCGCTGCTCGCGCGCATCCAGCACCCGAACATCGCGTGGTTCAGCGTGGAGCCGCGCGCTCACGCGTGGACGATCGTCGACGGCACGCTGACGAAGCCGGATGGCACGCCGCTCGTTCGTGTCGAAGATGTCCCGATCACCTTCGGCGGAAAGGCCCGCTACAACATCGAGAACGCGCTCGGCGCCGCAGCGCTCGCGTCCATGGTGGGCCTGCCGGATGCGGCGATCGTCGATGGGCTGCGCGCGTTCACCTCGTCGTTCGACGACAACCCCGGGCGTGGCAATTTGATGCAGCTGCCCTCGGGCACGCGGGTGCTGGTCGACTTCGGCCACAACCCCGCGGGCATCGAGCGCGTGCTGGCGTTCGCGCGCGCGCTGGCGGGCGAGGGTCCGGTCACCGTGATCAGCGGGATGCCCGGCGATCGCCCCGACGACGAGCTGCGCGAGGTCGCGGCGCAGATCGCGCGCGCACAGCCGCGTCGGGTGTTCCTCCGCGACCTCGAGGGCTACCTGCGCGGCCGCGAGCCTGGATCGATACCCGCGATCTTGCGCGCCTCGCTCGCGGCCAACGGGGTGAGGATCATCAGCGACACCACCGGCGAGATCGATGCGCTCGTACGCGCGCTCGCTGACGCGCGGGCAGACGAGCTCATCGTGATCTTGCCCAGTATCGACGGCGAATCCGTGCTCGCACACCTGCGCGCGCAAGGTGCGACGTGGTGCAATCATCTGTGAATGCTCAGCTACAGCCGACACGCATCACCTCCCGTTACGCGAGGTGACGCGCAACAACATGCGATCGACGCCGATACCGTGCTCCAGAAACCTCATGCGAGAGACCTGGAGGCCACGATGGTGAGCACGATCGACCCGACGAGCACGACGACCCGACGCATTGTTCAGCCGCAGCCCACCACCACGACGACCACGGGCCACGACCGCCTGCTGCGCAACGGCAGCACGGGCGCCGACGTCGGCCGCGTCCAGCAAGCGCTCAAGGCGCGCAACCCGAACCTCGCCATCGACAACCGGTTCGGTCCCGACACCGAGCGCTCCGTGCGCGCGTTCCAGCGCAGCCAGGGCATCACGGTCGACGGCATCGTCGGCCCCGAGACCCGCAGCAAGCTCTTCGGCACCACGCCCGCCACGCGCGATGTGCAGCGCGAAGGTGATGCGCGCGCCCCGACGATCGGCGATCGCCAGACGGTGGACGGTACCGTGCGCGCCGGCGATCTGGCCCGCAACGACGAGACCCGCCGCCGCGGCGCGATCGCGCTCGCCCCGGCCAACATGACGCCGGAGCAGAAGTTCGATCACTACTCGGACATCGTGCGCCGGAACGGCGGCACGGTGAACGCGAACGGCCAGGCGACCGTGCTCGGCATCCGCGGCATGTCGCGCGACGGCACCGTGCACAACACGGGCAGCACGCGCGCCTACGACGACACCTTCGTGGTGCTGAAGAACGGCCAAGCTTTCGAGTACAGCGGGGCGACGCACGCCGGCCAGAACACCAGCTCGCTGGTGGACAGCGTCGGCATGATCCGCCCCGGCAACTATCGCGCGGCGCCGAACGGTCCGCACAACGGCGCGCCGAGCTATCACGTGACGAACAACGGGAACAACCGCGTCGCGGGCTATCGCGACACCAACGGCGACGGCCGCTTCTCGGATGCCGAGCGGCGCGCGTCCGAGCAGCGCGGAGACACGATGGGAGAGATCCTCTTCCACCAGGGCTTCAGCGACCGGCCGAAGTCGATCGGATGCCTCACGCTTTCGCCGACCCAGTACGCCGACTTCATGCGGCGCGTCGGCGGCTCGGGCGCTTCGTACAACTTCTCGCTCGTGGATGCGTACCGCTGACGCGGATCTCAGAACGACGGACTGTCAGTCTGTCATTCGCGCAACCGCGCGCCCTATCGTGAGATGCCCGAAGGGCCGCGGCACGCCCCCTCCGATATCGAGCTCGCGGATCTCCTCGAAGCGAAATCCTGCCGTCTCGACGAGGCCGCGAATGTCGCGCGCGAGGTGACAGCCGCACGCGACGACCCGGTTGATCGGCGCGAGCTTGGACTGCCAGCGCTGCACGTCGGGATCGGGATGCAGACCGTGCTCGAGCACGAAGAGGCTCGCCTCGGGCCGCATCACGCGGCGGATCTCCTCGAACGCCGCGTCGAGATCAGGGATCGAGCACAGCGTGAACGTCGAGACCACCGCGTCGAAGCTGCGCTCGGGGAACGGCATCGACTCGCCGCGCGCCTCGAAGATCTCCACCTTCACCCGCGCCTGCTGCATCCGCTGCGAGGCTCGCGGGCTCATCCCCAGGTTGGGCTCGACCCCGACGATGCGCGCGACGCTGTCCGGATAGCAGCCGAGGTTGAGGCCGGTCCCGATGCCGACCTCGAGCACGTCCCCGTGCACGCCGGCGAGCAGCTCCTTGCGAAGCGCCATGATGTCCGCCCCCCCGATCAGCTGATCGAGGATCACCGGAAACAATCGCTCTTCGTACCAGGAACCCACGGCGCGAATGCTAACCTGAGTTCACGATGACCTGGTGGATGTTCGCAATCGGCTCCGCGCTCGCTGCTGCCGCGACGGCAATCCTCGCCAAGATCGGCATCACCGGTGTGCCGTCCAACCTCGCGACTGCGCTGCGCACGATCGTCATCCTGGTGTTCGCGTGGGGCATCGTGCTGTTCACCGGCGATCACCGCAGCCTGCGTACGCTGGAGACGCGGTCGCTGGTGTTTCTCGTGCTGTCGGGGCTGGCGACGGGCGTGTCTTGGCTGCTGTATTTCAAGGCGCTATCGATGGCGCCGGCGTCGCTGGTGGCGCCGGTGGACAAGCTGAGCGTGGTGCTGACGGTGGTGCTGGGTGTGTTGGTCTTGGGTGAGACGATGACGTGGCGCCTGGGCCTGGGCACGGCGATGATCGCCGCAGGTTGCATCCTCACGATCAAGACCTAGTAGCTCTGCACAGTGAAGTTGAAGGGTTGAGGCCGCCGATCCATCTCGCCTGGCTGCGTTGCGCCGCCTCGACAGACGCAGAGTATGCCGTCGGACGGCGCGCCTTGCCAGACGA
>Ga0105047_10012002_pt1 | contig 13997 bp, 11 predicted proteins | sample MAT04_FD_78384 | JGI IMG/M metagenome (GOLD analysis project Ga0105047, IMG submission 78384) | Freshwater microbial communities from Lake Fryxell liftoff mats and glacier meltwater in Antarctica - MAT-04 (megahit assembly) | ecosystem: Environmental > Aquatic > Freshwater > Ice > Liftoff...
AGTTGGACGAACTCCGCGTCCGGCTGGGCCGGCTGCGTGACATCTGCCTCATGGTCAGGCGAACCTGCGCCCATAACGCCTCTGTTTTAGTCACCAATCCGGTGATTCACCATTCTGATTATTCACCATCCTGCGACAACGCCATCACGAAGACTGGCAACGAGGGACAACAAGCCCGAACGGCATGCCATTCGGGCTTGAATCCCAGAGATCGGCAGCCATCGCACCGCGATTAGCCGATCAGTTCCTGAATCGGCTTGCCGCTGTTGGCCAACGGCATCGGACGGCCACGTTTCGATTGATGGACCCGGTTCAGCGGAATGCCGAGCGCGTGCGACACGGTCGCCCAGATGTCGCCCGGCTGATACGCCTTGGGACTGCTGACCGTCAGGCCGTCCTTATCGGTCTCGCCCACGGCCACGCCTCCCTTGAGTCCGCCGCCGCCAATCATTACGGACCAGCTATTGGCCCAGTGATCGCGGCCGACATCCTGATTGATACGCGGCGTGCGGGCGAATTCACCCATCCACACCAGTACGGTGTCTTGCAGCAGGCCTCGTTCTTTGAGGTCGGCCGTCAAGGCGGCGATCCCGGCGTCGAGTTGCGGCAGATGATTGGTTTTCAACGCGTTGAAGACCCCGGCGTGCAAGTCCCAGCCGCCGAAATCGACTTCGACAAACGGGACGCCCCGTTCGACCAACCGGCGGGCCATCACCAGCCCGCGGCCGAATGTGCCGCCGCCACCCATCATTCCGCCTTGCGCCGGAGCGGCCGTGTAGGCGGCAATCGTTTCCGGCTTCTCCTGGTCGATCTTGAAGGCTTCCATTTGCTTGGAAGTCATCAAGTTGACGGCCTTCTGATAGACTTCTTTGTGCGCCTGGCCGAAATCGCCGCGCTGCGAATTGATGAAGTTGTCTTCCACCACGCCGAGCATCGACAGTCGCTGCGACAAGCGGTCGGGCGACAAGCCTTCGTTTTTGGCGTTGCGGATGTTGCCCGAGGCATCGACCAGGAATGGGGCGTTGGACATGCCGAGGAAGCCGGGGCTGCTGCCGCCGCCGCCGATGGACACAAATGCCGGGATCTCCAGCTCTTTCCGAGCCGTGCCCAGTTCATAGCTGACCACCGAACCGAACGCCGGGTGAACGACCGTCGGGTTCGGGGCGTAGGCGGTGTGCATGTAGTACCGGCCGCGACCGTGATCGGCTTCGCGGGTGCTCATCGCCCGGACGACCGAGAGTTCGTTCATCATCAGCGCGGTTTTGGGCATGTGCTCCGAGATTTGCAGAGCACCGGCCGTATCGATGGGCTGGAACTCGCCCCCGTTCTTGGAACCGGGCTTCAAGTCCCAGATATCAATCGACGGCGGGCCGCCGCTCATCCACATCAGGATGCAGGACTTGTTCCGCTTCTTGAGTTCCGCGGCGTTCGCCTGCACGTTGGCGATGAAATCGAGCGCGGGCAACGTCGCGGCGCTGGCCGCCAGATGCCCCATGAAATGTCGGCGGCTCATGCCTGAAGGTGATTGAAGAAACATGAATGACTCCCGGAAAAAAGTGACTGTCCGAATAAACGCGAGATTCGTGGTGTGTGATTTGAGGCGTGTGGCGGATTCGATCAGTGATTGAAAATGAACTCATTCGAGTTCAACAGGGCCCAGAACAAGTCCGAATAGACCGCCAACGGTTCGCGACTTCCCCGGAAATACTTTTGGACGGCGTTCAATTCGCCCTTCGTCGGCAGCCGGCTCAAAGATGTAAGGTAAATCTTCTGCAGCTTCTGCGTATCACTCCCCTTGCCGGACAGGATGTCGCCCAGATGACTCCCCGACTTAAAGCTGACCGCATCCCCCACCAATTCGCCGTTCATCATCATTAAGGCTTGCGGAATCGAGCCATCGAAGGAACTCGACTCTTCCCCCTCATCGTTGCCGAAGGTGCTGACGAACTGCTGCAACCAGACCTGACGCTGTCGTTCCGACTGCTCCCAACCCGACCGGCCCGATTTGTGGGCATTTGTGGCGATGATCAGCGAATCGTACAACTGCTCGGCCGTCATCGGCTTCACATAGACCCGACTGAACATTGGAATCTCGCCCACCGCCGGGTTATCAGCCTGATTTTTCTTCGACAAGCGGCTGGTGCGGGTGTAGGCATCGCTGTTCGCGATCCACTTGATGAGCGTCTTCGGATCATAGCCGCTGTTCACGAATTCGGTCGCGAGTCGCTCCATCAGCGCCGGATGCGTCGGCGGATTATGCGGACCGATATCGTCAATCGGCCGGGTGAATCCGTACCCGAAGAAATGGCACCACATGCGGTTGACCATCGCCAAGGCGATGGCGGGCTGCTCACCCGAGGTCATCAACTTCGCCAGTTCCTTACGCCGTTCGGTCACCGGGCCGGGATCGATTTCCGAGCCGAAATAGATCGGATAGGCGACCTGCATCAGGCCGTTGCGCTTCTCGAAAAAGACCGGGCCGTCGAAATCCCGCCACACGATTTCCGAATAATCATCCACATCGCGACCCGATTTCGGATCGTATTTCCGATGATCAATCTTTCCCGTCTGCCGGAAGAAGCTGTTGAACTTCCAGAATTGATCCTGCTTCCATTCATTGAATGGGTGATCGTGGCATTGGGTGCATTGCACCTGCATCCCGAGGAACAGCCGGGTCGTTTTCGCCGTCATCTGCACGCCGTCATCGGCGTCCTGCATCTGAGCCAGCAGGTAATTCACCGCTCCATTTTGCTCGAAATGACCTTCCGCAGAGACGAGATCGAACACGACTTCGTTCCACGCCCGGCCGCGCCCGAACGCCTCACGGAAGAATTTCGTCATGCCATCTCGGCTCACCCTTCGCGGCGTATTCTGACCAATACAAAGGTTCGTCCAAACCGTCGTCCAGTTGCGGACATAGCCCGGATCGTCGAGCAACTGGTCGATCAGTATCGACCGCTTGGATTTGTCTTTGCTGGCGACAAACTCTTCCACAACATCGGCTTCGGGGATGTGGCCGACAATGTCGAGATGAACGCGGCGAATCCACTCGTAATCATCCGCGACAGGCGAAGGCTCTAAACCGTTGTCTTGCCACGCTTGGCGTATCTCTTGATTGATGAAGTCGATCACCGCGTCGCCGGACTGTACTTCGCCGGACAGTCTTTCACCTGCACTCTTGGTCGCATCCGCTTTCGGAGCATCTGTCTTTGAAGAATCGGTCTTCGGAGTTTCTTCCGCCGCCGAGGCGGTTGACGCCATGACGCCGACAACAATCGACAGAGCCATGCCGGTGATTACCGCGGCCGTTGATCCACGGAGTTTTTGAGACCAGCCTGCCAACATCGAGCGCCCCTTTCGCAACCATTCCCGCAGATGCTGTCCGTGATGGCCGCATCATGCTTGTGAGTTGCATCTCACTACAATTCACCCCCGCTGTTCACCAAACATTCGTGCCATCCTACGGAAAATGTCTACCGTTTCACAGAGAATTCTCCTAACTTTCTTGCCAGACACTGGTTAGAATTTTTCACGAGCGCGAAATCATCTCAGCGGAGGCGTCAACGGGGTCTAAACTCGGCACCCAAGCCCAATGATTCATCACAAACACATACCTTAAAATATGTTACGGAGAATCCCGCATGGCTCAGACGATTGTAGTCACCGGTGGCGAAAGCGGCATCGGCCGGGCCACGGCTCGATTTTTCGCCGAAGCTGGGGCCGCGGTCTTCGTCGGTGATTACCTGCTCAGGGACGAAAACCGGGAGGAATTCGCGCGATTGGGAATCCAGGCTCAGGTCTGCGATGTGCAACAGGAAAACGACTTCCGCCACCTGATTGAGATTGCCATCCGCTCCACAGGCCGGTTGGATGTCCTCGTCAACAATGCGGGCGTCGGCCTGGTCAAACAAATCACCGAGGTCACTGAAGACGAATGGGATCAGTGCCTGAATACAAACCTCAAGGGGACCTTCTTTGGCTGCAAACATGCGATTCCCCACATGAAAGCCGCCGGGGGCGGCGTGATCATTAACATTGCCAGTAACGCCGGGTTGCTGCCCCGCGCGCACGATCCGGTCTACTCGATCAGCAAGCACGCAGTGGTCGCGTTGACGAAAAGCCTGGCGTTATGTCACGCGCCGGACCGAATTCGCGTGAATGCGGTTTGCCCTGGACCGGTGGGCGACACAGGAATGATCGATGACGAAATTCGTGAATCGGTCGACCCGGTGATTACTCGGAACAAGTTGATCGCAGCCAGTCCCCTCGCCGCCGCGTATCAGCGGATGAGTACGCCGGAGGAGATCGCACGGGCCGTGGCCTATCTGGCAAGTGACGCTGCGGCGATGGTGACGGGAACCTGTCTGGCGATTGACGGAGGGAAGTCGTTGGGGGTGCCGCCGATAAGGTAGAGACGGCGAACTCGCAAGCGTGGCGCGAGGGTCAACTTCGGAGGGTCCACATGATTGTCGTGCCCGTCTGCGGCCCGGAGGATTCCGCCCAGACTTTTCCGCCGTGCTGTTCGATGATTCTGCGGACCAGCGCCAGCCCCAGTCCCGTTCCCGAATGTGGCCCGGAGTGGTGAAACTGTGCGAAGATCTGTTCCAAATCGCCCGCATGGACACCACGGCCATTATCGTGGACATGGCAGATCACTTGGCCGTCCCGTTGTTCACAGCCGATCTCGATCCGGGGTTGTGCCTGGCCCGCACAAGCTTTCACGGCATTGTCGATCAGATTTTGATAAACGAGCCGCCAGCGCCAGAACTCACTCGACACAACGGGCAACTCCGGGCTGATCTCCACCCGCACCGAGTGGGTCTGAAGCGTGTCGTGCAACAGGCTCAGCGCGGCGTGCGCCGCATCGGCGAGAGGCACATCAACCGGGTGTACCGGAGCACGATCCGCTGTCGACCACACTCGCAAGTGGTCGACCAACCGGCGCAGTTCCTGGCTGAGAACTTGAATCCGCTCGGCATCACATCTCACCCGCTCCCAGTCGCCGCGGGTCACGGCTGCGGCGATCTCAATCGCAAACCGCTCCACGGTCGCCAGCGGGGCCTTGAGTTCATGCGCCGCCGTCGGCACAAACCGCTGCAACTCGGCAACAAGTGTTTCGAGTGCTTGAATATGTGACTCGGTGGTTTCAGGCGGCATGGGGGATAACGTGTTGGGGGGCTGGATACCGAACACTGGGAGCACGTCTCGATGGAGAACGTCCATGCATGAAGTTCAATCTCTACGAGAATGTGGGGTGGCATGTCCCTGAGGTCTTTTTACGAAGGGCGGGTCATCGTGTGATCGCCACGCTCGTCGCAGACTTCGGGACGTGCTACTCGAAACACAGTCCCACTGCCAGTCATTCGGTCATTTTCGCTGTTGCAACCACGCGCGAAACTCCTGGTCGATGTCGTACAGAGTTCGTCGTGGGAAGAGTCGCGTTAAGCTCTGCTGACCGGTCGGATCTTGCGCGATGTCACCCCGGCATTTGCGATAGAACGCCTGCAATAGGCCCCGCTCTTGCAGATAGAGGCATAGATCACGGGCCAGCGCGTAATCCAGCGCTGCGACATCCGGGTCGCCAAATGGCTCGTCCAGCAAACGCCCGACCGATTTCCAGCAGTCGCGCTGCATTGCCTCATCCAGAAATCGGCGTCTCCAGTTCTCTCGACCCCTCAACCGGCTGCCATCGAGCGTGAATTCGGATTCCTCATGCAGCGAGGCCAGCCCTTCGTCAAACCATTCGGGCATCTCAGGAAAATCGGCATGAGCCAACGCGTGCGTCAGTTCATGCGCCAGCGTGCCCGGCCCGGTCGCCAGATTCAACACAATGAGCCGTTCTTCGCGGTGATACAGGCCCGAGTATTCCGCCTGCCGAGCATGTCCCAAAGCTTCCAGCGTGCTGCGGTAGGCTTCCGCGGACGACAGGATGATAACCGTCACCGGCACCGTCGGATCGCGATCAAAGTAATCCAGTTGTAGGGCACGCATGGTGGGCAGGAGCGATGACTGCATCAATTCCGTCAATTGATCCGCACTTAAGTCGCCCGTGATGACGAACGGCGACTCGACGACCATCGGCCATGCGGTACCGCAGCGACCGCGTATTTCTTCGGCACGCATGCGACATATCTCGGCGAAATCCTCACGAGGCGCACTGTACACCGTATGCGTGGCGACACGGGGCGCTGGCTGCGACAGGTGCGGAGCAGGTGCGGCGATGGCGTAACACAGGCCGACGATCAGCCCTGTGCCAAGCGTCAAAGTGAACGCCTGTGGAATTGTCACCGCAGTTCCTCGATTCGCCGCAGGTTGTTTGAGTGCGGGAGTTTCCAGCATTCTCGGGGAAAATCGACCAGAGAATCACGCCTCGCCGCCTCACAGCGGCCACACTTGATCGGAGTCAACGCCGTCTGAATCTGATCGACATCATGGCAACAGTGGCCGGTGTTCACACAGAAATTTTCCGATAAGACTCAAATTTGCCCGTCCGATCCCTGCGTCGTCTGGCGAAACCGGTCGAAACCTCAAACGGAGCGATAACGCACTTTTTCACCTAATCTCGCTAAATCACCCAGATTAAGTGTTGGCAAGCCCGCGACTTCCTGCGCGGAGCGGCGTGCCAGCTCAAGCAGTTGGTAGTCGCCTGTCGAGTTGAAAGGGACCGGCCACTTCCTGGCTGAAATCTCTCGCGGGTTGGCGGAAAAAGGCGACGACGTGAGTACAATCAAGTTCGACGACGATCAAACACCGGCCACCGAATCGAACGGTCTGCGGACCGTTCCCTGGAGGGCGACAGGACAGGCAGCCCAGTCCTGGAAGCCGGCGTTTCCCCGCAGTCTTTTTCAGGCGACATCCAACGGCATGAACGCAACACAATATCAACATCTCGGCGCTCACCTGGAGACCGTGGATGGCATCACCGGCACGAGATTCACCGTCTGGGCACCCAATGCCCAGGAAGTCTCCGTCGTCTGCGATGCCAACGGCTGGTCCCACGGCAAGCATGCCCTCAAGTCGAGCGACAACGGCGTCTGGTGGGGATTCATTCCCAAAGTCGGCGCGGGTGCGGCATATAAGTACAGCATCCGCACGCCGACCGGACATCTGATCCAGAAGGCCGACCCGTATGCCTTCGCCGCGGAACTTCCGCCGAAGAGCGCCTCCCTGGTTTACGATCTCAATGGCTTTGTCTGGCAAGATGACGACTGGCTGCGGCGACGCGCTGAGGAGAATTGTTACCAGCAGCCGATCTCCATTTACGAAGTCCATCTCGGTTCGTGGAAGCGGCCGTCCGACGGGCGCATGTATTTCAATTACCGGGAACTGGCCCATCAGCTTGTCGAGTATGTACAGGAACTCGGTTATACGCATATCGAGTTGATGCCGATCACCGAGCATCCCTTCGACGGCTCCTGGGGCTATCAGACGACAGGCTACTTCGCGCCGACCAGCCGGTTCGGTTCGCCGCACGATTTCATGTATTTCGTGGACTATTGCCATCAGGCGGGGCTGGGCATTATCGTCGACTGGGTGCCGGCCCACTTCCCGACCGATGGGCATTCGCTGGGGAATTTCGACGGAACCTGCTGCTACGAACATGTCGATCCGCGAAAAGGCTTCCATCCCGATTGGGGGACGCTGATCTTCAATTTCGGCCGCAACGAGGTTCGCGATTTTATTCTCTCCAGCGCGCGCTTCTGGATCGATCAGTATCACGTCGACGGTCTGCGGGTCGATGCCGTTGCCTCGATGTTGTACCTCGATTATTCCCGTAAAGCGGGCGAATGGGTGCCTAATGTCTTCGGCGGCCGCGAGAACCTGGAAGCGATCCAGTTGCTCAAAGACATGAACACGATGCTTTACCAGGATTTCCCCGGCGTGGTGACCTACGCCGAGGAATCGACCTCGTGGGGTGGGGTGTCGCGGCCCGTGTTCACCGGCGGGCTGGGGTTCGGCTTCAAGTGGGATATGGGGTGGATGAACGACACGCTGCGGTATGTCCGGCGTGATCCAATTCATCGCAATCATCACCAGAACGAATTGTCGTTCCGGATGGTCTATGCCTTCACCGAGAACTTCGTGCTGCCGCTTTCGCACGATGAAGTCGTGCATGGCAAACAGTCGCTGTTATCGCAGATGCCGGGCGATATCTGGCAGAAGTTCGGCAATTTGAGGCTGTTGTACGGCTATCAATACGCGATGCCCGGCAAAAAGCTGCTGTTCATGGGCTGCGAACTGGCCCAGTGGCATGAATGGAATCACAACGCAGAACTCGATTGGGCGCTCGTCGGGCATCATTACCACGACGGCATTCGGCGGCTGGTGGGCGATTTGAACCGCGTCTACCGCACGGAACTCGCGCTGCATGAGGCCGACGCCGATCCGCAGGGCTTCCAGTGGATTTCCTGCGATGACGGGGCCAACAGCGTCTATGCCTTCTCGCGGCACGCCCAGCGGCCGGATGACTTTGTCGTGGTGGTGATGAACCTCACACCGGTCCCCCGGCACAATTACCGCCTGGGGGTCGCGCGGGCGGCATTTTACACCGAGATTCTGAATACCGACTCGACGATTTACGGCGGTGCCAACATCGGGAACACCGGCGGCGTTTACAGCGAAGCCGTGCCTCAACACGGCCGCCCGCAATCCATTTCCGTCACCATCCCCCCGTTGGGCATGCTGGTCCTGAAACCGATGTCGGGGAAATCGACTCGATAAATTCCCATTAGCGACGCGTCGCAGCAGCGTTGTGCATAAAAGCGATGAAACCACGCTGCTGAGAAGCGTCGCGAAATGGCGTTTTGTCATTTCGTGAATTTTTTAGAAATTCCTCTTCAAACGGCATGGGTTTCCTGCGATAACACCGGCGACGAATCGGCAAGTGCCGTTCCGTTGGGAAGTCGATCAGCAGGATCTGCGTGACTTTCGACGTGCTGCCGCCCCGCGGCCAGACACGTCCGAGGAACCGTAGGATCGTCGGTAACCGTTCTCACAAGGTCAGGTCGTGTGTCGGGTCACGACCCCCTGAAGCGGGCGGTGCCGATCATCGCTCCTGACCGATCGCAGGACGATCCTGCTTCCTCGCCGGTCGACGGCGGATGTCTCATTTTTCAGTTTTTGGAAGAGCTGTGCGGCTCGCAAAGGATGATCATGGCTACGAATTTGTATGTCGGGAATTTGCCGTTTAACACCACGGCCGACGATCTGCGGGAAGCGTTTTCCAAGTTTGGAACGGTCTCGAAGGCGCAAGTGGTTTCAGATCGCGAAACCGGTCGGTCCCGCGGTTTCGGATTTATCGAAATGTCGGACGGCGGAGACGAGGCGATTGCCCAATTGAACGGCGCTGATTTCAGCGGCCGCAAACTCACGGTGAATGAAGCCCGTCCCCGGGAAGAACGGAGCGGTGGTGGTGGTGGTGGTGGTGGTGGCGGCCGCTACTAACGGGCGATTCTGTCACAAATTTCATTCTGAACCCGACCATCCCGACTGGCCGGGTTTTTTTCTTGGATTTCCAGAAATTTCTCTGAGCGAAAGGCCGGGAAAAGCCGTTGGGGGTTGAGTGAGAGTTGTTTGTCGCCGAAGTTGCCGCTCGTCGCTTTACAACACTCAACAAACAACCTACAACGATCCGGTTTTGACAGACGAAATTTCTGGTCATCGAAAAGTTTGGAGATTGGATTTCCGGGTGGCACGTCCCTGAGTCTTCGAAGAGCGTGGCGAATGCACGCAAGACCACGCCCTTGCCAAAGCCTCAGGGTCGTGCCACCCCAATCGACCGAAGACGAAATATCTGGCCCGCGCCTCGCACAGGACTGTTCTCTTGGACCTCGGCGAACTCGTCAACGCCATGCGGCTGATCGAACTGACGGCCAAAACGCGCCCGGCGGCGATTCGCGCGCTCGTGCAGGCGGCGAATTGGGAAGATGACGGGATCGCGGCCGAAACCGTGCTCGAAGCCATCGAGGAACGCGAAGCCGCAGCCCAAACGCTCGTTGAGCCGGACTTCGCCCTGCCCCATGCGTTCATCGACTGGGAAGGAGATTTCCGGGTCGTGGTCGGTCGCAGCCGGCAGGGGGTGGATTATGGTGTCCCCACCGGCCAACACGTCCAACTGATCGTGCTGCTGGTGCTGGGCCGCAAGCTACAGCAATCGCATATTGAAGTTCTCGCGGCCTTGGCCGAATTGCTCAAGAGCGACGAGTTCCGCAAAGAATTGATTCAGGCCAAAGACACGCGAACCATCGACCGGCTGCTGCTGGGGAAAGCCGGAATCCAAGCCGAAGAACGCCCGACCCGGGCCGCCAGCATTCCCAAGCTGACGTTGACGCTGATCAAGCAAGCCGTGCAACTAGTCGACTCGATTGGAGCGCAAGCCCTGCTGCTCGCGGTGGATCGCGTCGAGCAGATTCCGTGGGAGCAACTTGAATCGTGGGCCGGCCGCTTGCTGGTGATCACGACGGAACACTCGGATGACGAGCAGATCGAGCGGAAGGACACGCATGTGTTCGACGTGTCGCATGCCTCGCTGTCGCGCATGGACCGAGCGAATCTGGGCCTGTTGCTGGCGGCTTCCTCCGGTCTGCTGACGGAGAAGCACAGCGTCGTCTGCGTGACGGGATCGGATGGCCGCCGGCTCGACAGTATTACCGTCACCAAGCCGGAAGTTCATTTTCGGGCCATGTTGTCCGAAAAGAATCGCAAAGGGGTCGATGTCATTCGCCCCGCTGTCATCCTGCGGCTGCTGTCGCTCGCCGTGGAAATCGCGGCGGAAGGCCGGGAAGCTCACGCCGTCGGCACAATGTTCATCATCGGCGATTCCCGCAATGTGATGAAGCATGCGCAGCAGCTCGTCCTCAATCCGTTTCACGGGTATTCCCGCCAGTTGCGCAATGTTCTCGATCCCAGCTTGTCGGAAACGATGAAGGAATTCGCCCTGATCGACGGGGCGTTTATCATCCAAGGCGACGGCACCGTCCTCACGGCGGGAACGTATCTGATGCCGAAGTCCGGCTCGTCCAATCTGCCGCACGGCCTGGGTGCCCGCCATCAGACGGCGGCGGCCATCACCACACATACCCAGGCGATGGCGATCACCGTCAGTCAATCGACCGGCACCGTCACCGTATTCCGCACCGGCTCCATCGTCTTCACCCTGGAACGAGCCGCCGCAACCCGCTGGTAGGCGGGGGTAATTCGTAATTGTCCATCTGTTGGGTGGCACGTCCCTGAGGTTGTGGGAAGGGCGTGGTTTTCGAGCAATCGCCACGCCCGCAGAGCCTCAGGGACGTGCCACCCGAATCGAGATACAGTCGACAATGTAGAGCACTTGCTCCGCAAGTGTCTTTTTGCACTTGCGGAGCAAGTGCTCTACATTCAGAACCGAAGCACAATAACGCTTGAAACACACGGGATCTGTCGTCTCGTTGCCGGCTGTGATATTCTCAACCATGATGAACCGTTAACACCCGACCTTTTGCGCCGATATTACGATGAATAAGGCCTTCCTTCGCGAGCCGGATCAGGCGGACAGTTTTTGTCCGCAATGCGGCAGCGTGGGGCAGAGTGTCGGGCCGCAAACAATGCAGGCGTTTCTCACGCCGGAGTTGCGAAGGCGCTTTGCCGATACGGCGTCGTTCTGCCGGGTGGAAAGCTGCCCGGTGGTTTACTTCGATGAGTTCGGCGGGCGGGTGGATCGCAACGAACTGAGTGTGCCGATTCCCATCAAGGACCCCGAAGCCCCCTTGTGTGGTTGTTTCGGCCTGACGCGCGAGGACATCGAAACCGATATCGCCGAGGGAGTGGTCACGCGGACGAAAGCCGTCGTCCTGAAAGCCCAGTCGGATGCGGGCCGCTGCACCACGCATTCCCCGAACGGGCGGCCTTGCCTGGCGGAAGTGCAGGGATATTTCGTCCGTTGTCAGCAGCGCGGCTGAGCGGCGGCATCCGCATTTCCAAAACGCGGATGCCGCCGACCGCGCGCAAGCGCTGGCGCGGCTGGAACCTCGGCCGACGAAACGAGAAACAATCTTTCAACCACCATCCACGGTCCGGAAAATGGCGCTACCCGGATTCGGCGGCAGATTCATCACGTCTTCGGGATGCAGCCCCGCCAGATAATCGACAATGTTTCTCACTGAGAGGACGCCCACCGGGTGTGAATGTTCCATGATCGGAATGTGCCGATAGCCGCCGACGCTCATATGGTGCAGTGCGAACGCCAGATCATCGTTGAGGTTCAGCGTTTCCGGGTTCTTGGTCATGACCGTCCCGACGCGCTGTTTCTGACAGTTTTCATGCCCGAAAACGCGGGTCAACACGTCCCGTTCGGTGAAAATACCGGTCAACCGGCCTTCATGCATGACGAGCACGCAGCCCGTGTGATTGACGTTCATCGCCAGCACGGCCTCGGCCACGCTGGCCGATTCTTCGATCAGAACCGCCGGCTGAGGTTCGATCTGGCTGATGGGCAGCGAGAGGAACTCATCGTCGGTACGCAGATCATCTTCATAGGCGTCTTCAAATTCGCTGATGTGCATGATGGCTTCCTTGGAGAAAGGAATTGGCAAGCTCGACTGCCTGCCGGAAGTGACGGGACGATTAGTCTATCAAGTCGTCATCTCACATGCAACAAAAATCTTCGATATGTAGTCGTCCGGGGTGTTTCGTTTCTTTCCGACCGGCATTGGTTATACTGTTCAAATATAAATTCGCTCGATTTCTTCCGGGGCCGACATCCTGTCTGCCAATCTCCCCCGCGGAGCCACCCTATGCCGACGTCCAAAATTTTGATCGCCGACGACAACATGCAGAACTGCGAGTTGCTCGAGGCTTACCTGTCCGACGAGCCGTACGAAATCGCGATGGCTTATGACGGTCAAGAGACACTGAACAAAGTGCATGAATTCGAGCCGGACCTGATTTTGCTCGACATCATGATGCCGAAGCTCAGCGGGTATGAAGTCTGCCAGCAGATTCGCAAAGACCTGGTCACGCGGTCGATCCCGATTCTGATGGTGACGGCGCTGAACGAAATCGGCGATATCGAGAAGGCGGTTCTGGCGGGTGCGGACGACTTCCTCACCAAGCCGATCAATCGGCTCGAACTCTCCGTGCGCGTGCGCTCGCTGCTGCGGGTCCGCCACTTGACAACGGAGCGTGATCGCTTGCTGGCGTATCTGGAAGAAGTCGACGCCGCGCGACCGACGGAACAGCGCTGAATGGTGTCACTCCAACTGGATGTGATGAGGCCCAAGCCACCGTCTTAACCACAGAGAGACTTTTTGCATGGGGTGGCCGGGGCTGGAGCGCTTCGCGAAGCCCCGGTAGATGCAGCCCAAGTCACCGGGGCTTCGCCCAGAGCGGCTCCAGCCCTGGCCACCCAGCCGTTTTGCATTGTCTTCCTCGCCGCTCCCCCACAGGCTCGCAGTATGTCTTCCGCGCTTTCGACTTTGCCGCAACTCGTGATCAAGCCGCGACGAGCCTTGCCGTTGTTTCATCGGCATCCGTGGGTGTTCAGTTCCGCCCTAGCCCCCAGCGAGAGTGAACCGGAACCCGGGGCGGAGGTCGCCGTCCACGCGCATGACGGGCAGTTCATCGCCCGCGGATTATTCAATCCGCACAGCCAGATGCGCGTCCGGCTTTATACCTGGGACGAAGGCACGGCGCTGGATCGCGATTTCTGGTCGCGGCGAATCGACGAGGCGCTCGAACTCCGCCAACGATTATTTCCCGCCGGTGAATCGCAGATTGCCTGCCGGTTGATCAACAGCGAAGGCGATCAACTCTCGGGACTGACGGTCGACCGGTATGGCGACTGGCTGATCGTCCAACTGACGAGCCTGGCGTTGGCGCAGCGGCAGGAGATGTTGCTCGAACTGCTCCGCGAAAAGCTGCAACCGCGGGGCATCTGGCTGCGCACTGAAAAAGGGATTCGCAGTGCTGAAGGTTTGGAGCAGGCCGATGGACTCCTCTGGGGGGAACCGCCGCCGCGGCCG
>Ga0105047_10012003_pt1 | contig 13996 bp, 10 predicted proteins | sample MAT04_FD_78384 | JGI IMG/M metagenome (GOLD analysis project Ga0105047, IMG submission 78384) | Freshwater microbial communities from Lake Fryxell liftoff mats and glacier meltwater in Antarctica - MAT-04 (megahit assembly) | ecosystem: Environmental > Aquatic > Freshwater > Ice > Liftoff...
AAGCCACCTCGTGTGTGCTGGGCTCCGTGTGCGTTCCGCGGGGATGCAGCCACCGTCGCCCTGGCCAGTTGGTCGACGCCATGGTGCGCGTTCGCGGGAGCGGTGGACAAGTCCAAGCGGCCCGGTCCGGCCGCGACACGTGGCCCGACATCGCGCCCCGGAGATCCGTCGGTCCCCCGGCGCCGGCGGGCGCGCCCGGGGAACGCGGCCGCGCCGGGGGAACGCGTAGTTCGTCAACGATGCGTCTGCGGGCCGGGCGGCGCGCCGATCTCGTCAGTCGGTCCGTTGACGGCCCGGGCACGCGCCGCCGGGTCGTGCGCGGATCGGAACGGGGGAGTCGTGCCGTTGACGATGCACGTTCGAGGGTCGAACGCCGCATCACTGCCGGAAATGCTGCGTCAACGGCACGCGACGCCCGGCACGCGACGCACGCCCGGCTCGTGACCCAGCTGCGGCTACCGCCCTCGGCGGTTGATGCCTGCGGCCATCGCCGGGTCCTGGCCCAGCCCGCTCACCTGCTCATGGACCTGGCGCAGCACGGGCGCGAGCGCTGCGAACATCTCCAGCGTCAGCGACTGCTCGCCATCCGACCACGCCTCGTCCGGGTTGGGATGGATCTCCACCATGATGCCGTCCGCCCCGCTCGCGACCGCGGCCAGGGCCATCGGCCGGACCAGCCAGCGCTTGCCGGTCGCATGCGACGGGTCCGCCACGACGGGCAGGTGCGTGAGGTGGTGCAGCAGCGGCACCGCGGTCAGGTCGAACGTGTTTCGGGTCGAGGTCTCGAAGGTGCGGATGCCACGCTCGCACAGGATCACGTCGGGGTTGCCCGTGGACAGGATGTATTCCGCGGACATCAGCCACTCCTCGATGGTGGCCGAGAGCCCCCGCTTGAGCATCACGGGCATCCCGGACCGTCCCACGGCGGTCAGCAGCGGGAAGTTCTGCATGTTCCGGGCGCCCACCTGGAGGATGTCTGCGTGGCGCGCGACGAGTTCCACATCCGAGCGCTCCATGATCTCCGTGATCACGGGCAGCCCGGTTCGCTCCCGCGCCTCGGACAGGAAGGTCAATCCCTCCTCGCCCAGGCCCTGGAACGAGTAGGGGCTGGTACGCGGCTTGAAGGCGCCGCCGCGCAGGACCGTGCCGCCGGCCGCCTTGACCGCATCCGCCGTGGTCAGCAACTGCTCACGCGTCTCCACGGCGCAGGGCCCGGCCATGACGCTCAGGGTGCCGTCGCCGATGACCGCGTCGCGGACCCGGACGATCGTGTCCTTGGGGTGGAACTCCCGCGATGCGAGCTTGAACGGCCGGCTGATGGGCGTCACGGACGCCACCCCTGGCAGCGACGACAGCTTGTTCATCACCCGCTCCTTGCGGGCGCCGACATCCCCGACCACCCCGATGACCACGCGCTCCATGCCGTGGCTCTCATGCGGCGTCAGGCCCTCGCCGCGGATGTGGCTCCGGACGTTCTCCAGCTCTTCCTCGGTCGCGCCGACCGACATCGCGACCAGCATGTCCTGCTGCTCCCTCCGTGCGTGCCCTGATCCGTCGCGACGATCCTGCCGCGACGCGACGGGCATCGTGCCACGTCGCGTGTCGGGGCGTGGCATGGGCCCGTTGCCAGCACCACCCGGGGACGTGCGGGCGACCCCGGCACCCGGGCACGGTGCTCAGTAGATGGTTTCCAGCCCGCGCATGTCGCCGTTGCCCAGGGTCGACTCGCTGTTCTGGCATTGACCGTCCAGGCGCTCGGACATCGTGAGCCGGCCGTGCGTCGTCTCCGAGACGTGGCCCAGGCCGAAGACGTGGCCCGCCTCATGGGTCGTGACCGCCTCGATGAGCGACGCGGCGTTGCAGCCCACCAGCGAGGTGGCCCAGCGGGATCGCTTGTTGAGCTTGATGTCCGCCTCGATGATCCGGTCACCCTGGGACCAGATGCAGGTCAGCCCGGCGTAGCGCGTCGGCAGACGACCGAAGCCGACCACGTTCTGGCCGTCGCGGCCGGCACAGGTGAGATCGGCGGTGGGTGCGGGAAGGGTCGCGGTGATGCCCAGGAAGGTGGCCGTGGCGGACACCCGGTCGCTGCGACCGCAGTCGTTGACGGCGTCCGTGATGTTCGTGATGCCGCGCCGGAGCGCGTTGGCCACGGAGCGCCGGTCCAGGTAGCTGGGCGTCGAGCGCGCACGGAAGGACCAGGCATAGGTGGACTGCCAGTGCACGCGGTTGTCCATCAGCTGCATGGCGCGGTCGGAGCAGGCTGCAGGCGAGCCCGCGGTCTGCGCGTTCCGACGGGTCCCACGCACCACCCCCGGACGCACGTCCGCGGGCGCCAGCAGGGTGTGCAGGGTGACGGTCACCGGGGCTGGCGCAGGACGGGAGCCGTCGATGAGGGGCGCGCCGCCGGCGGTGGCGGCGCCCGGCAGGGCGATGCCTGCGAGGACCGCGAGAGACGCGGTGGTCACGATGGCAGCCCGGATGCGGACGGTGATGGGACGATGCGGCATGTGGGCGATCTCGTGACGAGGGCGGCGCCGGGAGTGGGAACCGGCATCCGGGCGGGGTGTCGTTCTCCGCGGGTGGGCTCGGCCCGTGGACGTCGCGCGCGGTGCCCATCGTACCCGGACTCGGCAAGGGAGCCCGTATGCTGCGCATGGGATGTCACCGCGTGTCGCCACCTTCCTCATCTTCATCATCAACGGCGCCATGATCGGGACGTGGCTGGCGCAGATCCCGTGGGTCACCGGCCAGCTCGGCATCAGCAAGACCGAGGTCGGCCTCGCGCTCCTCTGCTCCGCAGCGGGCGCCCTCGTGTCCATGACGCTGACAGGTCAACTGCTGACGCGGACCACCAGCCGGCGACTGATCGTCCTCGCCGCGATGTCCTTCCCGTTGTTGGCCGCCCTCCCCGTGGTGGCGCCGTCGCTGCCCGTGCTGGCCTTGGGCATGCTGGTGTTCGGCGCGTTCAACGGTGTGCTGGATGTGTCCATGAACGCCCATGCGGTGTCCATCGAACGGGAGATGGGCCGACCCGTCCTCTCCTCGATGCACGCGGGCTGGAGCCTGGGCGGGCTGCTGGGCGCGGGCTTCGTGGCCGTCGCGTCCGTGGCTGGCATCCAGCCGCCGGCCGCGGCCGCGGTCACCACCGTCGCGCTGCTGGGCCTGGGTCTGCTCGCCTTCCGGTTCCTGGGTCCCGGCGCGGTGGGGTCGCGGGAGGCGGGCGCGCGCATCTCGCTGCCGTCACGCGCGGTGTTGCCCGTGGGTCTGCTGGCGGTCCTCGCGGCCATCATCGAGGGTGGCATCGGTGACTGGGTCGGGCTGTACCTGGACCAGGACCTGGGCCTGGACCCGGGCCTCGCGGCGCTTGGCTTCACGGTGTTCGCCCTGGGCCTGACGCTTGGCCGGTTCGCGGGCGATGCGCTCAACCGGCGCGTGGGGGCCGGGCGGCTGCTGCGTGGCGGCATGGCCATCACGGCGGGGACCTTGGTCGTGGTCCTGGTGTCCGCGAACCCGCTCGTGGCGCTTCCCGGACTGCTCCTGGCGGGCGTGGGTGTCGCCAATGCGATCCCGCTCATGTTCAGCGCCGGCGGTCACATCCAGCCGTCGGGTCCGTCGCTCGCCGCCGTGTTCACCCTGTGCTACACGGCGTTCCTCGCCGGTCCGCCCATCCTGGGCTTCATCGCGGACCGGATCGGGCTGCCGCCGACCATGGGCCTGCTCGCGCTCGCCGCCGTCGTCGCCGCCATCGTGGCGCCACGGGTCCCGGGCATCGACGCGTCCAACGAGCTGGAGCGCACGGCCGTGACCGGGACGGCCTCCGCGGCACCCTGACCGTCACGCGAGGGGCGTGATCCGCTCCAGGATCACGGGACGAGACGCCGGTGCCTCGCCGATGCGGATGGCTGCAGCGGCCGCTGCAGCGGCCGAACCAAGGTCCGCGTCGCCGCGACGATGGCCTGCGCGGAGGCGCACACCGGGACGGCGAGGGCGATCGTGGAGAGGGGTTCGTCGGGCATCGGGCGCGGCCTCGGCGGGGACGGGACCTGCTGATGATGCCGCGTGCGCGGCACCGCCGCAGGCCTACCCGGCGGGGGGCCCTGCCGGTGCCCAGGCCGGGGGTCGGACGCAGGCGGCATCGCAATACGGCCGGGCGCCCGTCCGGCCGCAGCCGCAGAGCGCGGCGCGGCGCTCGGATCTCAGGGTGCCGTCCACCTCCAGGCGCAGGTCGCCGCGGATCCAGATCGCGCCGTCCGGCCGGACGTCGAGCACCGTGGGCAGTTCTGCGGGCTCGCCGGTCCCGTCCGCCATCCGGTAGTGCAGGGCGCCCTTCGCGAGCGAGGAGCCCACGCCACGTCCCCCGGATGCCGGGAGCACCTCCGTGTGGGTGAAGATCACCCGTCCGGGCCGCCGGAGGTACTGCGCGATGCCCCCCAGCTCCCCGTCGACGCGCGCCTCGAAGCGCTGCCGCTCGGGCACGTCCACGATCTCGATGTGCTGGGCTGGTTCGCCGGTCCTCCGTCCGCCTTTCGTGGTTATAGTTGCACACGCAACGATATGCCCCAAGCGGCATGGCGTCAAGGGGCGACATCGTCGTGGGCCGCTACAGTCCCCGCGATCGGTCGCGCGCCGGAGGAGTCGCGCGTGGCCACCGGGAGGAGCCACGCCACCATGCCCATCGAGTGGAACGACGACGCGCGCCAGCTGCATCTCCACAACGGCGGGGTGAGCCTCGTGCTGCGGGTCCTGGAGAGCGGCCACCTTGGCCAGCTGCACCTCGGCGCGCCGCTCGCGGCAGGGCGCGACTACCGCCACTTTGGGCGCGGCGCCTTCCCCGGATTCGACAACCGCGTCGCCGACCCCACGCTGTTCGCGCTGCCTACGTGGGGCTCGGGCGACTTCCGCGTGCCGGCCCTCGCCATCACCCACGCGGATGGCAGCGCCATCCTCCACCTCGCCTACGCCGGCCACCGCATCGCCGCCGGCAAGCCCGCCCTGGACCCGCTGCCCGCGACCTACACGGAGGATGATGGGGAAGCGGAGACCGCGGAGATCACGCTCGTCGATCGGGTGAGCGGTATCGAGGTCGTGCTCGCGCTCACCATCTGGCGCGACCTGCCGGTCATCACCCGCAGCATGGTCGTCCGCAACGCCGGCCGGACGCCGGCCGTCCTCACGACCGCGATGTCCGCCACCGTGGACCTGCCCGACCACGCCTGGACCATGGTCCAGCTCTCCGGCGCCTGGGCTCGCGAGCGCCACGTCATCGAGCGTCCGCTGGTGCAGGGCTCGCAGTCGATCGGCAGCCTGCGCGGCGCCTCCTCCGCGCACCAGAACCCGTTCCTCGTGCTGCGCCGCCCGCACACGACGGAGGAGACCGGCGAGGCCCTCGGGCTGAGCCTCGTGCATGCCGGAAACTTCCTCGCGGAGGTGGAGGTCGACCACTGGGGCACGACCCGCGCGCGCATCGGCATCCATCCCGAGGGCTTCGCGTGGACCCTGGAGCCGGGTGCCTCCTTCCAGGTGCCGGAGGCGGTGATCGCTTGGACGGCGGAAGGTCTGGGCGCCCTCTCGGAGGCGTTCCACCGCCTCTTCCGTACCCGCCTCGCGCGCGGCCCGTGGCGCGATCGGGTCCGCCCGGTGCTGGTCAACAACTGGGAGGGCACCTACTTCGCGTTCGACGAGTCGCGCATCCTCGCCATCGCAGCGGCGAGCCGGGACCTGGGCGCCGAGCTGTTCGTGCTCGACGACGGCTGGTTCGGTGACCGCGACGACGACCGCCGCGCCTTGGGCGACTGGTTCGTGAACACGCGCAAACTGCCCGATGGGCTGACCGGGCTGGGCAGGAAGGTCACCGATCTGGGCATCGGCTTCGGCATCTGGATCGAGCCCGAGATGGTCAATGCGGACAGCGACCTGTTCCGGGCCCATGCCGAATGGGCCGTCTCCGTGCCCGGGCGACCGCGCACGGAGACGCGCCAGCAGCTGGTGCTGGACATGGCGAACCCCGCCGTCGTCGACCACCTGTCCACGACCCTCATCGAGGTGCTGCGGGACACCCGGATCAGTTACATCAAGTGGGACTTCAACCGCTACCTCACAGAGCCCTATGGTCTGGCGCTGCCGCCGGAGCGCCAGGGCGAGTTCCACCACCGCTGGGTGCTGGGCCTGTACGAGCTGTACCGACGGCTGATCGCAGCGTTCCCGGACGTGCTGTTCGAGAGCTGCGCCTCGGGCGGTGGCCGCTTCGACCCGGCGCTGCTCGCGTTCGCACCCCAGGCATGGACGAGCGACGACACGGACGCCATCGAGCGGCTGAGGATCCAGTGGGGCACGTCCATGGCGTACCCGGTGAGCTCCATGGGCGCCCACGTGTCGGCCATCCCCAACCACCAGGTGGGCCGCACGGAGCCGATCTCGACGCGCGCGGCGGTCGCCTTCTTCGGCGCGTTCGGCTACGAGCTGGACCCCACCGCCCTGTCCCAGGCGGACCGAGCGGAGATCCGCGACCAGATCGTGTGGTTCAAGGCCCGCCGCGAGCTGCTCCAGTTCGGGCGGTTCGTGCGCCTGCGCAGCCCGTTCGAGGGGGATGGCAACGAGACGGCCTGGGCGAGCGTGTCCGACGACCGGCGGCACGCGATCGTGGGCTGGTATCGCGTGCTGTCGCGGCCGGAGCCGGGCTGGCGGACGCTGGCGCTGCGCGGCCTGGATGCCGCGGCCACGTACCGGGTCACGGTCTGGCCGGACGACACGCGCCTCCGCGGGCTGAACGCGGCCGTGCGGGGCGGAGACGACCTGATGGCCACGGGGTTGATCCTCGACGAGGACCGACGGTATGCCGCCGCCCGCGGCGACTTCCTCGCCCGCCTGTTCGAGCTGACCGCGGTCGACTGACCGGGAGCACCCCCGACCATGCCGAACGCGATGCCCTCAGGCTCGGGGCCCTTGTTGTCGCTGCGATCGTCGACATCGTTGTGATCGTTGCTGACGTTGAAGGCGTCCGGGTCCTCATCCTGGACCCAGGTCTCCATCTGGTCGCCGGTGTCACCCACCTGATCGACCGCGGTGGTCCACACGGTCATCGACCACACGGTCATCGACCGGGCGCCGAAGGAAAACAGCCGCTCGTACGCGCCACCGGTACCGGTCCTCGACCGCTCCTCGTCGGTGAAGCCTTCCTAGTCACGTGCGTCGCCCTCATTGGCGGTCACGAGGTAGCGTCGGCCACCGATGGCCGCGACGGCGACCGCGTCGGGCATGTAGAGCCATCTCACGGGCCAGGTGCCGACCGAGAAGCCGTTCTCGTCGGACGGGTCGAGCCCGTTGCCGGGCACCGAGTGGCGCTTGCTGCCCAGCGACTTGATGGCGGTCACGCGGCGCCGCTCAAGGTCCAGGATCGCGATGGCGTTGGCCTCCTGGAGGGTCACCCATGCCGTGCGCGAGTCGGACGCGATCGCCACGTACTCGGGCTCCAGGTCCTGCGCCACCGACGCATCCGGCCCGTTGAGTCGGATCCCCGCCGGCAGTTGCCCGTGCCGGGCGCCGCTCACGTTGAACGCCGTGAAGCCGATCGTGGCTGCCGTGACGCCCACGGCGGTCCCATCCTGGAGGCGCGCCGCCTCGAAGGGGGCGACGTCGATGATGCTGATGGACCCCTTCGGATCCACCGAGTCGATCTCTCCGTAGGAGCTCGGCTCGCCCTCGTTCGCGACGACGATCCGGCGCCCATCAGGCCACTGTCTCGGCCGACTCCTCACGCAGGCCCGTGTCGTACGTTCCGAGCGGTCGCCAGGCGATCGGCCTTCCCGCCTGCGCGACGGGTGCCAGGACGGAGACCGACACCCTCGCGACGATGGCCGCGGACATGAGTGAGCGATGACGCACTGGGGACCTCGAGTACGAAACGGACCGTGCGATGCTCCGGTCGGGAGGTCAACCCCACGTCAACGCTCAGTCCAGGTTGTCGCCGGAAGGCTCGCCCGGGCCCGGAGCCGATCCGATCTCCGTCCAGCACCACGTGCTTGACCCCTCGCTCGGTGAGGCGCCAGCTGGTGGCCAACCCGGCCTGACCCGCGCCGATGATGGCGACGTCGCTGGATCGAACGGTCATGCAGCCCATGCTAGCGGGCTCGACTGGGATCAGGTCTCCCTGCGCGAGACCGGTCCGTCCCGCCCCACGCGCTCGTCCCGGGGGTCGGTCCGCGGCACGAGCCAGGCGCTGAGCAGCGCGGACCCCGCGAAGGCAAGCACGCTCAGCAGCACGGCTGCCTCCAGCGACGCCTCCGCGACCGTGCCCGCGATGGCCGCCCCGATCGGGTAGCCCGCGAAGTTGATGGCCATGGAGACCGCGAACGCCCGACCCAGCCATGCCGGATCCGTTCGCCGCTGGCGGATGGTGAACAGCGCGATGTCCACGGGACCGTTGAGCAGCCCGCTGACCGTCATCGCGCCCAGGATCAGCACGTAGCCCACGGGGGAGCCGGCGGTGCCGCTCGCCACCGGCAGCATCAGCAGCCCCACCACCGTCATGCCCAGCATGGGCACCCAGAGCATCCGCCACTCACGCCCGCGGGAGTCGCGCCGCCCGTACACGATGGCCGAGATCATGCCGCCCACGCCGGAGACCGCGAACGCGACGCCCACCGCGAGCTCCGTGCTGCCCATCCCCTCGAGGATCAGCAGTGGCACCACGATGGACAGGATGCCCTGGCCCAGGTTGAGGACGGTCATGCCCGCGCCCAGGCCGCGCAGCGTGGGGTTGTGGGCCACGTAGCGCAGACCCTGCCACGCGTCGAGGAGCAGGTTGCCGGTCGAGGCGGTCTCGGTGTGGGGCTCTCGGACGCCGATGAGCATCAGCGCCGCGATCACCATCGGCAGCGCGATGAGCACCAGGCCGATCGCCGGACCCAGGGTGGACACCATGACCGCGGCCAGCGGCGGCCCCACGATGACCGCGATCACGTAGCCGTTGGAGTCGACCGCGTTGACCCGCTCCCACAGGTGGCGGGGGACCATGATCGGGAACAGGGACCGCAGGCCCGTCTGGCTGAGCGGGTTGGTGAGGGAGGAGACGGCCGCGATGAGCACCAGCAGCCAGGGTGGCAGCGCATCGGCCATGGACAGTCCGCCCACGAGCACAAGCGCCCCCGCGGCCACCACGTAGTCGATCTGGACGAGGCGCACCCGTCCGTGACGGTCGAGCAGGGCGCCTGCGATGGGGCTCACCACGAGGCCGGGGATGACGCTCGCGAACGTCACCAGGCCTGCCAGCGGCGCGGAGTCGTACTCCAGCAGCGTGAACAGCACGAGCGCCACGCCCACCATCGACTGGGCGATGCGCGCAAGCTGCATCGAGAGCACGACGCGGGCCAGCGAAGGGATGCGCAGCAGGGCACGGTAGGACGCCTCAAGGGGCTCGGGAGACACACCCCGATGCTACCCGGCCGACCGGGGCTGGCTGTCGCCCGCTACGCTGGCGGTCCGTGAAGACCACCGCCCAGCCCGCGTGACCGAACCCGCCCGAGCTGCCGACGGCTCCCCGGTCTCCCGGCGGCGGTCCAGCATCTTCGTGCGGCCCGTCGATGGCACGGCGGAGCAGACCCACAACTGGGTGGCCAGCCAGCAGGAAGCGCTGTTCTTCGGCTCCCTCGAGGCGGCCTACGCGTTCATCGCGGTGCTCCTCGTCCGGCTGGGCGCCAGCAACCTCGAGGTGGGCATGCTCACCGCGCTACCCAACCTCGCGGTGTTCCTGCTGGCGGTGCCGTTCGCGTCGTTCGTGCAGACCCGCCGCAACGCGGTGCCCTGGTATGCACGCGGTCGGGCGCTGGGCCAGCTGGTCATCCCGGCCGTGGGCCTGGTGGTCCTCTTCGCACCCGGGGACCTGGTCATCCCCCTGGCGCTCATCTGCGCGGCCGTGTGCGCGGTGTTCCAGGCCTTCGCCGACCTGGTGTTCTGGGTGGTCATGGACGGCGTGAACGGGCCGGGTGGTCGATACCATCTGCTGGGCCACCGCCTGGGCCTGAAGATGGGCGTCGCGGCCGGGACGCAGGCCGCCATCGGGACGTTCCTGACCCGGGCGCCGTTCCCGCTCGGCTATGGGCTGGTCTTCGTCACGGCCACCGTGCCCGTTCTGCTGGGGTTCCGGTACTCGCGCACGCTGCGCATCCCTGACAACCCGCCCGCGGAGCGGCCGCCGACGATCTCCTGGCGTCACCGCGGTGCCGGGCTGTGGCACGAGGTGAGCGGCGAGCGGCGGTTCCTGGCGTTCGCCGGGGTGCACACCCTGTTCACGTTCGGGGTGCGCATGGCGCTGCCGCTGCTGCCACTCTGGTATGTGCGGGAGCTGGCCGCCACGGACGCGTTCATCGGCCTGGTGGGAACGGTCGCGGCGGCCATGACGATGGCCGGCTACTTCCTGTGGCGCCGGCCGGCGCGCCGGTTCGGCGGCGCACGCATCCTCGTGCCCACGACGCTGGGCGTGGCGCTCTTCCCGCTGGCGCTCACGCTCGCGCACACGGACCTGGCCGTGCTCGCGTTCGTCGGGGTCTACGCGTTCTGCATCGCGGGCATGGACCTCGCCATCTTCGACGCTTTGATGAACGTCATGCCGGCCCACCGCATGGTCCGCTTCGCCGCCCTCGACACGGGCGCGGTCAACTTCGCGGGCGTGGTCGCGCCGCTCGTGGGAGCGGTGCTCGCGTCCGCCATCGGACTGGGGCCGGCGCTGGTGGCCGCGGCCGCGGTGGGGCTGCTGGGCGCGGTGTCATTGCCCCTCATCGTGGCCGGCCGGCGGCCGCGGGGGAGGCGGCTGCCGCTGCGCCGGGGGTAGCGCGGGCGCCTGCGCCGGTCCTGCCGCACGATGTGTGCTGAGTCCATTCCCACAACGCCCACCTGGGCGACGCCCAGCCCTCGCGGGTCGCCAGCCAGGATCGTTCTATCACCCAGCCCATGGCGGTCGCCGCGTTCACGGATGGCGCGCTCGGCCTCAGTTGGTGGTCCACGCTGGACGCGGCATGGACCAACGTGACGCTGTTCGCGGACGCACGTTCGCTCACGCGGACGCCGTCACGGTCGTGGACCCGGAGCGCTTCACGATGCGGCACCCGGTGGTCCAGGCGACAGCCGCACACCTCGGCATCCCCATCGGCCGGCGCCGTCGCTGAGGCACCGGGACGTGGCCCCCTGTCGCCGCGACCGTGCCCTCCCATCTCCGGGTCCAGCTGGCTGGCGGTGGGCCGCGCCCCGCGTGCTGCCGTTCCGGGCAACGAGCGAGCGCGGAAACGCTGGCCGGTCGCCGACCGCGATGGGAGGCAGATCCAGCTGCGCGCGCTGTAGACGGGCTGATTCCGCGCCGCCCGCGTGCCAAGGGAAGGATCGCAGCTCGTTGACGGTCGATCAGCGCAGCACCGACGCGTTGAGTGTGCGCCCACGAGCGCGAGCGTCGTTGACGTGTCGAACGGGGGGGTCTTGCTGGCGTCGCCCTCGGCACGTCGTCGTGGTTGTAGCCCACCGGCGTCACGGGTGACCGACCGGCCACATGCGCGAACACACCCGGTACATCGGACTCTTCCACGATCTCCGCGGGGATGCCCCAGCGGCGCATCAGGTCCGCGACCGCTGCCGCGGTCTCCGGCGCTGGCATGGCGGCCTTGCTACCCGGAACCCCGGGCCGAAGGGCACCCGCAGCGCCTGCCACGCGGCGAGTGGCATCCCCGGCGCCGTTTGCTACGGTTGCCCGATGACCGACGTCCTGACCTCCCCGGCCGCGCCGCCAGCGGATCTGCGCACGCGCCTGGGCCACGCCATCGAGGTCGGCTTCCTGCCCTTCACCATCGTCTGCCTCGCTCTGGGTGGTGCGCTCAACCTTGCCGGCCAGACCGCCGCGGGCGATGCCCTGTGGATCCTGGCGGCGCTCGTGTCCGCCATCCGGCTGATGGCCGGCATCGTGCGCGATCTGCTTGCGGGCCACACGGGCGTGGACATCGTGGCGCTGCTCGCGATGGTCGGCTCCGTGGCGCTCGGCGAGTTCCTCACGGGCGCGGTCATCGCGGTCATGTATGCCACGGGAGGCGCTCTCGAGGGCTACGCGGCGGGGCGTGCCGAACGGGAGCTTTCGGCGCTGCTGGCCCGCTCGCCGGGTGTCGCGCATCGCTATGAGGACGGTCAGTTGGTGACCGTCGCCGCGAGCACCGTGCGGTCCGGCGATCACCTCCTGGTCAAGCCCGGCGAGGTCGTGCCCGTCGACGGCCTGGTCCGCGAGGGGACCGCGTCGCTGGACGAGTCGGCGGTGACGGGCGAGTCGCGCGTGGTGCTCAAGGAGGCGTCCGACCGCGTCCCGTCCGGGGTGGTCAACACCGGCGGCCCCTTCGATCTGCTGGCGACCGCGACCGCGGAGGCATCGACCTATGCCGGGATCGTGCGCCTGGTCCGGGAGGCCCAGACCTCCAAGGCGCCCTTCGTCCGACTCGCTGACCGCTACGCGCTCGTGTTCCTGGTCTTCAGCCTGGGCCTGTCCGGGCTCGCCTGGCTGCTCACGGGCGATCCCGTCCGGGGGCTGTCGGTGCTCGTGGTCGCGACACCCTGCCCGCTGCTGCTGGCGGCGCCCATCGCGATCGTGGCGGGCATCTCGCGCAGCGCGAGGCGGGGCATCATCGTCAAGGGCGGTGCAGCGCTGGAGGCGCTCGCGGGGGCCCGGACCCTGCTCATGGACAAGACCGGCACGTTGACCACGGGCCGTCCGCGGGTGGAGCGCGTGGCCGTGGCACCCGGCGGCGACCCCGATGCGGTGCTCGCCATCGCGGCCTCCGTGGAACAGGTCTCGCCGCATGTGCTGGCGAACGCCATCGTGCGTGCTGCCCGCGACCGCGGCCTGCCGCTCTCCATGCCCACGGACATGACCGAGCAGCCCGGTGCCGGCGTACGTGGCCGGGTAGATGGCCATGCCGTGGTGGTCGGCAATCGCGAGTGGCTGTCCGCGGCGGGTGGGCTGCCCGGCTGGGCACGCGAGGTGCGCCGCCAGATCGCCGTCGAAGGGTCCAGTGCCGTCTACGTCGAGGTCGAGGGTGAGCTGCGTGGCATCGTGGTGCTGGAAGACCCCATCCGCGCCGAGACGCCGCGGGCGCTGCGCCTCTTCCGCCAGGCGGGCATCCGGCGCATCGTGATGGTCACGGGTGACCATCCGGCGGTCGCGGAGACCGTCGGCGCGGCCCTGGGCATGGACGGCGTGCTCGCGGAGCGTGCGCCGGGTGAGAAGGTGGAGGCGGTCAAGGCGGAGCGCGACGCCACCCCCGGTGGCACGGTCATGATCGGCGACGGCATCAACGATGCGCCCGCGCTCGCGGCCGCCGACGTGGGCGTGGCCATGGGCGCGCGTGGCGCGACGGCAAGCTCGGAAGCGGCGGACGTGGTCATCACCGTGGACCGGCTCGATCGGTTGGCGGAGGCGATCGGCATCGCGCGCCGAGCGCGGGGGATCGCTCTGCAGAGCGTGCTCGTGGGCATGGGCCTCTCGATCATCGCGATGTTCGCGGCGGCGTTCGGCCTGCTGTCGCCCGTGGCGGGCGCCATCCTCCAGGAGCTCATCGACGTGGTCGTGATCCTCAACGCGCTGCGGGCGTTGACGGGCGGCACCGCGAAGGTCCCCCGCTACCCCGGCTGGACGGCGATCCGGACGCGCCTGGAGGCAGAGCACGCCGAGCTGCGGCCGCTCATCGCGCAGGTGCAGCGCACCGCGGACCTGCTCGATGGCATGGAGCCTGCGACCGTTCGCGCTCACCTCGAGACGCTTGCGGACCAGCTCGAGACGCGCCTGTTGCGTCACGAGCAGGAGGAGGAGACCACCGTCTACCCTGCGCTGTCAGCGGCGATGGGCGGGGGCGACCCGATGGCCGTCCTGTCCGGCAGCCACCGCGAGATCTTCCACCTCGTCCGACTGCTCCGGCGCCAGACGTCCGCCCTGGCCGGCGATGGCGCGGACGGCGACGACCTGCGCGACATC
>Ga0105047_10012006_pt1 | contig 13991 bp, 16 predicted proteins | sample MAT04_FD_78384 | JGI IMG/M metagenome (GOLD analysis project Ga0105047, IMG submission 78384) | Freshwater microbial communities from Lake Fryxell liftoff mats and glacier meltwater in Antarctica - MAT-04 (megahit assembly) | ecosystem: Environmental > Aquatic > Freshwater > Ice > Liftoff...
AGCCAGGGAGCGAAGTAGATCACGTTGTCGAACTTGTCGCCATGGAGAATGAGATAGGTGAGGCCGGAAGCGCTTTTGTAAACCGCCTCGCGCATCACCGCGACGTGGCCAAAGCGGTGGCCGATGAAATCGCGGAAATTCTCGTCGTGGTTTCCGGGAATGAAAATGACCTTCGTGCCCTTGCGCGCCTTGCGCATGATTTTCTGGATCACGTCATTGTGCAATTGGTCCCAATACCATTTCTGGCGCAACGACCAGCCGTCGATAATATCGCCCACGAGATAAAGCCTTTTGCTTTCCGTTTCGCGCAGGAAATCAAGCAGCGCCGCGGCCTGGGCGCGGCGCGTGCCGAGATGGAAATCCGAGATAAAAATCGCCCGGTAGTTGCGTATGGTTAACACGTCAGCTTTCATCGACTCACCCGTGCAGCATTGTTCCGTCTCTATTTTCCGAGAATGATGAAGGCTGTGTGACGGTTGGCGAAGGGGTCCTGTGACATAGCTGTCACAAAGCATGCCTAGGAACGTCGTCAAAATTTGACGAACTGGTCATGAAAGGATTCGCAATGGCATTCGACACGGTCATGGACGCCCCACGCAGCGGAAATCTTGTTGGCCATGCGGTCCACCGGAACCGGATGCTGAGCTTCGAAGGTGTTTTGGAGCGGATTTTCAGCCTGGCGTTCCGGGGCCTTGTCTATCCGCAAATCTGGGAAGACCCGGTTGTTGACATGGCCGCCATGGAAATCAAGCCGCACCATCATGTGGTGACGATTGCTTCGGGCGGATGCAACGTGCTGAGCTATCTCACCGCTTCGCCGGCGCGCATCACCGCGGTTGATCTCAACCGCACCCATGTGGCGCTGACGCGGCTCAAGCTTGCTGGCCTTTCCTCGCTTCCGGGCTGGGAAGAATACTACCGGTTTTTTGGCGAGGCGGACGACCGGCAGAATACCCGCGATTACCGGCGCTACCTGCGCCCCAGGATTGATGGCGAGACGCGCAAATACTGGGAAGGCCGGAGCTGGCTGGGCCGGAAGCGGGTCAAGCATTTCCAGAGCAATATTTACCGCAAGGGTTTGCTTGGCCGCTTTATCGGCGTGGGCCATGTCATGGCCAAGCTCTACGGCTGCGATCTCAAGGCGCTGCTGGCTTGCCGTTCGGTGGAACAGCAGAGGCACTTCTTTGACACGCAAATAGCACCCTTGTTCCAAAGACCTTTTGTCAAATGGCTGACTGACCGCAAGGTTTCGCTTTACGGGCTTGGCATTCCGCCGGCGCAGTATGAAGCACTGGCTGGTGGCGGGCGCATGGCCGACGTTCTGCATAAGCGGCTTGAGCGGCTGACCTGCGGGTTTCCACTCAGGGAAAATTATTTTACCTGGCAGGCTTTTGGCAGAAGCTATGCTCCCGGCGCTTCCGGCCCTTTGCCACCTTACCTGAGCGAAGATAATTTTGCACAGCTTCGGGCCAATGGGGCCCGCGTTTCGGTGAACCGGATATCGCTCACCGACGCGCTTGAGGCCATGCCGGCCAAGAGCGTTGACCGGTTCGTGCTGCTCGATGCGCAGGACTGGATGACCGACATTCAGCTTAACGCCCTGTGGCGGGCCATATCACGCGCGGCCACGCCCGAGGCCCGGGTGATTTTCCGCACGGCGGGTACGGAGACCATACTCCCCGGCCGGGTGGATGGTGAGGTTCTGCACCAGTGGCAGTATCTCGAAGCGCGTTCACGCGAGCTTGGGGAGCGTGACCGATCTTCCATTTACGGCGGCTTTCATATTTATGAACGCGCGCATTGAGAGCCTGCCCGGCCATGGCGAAGCCATGGACCGGATGTACCGGTTCCAGCGGCATTTCTATGATGCCAGCCGGCGTTACTATCTGTTGGGCCGGGACCAATTGCTTGACCGGCTGGCCCCGCCGCGGGGCGGGTCCATCCTGGAAATTGGCTGCGGCACGGGCCGGAACCTGATAGGAGCGGCGCAGCGCTATGGCGATGCGAAGCTGTTTGGCATCGACATCTCGCAGGAGATGCTGAAGACGGCGCTTGGCAGCATGAGCCGCATGGGATTCGAGAGGCGGGTGCGTGTTGCCTGCGCTGATGCCACGTCATTTGATCCCAAGGCCAGCCTTGGCCAGCGCCGGTTTGACCGCATCTATTTTTCCTACACCCTGTCGATGGTTCCCGAATGGCAGATGGCCTTGCGCCATGCCTTCAGCCTGCTATCGGATGATGGCGAGCTTCACATCGTTGACTTCGGCCAGTGCGAGGGCCTGCCGCGCGGCTTTCGCGCCCTGCTGTTTCGCTGGCTTGATCTTTTTCACGTGTCGCCGCGCGCAGGACTAAAAAACGAACTTGCCAAAATACCTGGCGCATCGGTTCATTTTGAAGCGCCCTACCGCGGCTACGCGTGGCTTGCCACGATCAGGCGGCAGCCGGCTGCGCTTCAATCACGGGACCTTTGACGCGTTTTACCGGCTTGGCCTTGGGAACCTTGGGCTTTGCGCCGATCCGTATGCTGCTGGCAAAGGGCAGGCCCTCGCCATTTGCCGTGCCCTGCACGTGGATCTTCTTGCCGGCCATATAGGCGGAGGTGACGAAGGCCGCCAAGGTGGCAAAACTGGACGGATTGGCGGAATCCAGCAGATAGGACTTGCTGCCGCTCTTGCCCACAAGATCGAACTGAAAGTGGCTTCCGGCGCCGCTGACATTGATGCTGTCGAGCCGCCCCGAAAACTCCAGCTTGTTCACTGAATTCGCCTTTTTTGCAGGCTTCTTGTCGTCCATGATTTTCCCCTGTGTTAGTCTTGATAGCCCGGAAACTTAATGAATTGTCACACGGCTGTCATTCATATCGATCATTCTCGATACATGGATGAGCTAGAGGCTATCTCGGCCCTTCGCGCCCTTGGCGAGCCAACGCGCTGGAAAGTGATGCGTTTGCTGGCGAGCAAGCAGCATGGCATGGCGGCGGGCGATATCGCCGCGGCGCTTCAGGTGCGGCAGAATACGCTGTCGTCGCATATCGCCACCCTGACGCGGTGCGGGCTGATCGACGGTCACCGGCAGGGCCGGCAGATTGTTTACGCGGCAGATTCAGGAAGCGCCCGCAGGCTCGCGGCCCATCTTCTGGTCAGCCTCGGTGAAATTCCGGAAAGCACCGCTGCTAAGCTTCTCAGGCAGTGAGTGCTGAATTTTTATGCAGTTGCGGGTCTCGCCTAATTAACGGTTGAAGTCAGTCAAGCTTTCGATATCCTTATTGTTTTGAGCCCCGGCCGCATCGATGAGGCGGGGTGAAAGGATACGATGAAATCGATTCTGGAAATTTGCGATCCCACAAAGAAAAGGGAAGTTCCGGCCGGAGAGGTGCTGCTTTCCGAGGGAAACACCTCCGGTCATCTCTATATTCTCGTCGACGGACGGATCGAGGTGCTGCGCGGCAGTACCCAGGTGGCAGTTGTCAGTGAACCAGGCTCAGTCTTTGGTGAAATGTCGGTCCTGCTCAATACGCCCCATACGGCTACGGTTCGCGCCCTTTCGCCTGTAACGGTCTATGCTTATGCCAATGCCGCAGGATTCCTGCGGTCTGACCCGCAGATCGCTTTCATTATCGCCCGCCTGCTCGCGCAGCGATTGAATTTGGCTACGACCTATCTTGCTGACTTGAAGCGCCAGTATGCCGGGCAAGGCAACCACCTCGGAATGGTGAGCGATGTGCTTGCCAGTCTCGTTCACCAGCAGGAAACTGAGTTCATACCGGGTTCGGACCGCTTGCCCGATCCTGCAATGTGACCCAGGCCGGAGGCGTTGCAAGGCGCCGCAAGGGCCGCTCGAGCGGCTGACTGAATCGGATGGACTGAAAACCCGCCGCCGAAAGCCAAACCGCCTCGTCTTTTTCCGTGTCAAAAATGATGTGGGCGGGCGGCGCCCCAAACTGGAATCCGACATTGAACACCCAGGTTTCGCCAATCCGGTCCACCCACGAGCCATCCTTAGTGAAAGGTGACTGGTGAACGTGGCCGGAAAAGACCATGTCCGGCTTGTATTCGTTGACCCATTCAAGAAGGGAACTGTCGCCCAAATATTTGCTTCCACTCCAGCTTGTGGGAGACTTGTCAGACGGTGCGTGGTGTACCCAGAACCAGCGGCCGGTGCGCTTGATGGCGTCGGCGGCCAGTTGCGCCCCAATCTTTTCGCGGGTAAGCGGGCCATCCCACCAGGGGCAGACGCTAAAAAGCGTATCCTCATATACAAATGACGCACCATCTGAAGGAACTTCATCCTGACTGAGATCGACGAGCCATTTCGCCACTTTTTCGCCGGACAGATCCCGCGAATCGAGATCGTGGTTGCCTGAGCAAACCACCAATTTTGTCTTTTCACGCATCAGTTCAAAGTATTTGCGGATGACGACTGTCTGGGCCCGCCCCGCAACCAGCGAGCTCAGGTCGAGATGATCGCCGGCGATGATAACCAGATCGAAATCCCCTGCCACATTCAGGACCCAATCAAACTGCGGCAGGGAATAGTGCAGGTCGGCAACGACAAGACATCTCATGTCAAAATTCCCTGATTCATGCTCCGATCTGCGGGAGGCAAGCCAGACATAATCACATTTCTCCGGGCACGGTCAAATAGATGGCTTGCGGCGGATTGCGATGCAGGTGATGTCATCTGTCTGCTCTGCTCCCTCCGAGAAGGCATCGACGGCCGAGAAGATGCGGGAAATAATTTCGGCCACAGGCCGGTCACGTGACCTGACAAGCGTTTCGACAAAAGCAGTGTCGCCAAGCTCGTCCTTGGAGAGGTTCATGGCTTCGGTAACGCCATCGGTGAAGAGGACCAGGGTATCGGAATGGCCAAGGGTCACGCTGGCCATTGCCGGGGCCCGGTCGGCAAAAAGCGCCAAAGGCAATCCAGTGGCAGAAAAGCTGCGGGTTTCACCCGAGGGGTGAACAAGGAAGGGGGCATTGTGGCCGCAGTTGCAATATTCAAGAACTCCGGTGCGCAGATTCAAGACCGCATAAAAGGCCGTGGCAAACATTGACGACGCGTTGTCCCGGCAGAGAATGGCATTGGCCCGCGCGATGGTGGAGGCCACGCCCTTTTCCTCATGGGCCGCGGTGCGCAGGACAGTGACAACCACGGCCATGAACAGGCTTGCCGCTATGCCCTTGCCGCAGATATCGCCGACGGCAATTGCGAGATGGTCTGCATCGAGCATGAAGAAGTCGTAGAAGTCGCCGCCCACTTCGCGCGCGGGCCGCATTTCGGCGTGGAGTTCAAGAACACCCTCGATGGCCGCCAGGTTCGAGGTTTTCGGAAGGAACGACTGCTGGATGATGGCGGCACTTGCCAGTTCATCATGCTGGCGGCGCTTGTCGAGAATCTGGCTGGAAAAGCGGTGAAAGGCGGCGGAAAATTCCGCCAGCTGGGGCGGCGGGTTTTCCAGCTGCTCCAGTATCCGCGAATCAAATTCCCGTTTTTCAAGGGCCGCGAGCGCGTTGGTGTAGAGGCTGACGGCGCGGTTCACGGCATCGAGCTGCCGCCCCAACTGGCCAATTATAAACAGCAGCAAATCCGGGGTTTTCCGGCCGATTTCATGAAGCTCGGAGCGGCTGATGCGATACGCCGTTGCGGACGTTACGGCTTTAATGGTTGCGGTGCGGGGCAGGTCGGCAAGGACGCCAATTTCACCGATAAGCTGCGGGGCCTGAATTGTCGCCAGCGGCACGGAACCGAAGAGCGTGTCAGCGTAAACACTCACGGTTCCCTGAGTGAGGAAGAATGCAGCGTCGCTGGCTTGGCCCTGCCGGACCAGTGTTTCGCCCGGGGTGAGATGGACCTGCGGAAGCGACTTGAGGGCCACTTCCAAGGCTTCGGCATGGAGGGAGTCGGGTTTGGTGGCGGCAAATTCAGCAGTGTCACTCATCGTGGGTGCAAGCTTAGCCGGCCATTTTGCTTATAGCAAAAACTCGACGATGACGCGGTTACCAAGCCCGGCCTGCTCGTAGGCAAAGGAGCTCGCAAAGTTTCTGATGAGCTGAATGCCAAGCCCGCCAGGCTGAACCTCATCCAACGGCTGGTCGATTCGATGCGCCGGTGCATTTACAACATCGAACGGCTTTCCATTATCCTCAACGGTCATGCTGACGCGCTGCGCGCCGGCGCTGATACTGATCTCCACATCCAGGGGCGGGACCGGCACCTCGGACAGATCGCCGCTGCTTTTGGCTCCGCCGTGGCGAACGACATTGGTCAGCAGTTCCTCAAGGCAAACCTGCAGGGCAAAAACGAGCTCTTCCGGAAATTTCTGGTCCGCGGCTATCGTCTCCACCCATTGCGCGGCAGAGGAGATATCGTCAATGGTGCCAACAAATGCCTTGCGCCATGTGTTGGGATGAGTCACCTGCTGCTTTTGAACGGCATTCACTTGGCGAAAATTGCCGCCGCCGCATTCATGTCCCGGACGATCTGGATAACCGTATCCACACCGCTGGTCCGCAGGACTTTTTCCACATTGGGCTGGGGATTAAGAAGCACCATGTCGCCGCCGTTGCTGGCCAGCGTCTTGCAACTCATGATCAGAGTGCGGATGCCGAGCGAAGCCAGGAACGTGACCTGGGACAGGTCGATCACGACTTTTTTCTTCTCATCGGCGATAGTGCTGAATTTCTTGTCGACGGCGAGGGCGCCCTGAACATCCATGCGCCCGGACAGCAGGACATTTGTAATCCCATTGTCCAAGTCAACGATATCCACACTGATTACATCTTCGGCCACTTTGCATACCACCCTGCGTTGAAGCCCGGCTCGGACTTTCATCCCAGCCAAGGTCGAGAATTGACATTAGAAAGATACCAGAACGAAGATATATGACAATAGCGTGAAGGGCGCTTGGATGATGGGATTTTGCTCTCCGGTTTAGCTCCTGCAGCCTTTGGGAGGCAACCGGGGATAGCACATTCGGACGCATTGATCTCGCCAGCGAGTTTGCCTAACCATGGAAGCCATGATGACAAATAATGACGTGCTGTTTCTGGTTCTTTTGCTGCAAATCAAGCATTTTATCTGTGACGGCCCCCTGCAGACCAAAGCCATGGTCGACGGCAAGGCGATCTACGGCAACCGCCTGGGCCTGTTGCATGCCGGCATTCACGGGTTGGGGACCATTGCCGCCCTGGCATGGTTCGGTCTCGGGTGGAAGTTAATTCTTGCCCTCGCCGTTGCCGACATGGTGCTTCATTACCATATCGACTTCACCAAGGAGAATATCGTCAAGCTCAAGGGCTGGACGATTGCCGTGCGGGAGTTCTGGTGGGCCCTTGCGACGGATCAGTTTTTGCACCACCTCACCTATCTCGCTATCGCCGCGATCATTGTCAGTTCGTCCTGACGCGGGCGGAACTCGTCAATTCAGGTTGCTTGCCACCAGCCGATCATAAAACTTTTTCAGGAGCGGCTTGAAGGAACTCGCCGCTTCGATTGCCTCGGCGCGAAGGGTTTTGGCTGTCGCGGCTGGCGCGCCGGGCAAGGCCTTTAGCAATTTTGCGTGAACCTCATGCAGGTTTTGAAACTCGGGGGTTTGCGCCAGTTTTGCATCGCCCAGAAGCAGGAACAGCCTGATGCGTTCGGATTTTCCCTTTAGGGCGTGGGTTCCTGCGTCGAGCAGGGCGAAACCTTTCAGGTTTTCAGCAGTTGATGCGGACACAAGAATATCGAAGGCCAGTTCCTTAGATGCGGCTTCAATCCGGGCTGTCGTGTTTACGGCATCGCCAACGGCGGAATAGTTGAACCGGCTCTCGGCCCCCATGTTGCCCACACAGGCGATGCCAGTATTGATGCCAATGCCAATGGCAAGGGGCCGGCCAAGGCCCAAGGCATCCTGCTCGTTCATTTCGCGCAACGTGTCGCGCATGGCCAAGGCGCAAAGGGCCGCTTTCACGGGGTGTTCAGCAACGTCGACCGGGGCATTCCAGAACGCCATGATTGAATCGCCGATGAACTTGTCGAGGGTGCCTTCGCTGGCCATTACATGGCGGCTCAGGCCGGTGAGCAGTTTGTTGAGGAAGCTCACAAGGTCGGTGGGCGGCATGCCTTCGCTGATGGTTGTGAAATCGCGGATATCCATGAACATCAGGGTGATTTCCCGGTCCACGCCGCCAAGGAGCATGGCTTCCGGCTGATTTTCGGCGCGGGCCAGAACGGCTGGCGACACATGCTGGCTGAAGGCCTTGCGGATGTGGCGCCGTTCCTGGTCGGTTGTGAGGAAGCGGAAGCCCATGACGGCGAATTGCGACACGAGCGCGGTTGCCACCGGGTAAGTGGGATCGATCAGCAGCCCGCCGTTGCGGAAGGCCAGCCACGATGCGAGAAGTGCGACACCGGAAACCGCGATGCCGGTGGTGACGGCGATCCATGGTGATACGAGAGCGGTGAGCAACACCACGGCCAGGCCCAGCAGTGCGACAGCGATGATTGCAAGCCCGTCCGCCCAATCGGGCCGGGTGAGGAAATTCTTTGTGAGAATTTGCTCAATGGCCTGGGCATGAAGCGAGACCCCCGGCACGTTCTGGCCCAGCGTGGTGGTGCGGATATCGAGGAGGCCCGCTGAAGACGTGCCCACCAATACGATGTTGCCTTCGATGAGCTGCCGCAATTTGGCTTCATCACCTGACAGCACATCGCTTGCTGAGACATAGCGGTCGGCTCTTTCCGGACTGGTATAAATCTGCAGTTCACCGGCGGCTGTTGTCGGCACTTCGAAATCACCGACCCTTGCCGTGGCAATAGACCCCTCGCGCTCGGGGGCATTGGCGATGATGTAGGTGGATGCGCCCTGGGCGACGCGAAGGGCCTCCATGACGAGCGAGGGATAGAGCTGTTTTCCGTCCGAGCGAAACAGTGAAATGGTGCGGACAACGGTTGAGTCGGCATTGGCATTCATGCTGATGTCGCCAATGCCTGCGGCGGCATCTTCCAGCACGGGCAGGGGAGGTGTTGCCCCGGCCAGCGGCGGTGGTGCAAGAAGCGGGCTTTCGCCGGTGAATGCAAAGCCTGCCTTCACCTTGGGCATTGTTGGCGAATTCACGTTGGTGGCAAAGCCGAGAACAACGGGCTGCTGGGCGAATTGCGCGGCGAGGACCGCATCATTGTCGCGCAGGCCCGTAATGATGGCCGGATCGACGCCGCTCTGCTCAGACATGATGTTCTTCGGCGAGAGGCGATCGGGTTCGGCGAAGAGCACGTCGAAGGCCACCACCGCCGCGCCAAGTTCGTTCAGGCGCGATGACAGCTTTGCAACCAGCGTGCGCGGCCAGGGCCATTGGCCGAGGGTTTTGAGGGAGCGTTCATCAATGTCGATGATGCGGACGGGTGTAGGCTCGTAAGCGCGGGGCGCCAGGCGCTGGAACTGGTCGAAGGCAAAATCACGGACGGAGCGCAAGGTGCCAAAGTCCGTCCAGCGCAGCGCCACCAGCAAGGCAACGACAGTCACGCCAAACAGAATGGCCTTCAATGCAGGTCGCAGTTTCATGAGCCTTGGCTCATCCCCTTCAGGCCAATCGTGATCACGCAAGCCGGGAGGTTAGTTAGGCTTTTTCCTTCGCGCCAGCGATTGTTTGTCCGCAGAGCCAATGATGAACAAAAATTTTCACCTGATGGATATCTGTCAAAATTTTCAATTAGTTACAATCTCTTAGAGCTTTGCAGGAGATTGGAGCAGTGTCTTGCTGAGCCGCGCGCTATTGGCGCGCCAGATTTGAACTGACCACCATCAGCTTGTGGGCCTGCCGCGCTGCACCGCCGCTGGCGACGGTGTCAATGCGCTTGAGATCGATGCCATCGACAAACTCGGCAACAAATTCCGTGGCGGGATGATTGACGATTTGGGCGGGGGTTCCGATCTGTTCGATCTTTCCCTTGTTCAAGATGGCAACACGGTCGGCCAATTCGAAAGCCTCTTCCTGATCGTGGGTGACGAACAGGGTGGTGTGGCCCGTGCGGTCATGTAATTCACGCAGCCAGCGGCGCAGGTCCTTGCGCACCTTGGCATCAAGCGCGCCGAAAGGCTCGTCCAGCAACAAAACGCGTGGTTCAATGGCAAGGGCCCGGGCAAGGGCCACACGCTGGCGCTGGCCGCCGGAAAGCTGGGCGGGAAAGCGCGCCTCAAGGCCATCGAGTTGCACAAGGCTGAGCAGATCCATTACGCGGGCGTGGATTGCCGCCTTGGCGGGGCGTGAGGCGCGGGGCCTTGCCCGCAAACCGAAGGCGATGTTGTCCATGACGCTCATGTGTTTGAACAGGGCATATTGCTGAAACACGAAGCCGATGCGGCGCTCACGCAAGGTGAGCTCGTTGGCATTTATGTCGCCGAAGAAAACTTTGCCTGAATCGAATTCTTCAAGGCCCGCAATGGCGCGGAGCAGCGTGGTCTTGCCAGAACCCGAGGGGCCGAGCAGGGCCACCAGTTCGCCGCCATCGACATTGAGCGACACGCCGCGCAGCGCCGCAAAGCGGCCGAAGTTCTTTTCGATGTGTTTTACACTGACGGTTACGGACATGAATGGGCTCCTGCGGATCTAATGTTGCTGGGCTGCAGCCAATGAATCGGCATAGCGCCATTCAAGGGCGGATTTAAGGACAAGGGTTAGGAGGGCAAGCCCGGCTAGCAGCGTCGCCACGGCAAAGGCTGCGGCGAAATTGAATTCATTGTAGAGGATTTCAATATGCAGCGGCATGGTGTTGGTGAGGCCGCGGACGTGGCCGGAGACAACCGACACGGCGCCGAATTCGCCCATGGCCCGGGCATTGCACAGCAAGACGCCATAGAGCAGGGCCCATTTGATGTTGGGCAGTGTCACGTTGAAGAAGGTGTACCAGCTGGAAGCGCCAAGGGTGAGGGATGCTTCTTCCTCGCTGGTGCCCTGGGCCTGCATCAGGGGGATCAGTTCCCGGGCGACGAAGGGGAAGGTCACGAATACGGTGGCCAAAACAATGCCCGGCACCGCGAAGATGATTTCAATGTGATTGGCCTTGAGCCAAGGGCCAAGCCAGCTCTGGGCGCCGAAGAGAAGTACATAGACGAGGCCTGAAATGACGGGCGAGACGGAGAAGGGCAGATCGATCAAGGTGAGAAGCAGGTTCTTGCCGCGAAAATTGAACTTGGCGATGGCCCAGGCGGCAGCGACACCGATGACGGCATTGAAGGGCACGGCGATGGCCGCCACCAGCAGTGTGAGCTTTATCGCTGCCAAGGCATCGGGATCGGCGAGGGCCTGCAGGAATTTCGCTGGGCCATGGCGGAAGCCTTCAACAATGACAACGATCAGCGGCAGAAAGAGGAATGCCATGAGGAAAAGCACCGCAATGCCGATGAGGACAAATTGCGCCGCACGCCCTTCGCTTGCGATGTCGCGTGACGGCCTGATTCTGGGGACTGCAATGTCAGACATCACCAAGCCTCCGGCGGCTCCAGGCTTGGAACAGGTTGATGAGCATCAGCATGACAAAGGAAATTATCAGCATCAGCAGGGCAATGACGGTTGCCCCCTGATAGTCGAATTCCTCAAGCTTGATGACAATGAGCAGGGGAGCGATTTCAGACACCATCGGAATGTTGCCGGCAATGAAGATGACTGAGCCATATTCGCCAATGCCGCGGGCAAACGCGAGGGTGGCGCCGGTGAGGAGTGCCGGATAGATTTGCGGCAGGACCACCTGAAAGATGGTGCGCAAGCGGCTGGCGCCCAGCAGGGCCGAGATTTCTTCGATGTCGCGTTCAATCTCTTCGAGAACGGGCTGCACCGTGCGCACGACAAAGGGCAGGCCGATGAAGACAAGAGCCAGCACCACGCCAAACGGCGTAAAGGCGATCTTGAAGCCGAGCTTATCGGCAATGGAACCGATCCAGCCATTGGGGGCGTAGACGGCGGCCATGGCAATGCCGGCCACGGCGGTTGGAAGGGCGAAGGGCAGATCAACGGCAGCGTCGATAAAGCGGCGGCCGGGAAAGCGGTAGCGCACCAGAACCCAGCTCAGCAGCAAGCCGAGGACCGTGTTGATGGCGGCAGCGATGAAGGCCGCACCAAAGGATAGGCGCAGCGCCGCGAGGGTGCGGGGGTCCGAGGCGATGGCCCAAAAGCCGGTGGGGCCAATGCTGGCGGCGCGCAATACCAGGGCCGACAGTGGAATCAAAACGATGAGGCTCAGTGCCGCAATAGTAAAACCAAGCGCCAACCCGAAACCGGGAATGACACTTGGTTCACGCAGGCGCGGGAGGAGAAGCGCCATATTTTCTTAGTTGCTGGGCTTGTAGATCTGGTCGAAGATTCCGCCATCGGCGAAATGGGTGGCCTGCGCCTTGGACCAGCCGCCGAAGTCATTGTCGATGTTGACCAGGTCAAGCTTGGGGAACCTGGCAAGATCTGCCGGGTCGGCAGATGTCGGATCCGATGGCCGGAAATAATGCTTGGCCGCAAGCTTCTGGCCTTCAGGCGAATAAAGGAATTGCAGATAGGCTTCGGCAACCTTGGTGTTGCCCTTGGCCTTGGCGTTTTCATCGACCAATGTCACCGGTGGCTCTGCCTTGATTGAAAGTGTCGGCACCACGATTTCAAACTTGTCGGCACCGAATTCATTGAGCGCGAGGAAAGCCTCGTTCTCCCAGGCAATCAGCACATCGCCAATTTCGCGCTGGGCGAAGGTTGTGGTTGAGCCACGGGCACCCGTATCGAGGACGGGAACATTGCGGAAAAGATTGGCCACATATTCCTTGGCCTTGGCTTCATCTCCGCCTGCTGCCTTTTTGGCCCAGGCCCAGCCGGCGAGGTAGTTCCAGCGGGCGCCGCCGGAAGTTTTGGGATTTGGCGTGATCACGGCAACACCATCCTTCACCAGATCACCCCAGTCCTTGATGGCTTTGGGATTGCCCTTGCGAACCAGGAACACGATTGTCGAGGTATAGGGCGCGCTGTTGTGCGGCAGGCGCTTGGCCCAGTCCGCCGGAATTTTCTTGGAATTTTTGACGATGGCATCGATGTCGCCGGCAAGGGCCAAGGTGACTACATCGGCATCAAGGCCATCGATTACGGCGCGGGCCTGCTTGCCGGAGCCGCCATGGGACTGGTTGATGGTGACAGTTTCACCGGTTTTGGCTTTCCAGTCGGCGGCGAAGACCTCGTTGAATTCCTTGTAGAACTCGCGGGTCGGGTCATAGGACACGTTCAGCAGGGTCGCATCGGCAAAGGCCGGTGGGGTGGCCGACATGACAGCCGCAAGTGCCAGGGTTGCAATACCGAGGGTGAAGCTGCGGCGAATGATCTTGAGCGACATGGGCATCTCCTTTGGTTCAACTCAATTACCTAATACTATACGGAATTAGTATAGAATCAAGAGGAATGTTCGCTAAAAAGAACGAGTTGTATTACATTAAGGAAATCAACGACCTATGCCGTAGTTGGTGCCATTAGGCCATCAACCGGAGGCAATTCCATGGCATCTGACTGGCGCATGATCTGGGCCAGCGAGGTGTTTTCCAGGGCCGCCAGATAGACCGAATAGGCTTGGGCGAAGGCGATGCGCAGCTCGCAATGGGTCTCGTCCTTGCAGTCGGCGCAGCGGCGGTAGGCGGTGCGGGAAAGGCAGGAAAGTGGTGCAATTGGGCCATCCACGGCACGCAGCATGGGGCCGATGTAAATCAGGTCGGCGGGTTTCAGGAGCTCGTAGCCGCCATCGCGGCCCCGGCGGCTGGAAATATAGCCAGCGGCCTTCAGCATCAGCAGGATCTGTTCGAGGAACTTCCGGGGAAGTTTCTCCTGTTCGCAGAGTTCACGGATCTGCAAGCCAACGCCGGGCTTGGCGCGGGCGAGGGCCACGACAGCCTTGAAAGCGTAGCGGGCGCGCTGTGAAATCATGTCTATAGAAATAGTCGTAATGGGGGGTGGTTTTCAAGGGCTATGACAGAACACCCGTTAAATCAAAAAACC
>Ga0105047_10012007_pt1 | contig 13989 bp, 16 predicted proteins | sample MAT04_FD_78384 | JGI IMG/M metagenome (GOLD analysis project Ga0105047, IMG submission 78384) | Freshwater microbial communities from Lake Fryxell liftoff mats and glacier meltwater in Antarctica - MAT-04 (megahit assembly) | ecosystem: Environmental > Aquatic > Freshwater > Ice > Liftoff...
AAAGACAAAAAAAACCGCCCTCGGGCGGTTTTTTTGTGTCCGTCGGGGTGTTACTCCGCTGTTGGCCCACGAAAGCGCGAAAACCCCATGCTGGCGTGTGTTTCCTGGAGTCTGGGTATGCAACCTGAATGATTTAGCACCGCATCGACCCGGCGCCCTGTAACCATGTTTAGGCGATTGGCGGCTACCCGCGGATCGGTTGGTTGGCCGACAGCGTCTGCCCTTGAGAAAGGTCGAGGGATTCGAGCGGCTGCTTCGCTGCGATGCGGAGGTACGACTTTCAGTATCGTGGGCCCGCGAGTTTCTGTCTGACGGAAGGCATCATCTTGCGGTTGCCCTCTCGCTGGAGGGCATGGTTGTCGGAATGGCAAGTGGCGTTCAAAATGTCCATCCGGACATTTACTCTGCCCGTTTGATACCAGTCATTCGCTGCGTAGAATCGAAAGAAGTTGCTACGTAAGTGGTTCAATCCAACGAACTCACCGTGCTTCTTGTGACTGTAAGAATTTGAGATGAAGCTATATATTCTTTTCGCAGCATTTCAAATGTGGCTTGCAAGCGTAAACAGCGCCGGCGCCGCAGAAGTGCAGAAACTGTCGGTACAAGCGGAGGGGCATGGGTGGACGTATCACCTGTACGTTCCGGACAGGGTGCGTGCATCCAGCGTACCTCTGGTCGTGGTGTTTCATGGCGCCGGTGGAGATGGACGCGCTTATCTTGAGAAAGACGGCTGGCTTGCTCAGAGCGAACATGCGGGCTTTGCAGTTGCAGCACCCGATGGCCTGCCCGCATTGCCAGCCCAGCCAGCCAGTTTCCGGCTAAATCCCCGCCTTTGGAATAGCGGCCAGCTCAAACCCACGACTCTGCGCGGCAGGATTGACGACATGGCATTTGTGACAGCGATGCTCGATGACATCGTCAATCGCGTGCACATTGACGCGAATCGGGTGTTTGCGACCGGCCACTCCAACGGAGCGGGGATGACCTTCATGGTGGGCGCGAAACTGTCAAAACGGTTTGCCGCGCTGGCAACCGTCATGGGGCAAAACTCAACGACAAATCCACAGCCCGAGCGTGCCTTGCCCACGCTGGTTCTGCTGGGTACGAACGACCCGCTCAACCCCATGGAAGGTGGAACGCGCGAACTGCCCTGGGGCAGAAGCACTATTCCACCCCCGATGCAAGGGATTGATGCATGGAGCCAAGGCCTGGGTTGCGCCGCCGCTGCGCAACTGGAGCGCGACGACGATATGGTGCAGGTTAAACGGTATGGTGCGTGCCGTGACGGGGCCACCGTGGCCGTTTGGCTCATCAAGGGACAGGGCCATGCCTGGCCAGGCGGGCAAGACTCGGGCTTACCGGAATCGGTACTGGGTCCAAACAGTTCGCGCATCCATGCAACGCGGGAAATCTGGTCGTTCTTTTCCACGTCACCCATCCGCTAATCTCAGCTGCTAGGCCCGGCTCGCGGTTACACACTTTCTGACGGCGGTTGAGTCGTAGTAATGTTTGACCACGGAAGCCCCAACGCGAAACGCCATGTTCATCACCGGTTCTCAAGCTCTTGTTCTCGGTGCTTCACTTAGCTTGCTTGCCGCTTTGGCACACATTGCATGCGTTGTCGTTGGTGCGCCTGCCTATCGCTTGCTAGGTGCAGGCGAGCGTGTGGCCCGTGCCGCCGAGGCCGGAAAGCGCCAACCCACCCTGGTCACATTAGCGCTTTCGAGTGTTCTTATAGTTTGGGCAGCGTACGCGCTTGGCGCTGCGGGAGTCATCGACCTGCTGCCGCTGAGCAAACTCGTCCTCCCTGTCATCGTCGCGGTCTACCTCGGGCGAGCTGTCGCCTTCCCGTTGCTCAAACCAGCCTTCCCGGAGAACTCAAACACGTTCTGGCTAGTGTCGTCAGGCATCTGCCTTTTCATCGGGTTGATTCATCTCTACGGGCTCGCGGCGGTATGGGCAGTGCTTTGAAGCCCGGACCCTTCGATCATACGATTGGGTCCCACAGTCGGCCGCACGATACCCCAGCGCGTCAGGTCGCCGACCACCAGGCCGACGGCTTTCACGGCTAACAGGTCGCGCAGCCCCGGCGGCAGGTGCGAGAGCAACACATTGGTACGCTGCGCTGGACGGCCGAACATGTCGCGCGGAACCACATGCACCGGACCGCAAACCACCATGGCTACGTCAACGCCCTGTTCAGCCAGATCGAGCGCGATCTCCGCGCCCGAATTGCCGCGCAACCCAAGCCCAGCATGCGCTTGCCTTGGTAAGGCTCCGTTAACGGTCGTCGTTAGAGGCCGATTGATTGAGGTTTCGGATAGACCGCTTGGCAGGTATTGACGCGCCGTTTCTACGCTTTATCCAAGGCGCGAAACGCGGATGTCCGGCAACATCCTTGTTCCTGTACACAGACTGGTCAGCGCTCGATAACGCAATCGCCGGCCGACCAGCGAGACCCTACATGGGCAGAGGTGTCGGCATCGGCCCGGTTGGCGCACCGGGTGGCATGCCGTCCGGCTGAACAGGTTCGGGCGGCGGTCCGGGCGGCGTTTCGATTGGCTGCATGGGTTCGGGCGGCGGTCCGGGTGGCATCGTGGCCATGGTCATTCCTTGCCGTCGCTGGACACGTCTGCTTGGTGTGTGGTGCCGGGTTCCTTATTGCTGCGCGGCTGGGTCGCCGGGGCGAATTGCGGGGTCTGTGGCATGGCCATATCTCCTGTTGTGAAAGTTAAAGTTTGCCGGTCGTGGTCGGAGCCGCCGCTCAGCCGGAGGTGCGCGAAGAAAGACGTGAAGTTCAAGTGCAATACGCCGCCGCAGGGCTACTTGACGATCAGCCTGTTTTCTACCGACTTGACGCCCTCGGTGGCCTTCGCGAGCGAGACCGCCTTCTCGGCGTTGCCGGCAGTGTCGGCCGAGCCGTTTAGCGTCACGACACCATTCTTCGTGTCGACATCGATCAGCAGTGCCTTGACGTCAGCGTCGGCGAGCAGCTTGGTCTTGACGCTGCCGGTGATCATTGCATCACCGGCAGCGTGGCCAGCCTTGTTCATGGCGCTGGCTGTGGCAGCTATGGCGCTGGACGCAGACGTCGAAGGCCCCACAGTTGTGATCGTCGTGGTCGTGCCCGGGGAGGTTTGGGTCACGGTTGTCCTGCGCTCACAAGCAACGAGCAGCGTTGCGGCAGCGAGCAGGGTGAGGGCGATGGGGGTTCTGTTGGCTTTCATGGAATCTCCTGATCGCGCCAATCCACCAGGCCGCGCGCACCCATATTGTCGGCGCCCGAGGTCCACATTTTGGGGACGGGGAGGCGGATTGCGCCATCAACTGACTTGGGTTCGAGAAGCTGTCCTACGCAGTGGGGGCACTATGGTCAACTATGCACTGGGCAGCCCTGCACGTCCAATACCAGGCGCAGGTTGTCCACCCAGAAGGTGTGCAGCACGTGGCTGGGCCGCTTGGGCTTGGCCGGGTTGTAGCCCAGCTCGGCACCCTCTTGGCGGCCGTACAGCGGCTTGATGCTTGCGTCGATGTCCAGCACCCAGGGTTTATCCAGCGCCTCGCGTACCGAATGCATTAGCGCCGGACGCATCCACGCCGTGCTGGCCGCCTCGTCGATACGCTCCAGGGCCCAGCGCAGCGCATCTTCGCTCACCACCTTGTTCATGCCCAGCGCCTGCGCGGCCACCAGCGGGCACTGCGAGACCCAGCGTTCGAACACGCCGGTGGCGGCCAGGAACTCGGCGAAGAAGACCAGCTGGCCGTGCGGCGTGGCGGCCGCACCTTCGTCCCAGCGCACGTGCATTCGCCCGCCCATGCGTAGTTTCGAATCGCCTGGTGGGTTAGAAGTGCCGGGTGAGTGCCTTGGCGGCACTGGCGCGGCAAGCTCAAGATCATTGGTCGAATCGGCGGTGACCGAGCGCATCCTTTCGCACCCCGGACTGCGGAGGGTTTCACGCGCCATCACTACGCCTTGCCGACGCCGAACTGCAGCTTGTAGACTGGGCCGGTCAGTGGCAGTCCTGAGCGCTGCGAGGGCTTGCGTGCGCCCGAAGGGCCACGGGCCCTGGCGCCATCGTGTTGCGGCCGGCTACATTCTCCTCGGGCAGTAGCCGGTCGTGTTCCAGCTTGACCACGGCATAACATTCGCAACTGCGTTGCTCAAGTCCCTCGCGGTCGAGCACGGTGATATGTCCTCGCTCGTAGTGGATCAGACCCGCCGCTTGAAGGCTCGCCGCGGCCTGCGACACGCTCTCGCGGCGTACGCCAAGCAGGTTGGCGATCAGCTCTTGCGTCAACACCAACTCGTCGGCCCACATGCAATCGAGCCGCTGAAGCAGGAAGCGGCAAAGTTGTTGTTCAATGGAGTGGTGACGATTGCACACGGCATTTTGCGTCAACTGCGTGAGGATTGTTAGCATGTAGCGCAGCAGCAAGTGCCGAATCGGCCCGGAACGTGCAAACTCGTCGCTGATCGCCTGCGCGTTGATCCGGAATCCATTGCCGGTACTTTGCACCACGGCGCGACTCGGCGTGGACATGCCGCCCATAAGAGCGGAAACGCCGACCATGCCCTTGTTGCCGACGACGGCGAATTCGCTTGATGCGCCACTGGCCAGGATGTACTGCAGCGAGGTGACCGAGTTGGTGGGGAAGTAGACATGGCGCTGCGTCACACCCGATTCGTACAGCACCTGACCGGCCGTCAAGTCCACGCGTTCGGGTCGATTCGTGCCGCAGCAATCGGCATCCATCAATGCGGACAGCAGGAGATTGCTTCGGGGGTCGGCGGGATTGAACATATGCTGGACTCGCTCTCCAAGTACGACGCGCACGCAGCGCCGCTTTGGTTTTCGTCGGCACGACTTCTGGAAGGAGTCACCACCCCATCCTATACGCACAATGTCGGGCATGGGCCCACTGGACGAATTGATCCAAATCAACCAATGTACCGGTGCCGGCAGCCAGACCTTGAGTCTGGTGCCCGGCGGGCTTGAACCGACTGACAATTGCCATTGAGTACGTTCCTAAACGATGCGTTTCAGCTTCCAGGGGTCATCAGAAAAGCGGCCGCGCACGCGGGCGTAGTCCCACATCGCAGTAGCCAACACAGGCCCAAGTCCGCACGCCGAGTCATGGGGATGTCGCGGTGCTCCTGCCAGCAGGCACGAATAACAACATCAGGCGGTCGCGTCTGTGAACAAGCGCACAGACGCGGATTGTCTGGATGAATATTATTGTGAAAGGGTGGGCGGCTGGCTAATCAATTCCTTGAACAACCAATGAGGTCGTGCTATGAAGAAAGACCAAGTAAGGGTACTGTCAAAGGAGGTAGCCGTCATGGTGCGGGCGCAACTCGGCAATGTCGTTGGGGGTGCGGAACAACGGGTCAGGGCCCTGTTCGGCAAGCCGAAGTCAAGGCAGCACGTCGTCGGTGACGAGAAGAACAGGATCACGGATGCGCCAGCGCAAACAGACGCGCAGACTGGTCAGAGCCACACTTACTCTATCAGTCAACCGTCAGCGAGAGTCATCAGGTGGCACGTCAGCGCCGAAGGTGCGTCCGACCTTCCCATCGTCCTCGACAATGTTCCCCCCACCTGTTCCGCTGATGGCGCGCACGAATGCGGATTTCGGGAGACATGGGTCCGTCGTTGCTGCATTGGCATCGCTGCCAGAGATGCATCGATCAGCGCGGACGACCGTCTCGATCTCGCGGTGACGATGTGGGATCGACCCAGCTGTCGAAAGACCTGCCCCAAAATGACTGTCGACATGCTCTTCTCTGACCAGATCGCCCGCCTGCTTTGAGATACCGCTCGTGCTCGCCGCGCTGCAGGCCATCAATAGTGCGTACACAGTCAGGGGCGACCTCGATGCGATGACGCATGCGAGCCAAATCTACGGCATGGTAGGTCGGCTGAATTGCGGGCTGACGTTGGGACACGCTGCTTTAACGCGTCTCCGGCCGCCTGCGCGCTTGTCTGCGCCAATCTGACACTGTCAGCCTCGCGGTTGCGCGCCGCCCGGCGCACTCCTTATTCCGTCGTTTTGCCGTCGAAGTGCTCATTGTCGGACTCCGCTTCGGCTCGCGTATGGTGGACAACCCCGTCTCGATGGTTCGGCGGAGCATAGAGCGTGTAGAGCTTCAGCGGAACACTGCCAGTATTGATGATGTTGTGATTTGCCCCGGCCGGAACGACGATAGCGAAGCCTGCCAGAATCGGCGTGCGAACACCATCGAGAACCGCCTCTCCGTTCCCCTCCTAGACCCGAAAGAACTGATCGAGCTTGTGGACTTCGGCCCCAATCTCTTCTTTGGGCTTGAGCGCCATGACGACGAGTTGGCAGTACTTCGCCGTGTACAGCACCCGGCGAAACTCTTCGTTCCTGACGGCAAGATCCTCGATGTCTTGTACAAAGCCCTTCATGACGACGCCCTTTCATGACCTTGAATCACTTTTGCCGACTCCACGCCGTTGACATCCGCGGGACATGCCCTTGGCCCTTGACTCTGCGTACTATCGAACATAGGGCGGTATCCCGTCTGATGCTGATCAATGAAACGCTTTGCGCGGCCTTTACCAGGACCAAGCGCGTGCCAAACCGGCCGGCGTCCCGCCCCAGGGCCTAGGGTGTTGTCAGCGATGATGTCCAACGTCCAGCACTCAAGCCTGATCACTCTGCGCGATGGTCGACAAGTGACCGTACGCGCGGCGGTCGCGTCGGATGCGGCAGAGATCGTTCAGGCCTTCAAAAGGCTGTCGGCCGATTCGAAGTACACACGCTTCATGGTCCACAAGAACCGGCTCAACCCGGCGGCGCTCGAACGCGGCCTCCACCCAGTGCCTGGCCAGGCCTTTGTATTCGTCGCAACCGTGCCGGCAAGTGATGGCTTCGACATCGTCGGCGCCGCGCAATATGTCCGCGCCAAGGACAACGATGACCGGGTCTGCGAGTTCGCCATCACCGTGGCCGAGGACTGGCGTGGCAGCGGTCTGGCCGTCCATCTCTTGGCCAGCCTCGTACGGCGCTCGCGACGGGACGGCTATAGAACCATGCAGGGACTTGTGCTTGCCGTCAACCGCCCGATGTTGGCGTTGGCCCGAAAGCTCCGCTTCAAGGTGGTGCCGATGCCCGCGGACGCCACAGTGGTGCAGGTCGAGCGACAGCTCGGGGGCGCAGAGCGATCACGGCGGACGCGGCCCGCGGACGAGGCTCGCCAGCCATGAGCTCTGGCGCCAGCAGTTCCTGGCGGACCCGCGGTACAGTCGGCCCCATGGCGGCAGCCCTGTTGCCCGTGTAAGCGACATGTCGTGTAGCGGTGCGAAAGCGGTTTGCCGCATTGGGTCCGATGCTATTCCCATTGGCGCCAAACACCGTGTGGCATCTGTCACGGCTTTGGCAAGGTGGTTGTGCGCATTGGGGGGTGCGGTGAAGCGTGCTGCCGATGGTGGAGAGGGCGTGATCGAGCACGTCGCCCGCCTGCGCTGCGCCGCTCGATCAAATTTCTTGGACGTTGAAAGACCGATTTCTGCCAATGTCCCTCCGGTGGCGACGGTCAACAAAGCTGCGGTGCGGTCCGCCCGTTTTGGTGACGCAGCCTGTAACTGGCACCTTGCGCACGCTTGAAGTGCCATTGTTCGCCAGCGCTGGCTGTGGCAGCTATGGCGCAGGAAGCAGACGTCGAGGGCCCCACAGTTGAGATCGTCAGCATCGCGAGGTCGGCGCTTGCTGTTGAGCAGACACCTTGACCCTGGCGTCCCGTTTATCAAAAGGCGCTTGAGGCCACTGGGTCTTCTGGCCCCTGCGCCAGCCCACGCGTGAGCGCGCAACTCCACTGCCCCAAGGTGGCAGTGAAGCACAACCGCCTCTTCAAAATTGCGCCCGCGCCACAACTGGCGCGCACGGTTCGCCATCGCACAGACGAACGGTGCCTCAGCGTTTAACGTGGTGGTCCCGTTGGCGGGTGCACGATCGCACCGGAGGTCCCAGGCGATGACATCCATTGTTCACTGCGTGGCCTACCGAAATGGCCAGCCACTTGGCAATATCTCCATTGATGAGCTCAGCCAGGTCATCAAGCAGCCCGATACCTTCGTGTGGCTGGGCCTGCACGAGCCCGACGACCCGCTCCTGCAGAAGATTCAGGGTGAATTCGGTTTGCATGGACTGGCCATCGAGGACGCCCACCACGCACACCAGCGGCCCAAGATCGAGGCCTACAGCAACTCGCTGTTCATCGTACTGAAGACGGCACAGCTGGAAGCGGGCCAGGTGGTCTACGGCGAGACGCACCTGTTCGTCGGCTCGAACTTCCTGGTCTCCGTGCGGCACGGCGCATCGTCGAGCTATGAACAGGTTCTACAGCGCTGCGAAGACAGCACGAAAGGTCTTCACAAGGGACCCGGCTTCGCCCTGTATGCGGTGCTGGACTTCGTAGCCGACAACTACAAGCCCATCGTGGCTCAGTTCGAGCGGGACTTCGAAGCCGTCGAGACCGACATCTTCAAGGACCAGTTCGACAAGCTGGTGGTCGAGCGGCTGTACGCCCTGAAGCGCCATCTGCTGGAGTTGCGCAATGCGGCCCTGCCCGTGGCGGAAATCAGCGCGGAACTGATGCGCCTGCACGAAGACCTGATCCCGAAGGAGTTGCGCCCTTATTTCCGCGACATCCAGGACCACGTCTCACGGCTTGTGGGGCAGATCGATGGAATGCGCGACATGCTGACCACGGCCATGCAGGTGAACCTGGCCCTGGTGGCCAACAACCAGAACGAGGTGGTCAAGCGTCTGGCAGGCTGGGGCGCGATCCTGGCCATCCCCACCGTGATCTTCAGCCTGTACGGCATGAACTTCGAGTGGATGCCAGAGTTGAAGTGGCGCGCCGGGTATCCGGCGGCCGTGGGTGTGACCCTGCTGGGTTGCGTCTTCGTTTACCGCCGCCTGCGTCGAGCCGGATGGGTCTAGCCGCGTCGTGTCCAAGCCGAGACTTGCAGCACCTGGCAGTGCACTTCAGCACAACGGGCGCCGCGCTATCGCAGTGCGTGGACCCAATGCCAGCCCAACTTCAACTTTGATCGCAGGGGTCGGCGTGGGCTGCTGTAAGTTTCAGTTGTGGATGCGCCCAACCTGTGTGTCTGCTACTTGCCAGGTCCCGCCTGTCGGCCAGCAAAGGAGCCATCGGTATGAACCCCCGGCGCCGAGCCGGGCCAACGCCAGACCCAGCCGGTGTCGCGGGCCAGGATGTCGAGGTCGTGCGGGGTGTCGAGATCGCGCGTGTAGTGCAGGTTGTCCACCACCCAGGGCCGGGTGGCTCGGGGGTGAGCTGCACGCCACTGCCGCAGGCTGGCGCCATGCACGGCAAGCAGGTCGGCTCGCACGCTGGCATCCATCATGACCGGATGGCCGGGTACTCCGTTGACCATGGGCATCAGCACCTGACACCCCGGCGGGCGGCGCTGGAAGGCGCTGAGAACCGCACCGATGTCGGTGGTATCGATCAGGGGTTGGTCGGCCAGCAGCACCATCACGGCCTGGTGGTTGCCACCCAGCGCTTGCAGGCCCAGGTGCAGTGATGGGGCAGGGTCGTCCCCGGGTGCGGGGTTGATCACATGGACCGGCGCCAGGTGCGGAGGCCATTGGGCCAGGTGCGCCTGAATCGCAACGGCGTGGTGGCCCAGCACCAACACCGGCTGAAGTTGACGCAGGCTGCGCAAGGAACGCACCAGCCGCTCCAGCAGGCTGTGGCCCTGTAATTCCAGCAGGCACTTGGCCCGCCCGCCCATGCGTCGCCCGGCGCCTGCTGCCAGGATAATCACCCCGATGCGAAGCGGCTGTGGTGCGGTGGCGATGTTCAACACGCGGCTGTGGTTCAAAAACAGGTCGGGCCCGACGCCGCAATTGAGCCCTCGGTCCGCGTGTTCTTGGCGTGCGCCACGTCCATGTCGCGTGGCAGCGGCACGCCATTTTTCACCGCCAGTATCTCGGCCATGATGCTGACCGCGATTTCGGGCGGCGTCTTGCTGCCGATATAGATGCCGACGGGTCCGCGCAGCCGCGCCAGGCTCTTTGGGGTCTGCTCGAAGTGCTCGATCATGCGGGCGTGGCGGGCCTGGTTGTTACGCCTTGAGCCGATGGCGCCCACGTAGAACGCGTCGGTTTCCAGCGCTTCCAGCAGGGCGAGGTCATCGAGCTTGGGGTCGTGCGTGAGCGCTATCACGCAGCTGCGTCGGTCGACCCTGAAGCCGCGCACCACGTCGTCGGGCATCTGGTTGAGCAGTGTCACGCCGGGCACCGACCACGCGCCGCGGTACTCCTCGCGCGGGTCGCATACGGTGACCGCAAAGCCGCTGAACAGCGCCATCGTGGCGAGGTATTCGGTGAGCTGGCCGGCGCCGATGAGCAGCATGCGGTACTCGGGGCCGAAAGTGTTGGCGAGCATCTTGCCGTCATAGATCAGGGGTGAGGGCGCGGTGACCGCGTGCAACTCCACACGGCCACTGGCCATCTCGGTGCGCCGCTGGACCATGAAGCCCTCGGCCAGGGTCTGCACCAGCGACAGCAGCGAGGCCGCCTGCGGGTTGAACTCGAGCACCAGCTCCAGTGTGCCGCCACAGGGAAGGCCGAATCGGTGGGCCTCGTCGGCACTTACGCCGTACTTCACCCGCTGCGGCGTGCCGTCGGGAATGTCATGCGTGATGCCCGCCACAGGTGCGGCGCCAGCGGGCGCAGTATGTGCGCGGCTGTAGCGGTAGATCAGGTCGTCTTCAATGCAGCCTCCCGAGACCGAGCCAACCACCGCGCCGGTTTCACTCAGTGCCATGATCGAGCCCACCGGGCGCGGTGACGAGCCCCACGTGCGCACCACGGTGGCGAGCAGGGAGCGTTGCCCCTGGGCGCGCCAACCGTGCAGCGTGCGCAAAACGGTGGCGTCGAGATTTTCCATTTCCAGATTCCGGTGGGCTTCAAACTCGCTCAGGAGGGAACATCGAGGTAGATGGGCCGATAGCGAACCCGGTTCCCATTGGCATGATAGAGCGCATTGGCGATCTCGGGCGCAACACCGACCGGCGCCAGTTCCTCAGTTCGTCCCCACCTTTCACGCTGGGGCTGTGGATGTGGGGGTCGGGCTGGCTTTACTTCCGTCAGGAGGCAGTGTCGTAAATTCCGTGCGGTAGACCCCCGGGGTCATGCCGGTGCGACCCTTGAAGTCTCGCGTGAACTCCTGGTAGTTTGTGGATGCAGTCTGACCTTGCCAAGGCAACTTGTATTGAACATACGCGCCAAAGCACCCACCAAGCCCGGCAAGCCCGGACGATACCCTAGATACCGATACCGATACAGATACCGCTGCGACTGGGCGACGGGGCTCGCATGGCAGCTGGCGGGTCAGAGTCGTGCGCACGAAGGAAAAACGTGAGTCGTCGGTTCCTACAAGCGGCGGTGCATACGCCCTACAACGCGAAAGGGGGCTGACTCCTACAGTTGCAGACTGGCAATGTTGCCGCGACCTCATGGAGCCAGACCGATGTCCGATAACCCGCCACTTGATGCGGCCCGCCGAAGCTTTCTTCGCGGTACGGCCGTCAGCGGGGCGTCAATCGGCCTGTTGTCCGGCTGCGCGCCGCTGGCTGCGACCACCCCCGCCGCGGGCCGCGCGGGCGCCGCCGAACGCACGGCCACGACGACGACAGCCGCTTACGTTCCAGCGGGTGCACATGCAACGATCCGCCTGACCGTCAACAACAGGCCCCGCACGCTGACGGTGGAGCCGCGCACGACGTTGGTCGAGGCGCTGCGCGACACGCTCGGAATGACAGGCACCAAGATCGGCTGTAACCACGGGCAGTGCGGCGCCTGCACAGTGCTGGTCGACGGCAGGCGCAACAACTCCTGCCTGATGCTCGCGGTTGCTGTGGATGGCGCCAGGATCACGACGATCGAGGGCCTGGCCGGCCCGGGCGGTTCGCCGCATCCGATGCAACTGGCCTTCGCCGAGAAGGACGCTTTCCAGTGCGGCTACTGCACGCCAGGTCAGATCGTCTCGGCCGTTGCCTGCATTGCCGAGGGCCACGCCGGCAGCGCGGCCGAGATCCGCGAATACATGAGCGGCAACCTGTGCCGCTGCGCCGCGTATCCCAACATCGTCGCCGCGGTCGAGATGGTGCGTGACGCGCGCAAGGGCTGAACATCATGCGCAACTTTGACTACCACCGCGCGACCAGTCTGCTCGATGCGGTGCGGCAACTCGGCGCCAACGACGGCTGGCAGGTGCTGTCGGGCGGGACGACGATGATCGACCTGCTCAAACTCGACGTGATGGCACCGAAGGGCCTCGTCGACATTACCGGCATCGCCGAAATGCAGGGGCTGAAGGTCGGGCCGGGCAGCATCCGCTTCGGCGCGCTGGCACGCATGGCCGATGTCGGAGACGACGCACAGCTGCGCAGTGCCTGTCCGGCGCTCAGCGAATCGTTGTGGAAGGCCGCATCGCCCCAGCTGCGCAACAGCGCGCGGCTGGGAGGCAACATCCTGCAGCGAACGCGCTGCCCCTACTTTCGCGACACGAGCTACGAGTGCAACAAGCGCGAGCCCGGTTCAGGATGCGCGGCGCTGGACGGCGGACGCACGCACCTGCACGCGATCCTGGGCGGGTCCAAGCGTTGCGTCGCCATGTACCCGGGCGACTGGGCGCAGGCGCTGATCGCTTTCGATGCCGTCGTCACTGCGGTGTCGGCTGCCGGCACGCGCCGTTTCGCATTTGCTGATCTGCACCGGCTGCCGGGCGACAGCCCTGAGGTCGAGACGACACTCAAGCGCGGAGAGATTGTCACGATGATCGAGGTCCCCGTTGTCGCAGCGATGAAGGGCAGCCATTACCTGAAGGCACGGGAGCGCGAGAGCTATGCCTTCGCCACGGTCTCTGCGGCGGTCGCTCTGGCGCTCGACGGCGACCGGGTCAGCGATGCGCGCATCGCGCTGGGCGGCGTCGCTGCCAAGCCGTGGCGTGCCGGCGCTGCCGAGGCCGTGCTCAAGGGCAAGGTGTTCAGCGAAGCGTTGGCGCGCGAAGCCGGCCGCGCCGCGTTCGCCGACGCCACGCTTTTGACGGATTCCGCATACAAGATTGCACTGGGCGCCGACGTTGTCGCCGGTGCATTGATGACAGCGCACCAACGCGCGAAGGGGTGAGGTGATGGCCGAGACAATCAACACTGCCGTCACGCGCTACGAAGCGCCGCGCAAGGTCAGCGGCGAGACCAGGTACGCGGCCGACTTCATGCCGGCGGGCCTGTTCTTTGGCGAACTCGTGGTCTCGCCGATCACACGCGGTCAACTGGCGTCGATTGATACCCGAGAGGCGCTGGCCGAGCCGGGTGTCATCGCCGTCTATACGCACGAGACCCTTCCGAAGTATGAAACGCCAAAGGGTTTTTATGCCGGCGGTCCCGGCACTTCCAGCTTCTGGCCGATGACCGGCACCGAGATCAAGTACGCCGGGCAGCCGGTGGCCTATGTCGTCGCCGATAACGCCGCTGCCGCGCGACGCGGTGCGAAGCTGGTGAAGGCCAGATACCGCAAGTCTGTCGGGCGAATTGAGATGGACCCTTCCAGGTCCTTCGTCGCGCCGGGCAAGAAGGATGACAACGTCATAACGAAAGGCGACCTGAAGGCCGGCATCGCAGCAGCGGCCGCCGTCGTCGACGAAACCTACACGACGCCGTTCCAGCACCACAATCCGATGGAAATGTTCGCCACCACTGCGCAGTGGCGCGGCGAACAGCTGACGGTGTGGATGCCGTCGCAGTCGGTACGCACGGCACGGGCCGGCATTGCGGCAGCCTTCAACCTGGCCGAGACCCAGGTCGAGGTGCTGTCGCCGTTTGTTGGCGGCGCCTTCGGTTCGAAGGCGGGGCTGCCACCGTACGCAATGCTGACGATCGCCGCAGCGCGCGGAGTCGGCGCTCCGGTGCGGCTGATGGTCAGCCG
>Ga0105047_10012010_pt1 | contig 13987 bp, 9 predicted proteins | sample MAT04_FD_78384 | JGI IMG/M metagenome (GOLD analysis project Ga0105047, IMG submission 78384) | Freshwater microbial communities from Lake Fryxell liftoff mats and glacier meltwater in Antarctica - MAT-04 (megahit assembly) | ecosystem: Environmental > Aquatic > Freshwater > Ice > Liftoff...
GAAGCTATTGGTTCTACTAGGGTTACTGTGACTAGGCTCCTTGGAGATTTACGCAATCAAAAAGGTATATCTATTTCCAAAAAACGTATTACCGTACATAATCCAATTCAACTTAGTCAGCAGTTCGCTTAAGGTTTGGCAATTTCTCTAATCTATTTTATTTAATTATTTTTCAAGAATTTGATTATAATCTTGATTAATTTGGTTAATTAATTGATGAAGCTATTACCTAGTCGCTTTCTAGTAGCTGATATCTCCCTCCGATGGGTATTGATGGCTCCATTTGTGCTGTTAGTGGTTTGTTGCTTGGGTATAGTTAGCTATGCATTTTATCAGGTTGGACAAGGCAATTTCAATCTACCACTCCTAGTAATCATTTTTACGATACTTATCCTATGCCTTTTGGGAATTAGTTGGTTACTAACGGAATGGGTTATTTCACCAATTTTAAGGTTAAATAGGGCAATTCAGGCTGGATTTCTAGGGCAAGGGATTTTAGCTGAAGATATAGCGATCGCTGAACTGAAAAAACTGACCATATCCGTTAACTCGATCTTAAGAGAATTAAATACATCTAGGGATGACTGGGCATCTGCAAGTGAATCTAGGTTGCAAGCATTTTTAGAAAATATTCCAGCGATTATTTATATCAAAGACCTAGAGGGTAAATATCAATGGATAAATCGAGAATTTAAGAATGTCCTGCAAACCTCTGAGTCCCAAGTTCTCGGTAAAACTGATTACGATTTTCTGCCGATGGAAATTGCTGAAAAACTTCAAGCTAATGATCACCTCTCTATTTCAGAATCTAGGGCGATCGCATTGGAAGAAAGTGTGGTTTTGCCTGATGGATCTGTCCATACCTATTTTGCCACTAAATTTCCGTTATTGAATAATCAGGGTATTGCCTCTGCTACGGGTGGAATTAGTATTGATATTAGCGATCGCAAGTTAGTTGAGCGAGAATTACGAGAAAGTGAAGCAAAACAGAAGGCGATAACCAAGGCTTTACCAGACCTGATTATGGTTTTGCATGAAGATGGGATTTATACAGAATTTATCTCTACCAATACTTTTAAGGTGAATGGTGGAAATTGGAACCTTATAGGTACTTCGGTTTACGAAACTCTACCGCAGGAGATTGCCCAAAGGCGAATGGATGCTTTGCAAATAGTCCTGCAAACTGGAAATATGCAAATCTATGAGCAAGAAATTGAAATTGATGGATTATGGCAAACCGAAGAAGTGAGGATTGTTCCCTATCGAGAGCAGGAAGTTTTAATTGTAGTTAGGGATATTAGCGATCGCAAAATTGCCGAAATAGCACTCCGCAAAAGTGAATCTGAAAATTCAGCAATTCTATCGGCAATTCCTGATTTAATCTTTCAAGTGAGTGCTGACGGTATCTATACTAAGCGGTTCTCCATAAGTTCAGTCAAAGATGTAATTATTTTAGATGCTAATCCGATTGGGAAATCTCTGACTGATATTCTACCTGCTGATATTGCCAAACTGAAACTAGAATACATTCAAATAGCCTTAAGTACTGGAGAAACTCAGATCTATGAGCAGACGCTGGAAATTGGTGGAAGCTCGCAGTACGAAGAAGTAAGAATAGTTAAAATTAATGAAGATTCGGTTTTAACGATGATTCGCAATGTTAGCGATCGCAAACAAGCAGAGTTACAACTCAGACAGAGTGAAGCAACTAATCGTGCCATTTTAAGTGCCATTCCCGACTTACTTTTGCGAACTGGACGGGATGGTTCCTGCTATGACTTCATTTTACCTGTTAGTGATCGATTTAATACATTTGCCCCCGTTGTCAATCATCTATCGGAAGTTTTATCACAGGAATTGCTAGACCATCAGTTACAACGAATGGAACAAGCATTCGCAACTGGGGAACTTCAAGTTTGGGAGCATCAAATTCTTAAGTATGGCAATGTTTGCTATGAAGAAGTGCGGTTGGTTCCCTGTGGTCAAGATCAATGTTTAGTGATTGTTAGAGATATTACTGATCGCAAACAAGCGGAAATTGCTCTCAAGGAAAACGAAGCTCAACTTCAATCTGCCTATGCCGAACAGAACGCTATGTTTATGGCTATGACTGATATTGTCTTAATCCGCGATCGCTCTGGACGTTGCTTGAAGCTAGTTCCTACTAATCCAGCTCACTTAGTCTTGCCACCAGAAGCGATGATTGGCACCACTTTGGACGATATTATGCCTCAACTCGAAGCAGATGAAATCCTAAATGCTATTCATCAAACCCTTGACACAAGCAAAATGACAACTTGTGATTATAGTCTAGAGATTAGAGGTAAGCTTGTTTGGCTAACTTGCACTATCTCACCTTTATCACAGGATACGGTTATGATCATTGTTCGTGATATTACAGAACGCAAGCAAGCTGAGATTATCCTAGCCCTTGCGAAAGAAGCAGCCGAGGCATCAGCCCAAGCAAAAAGCGACTTTCTGGCGAATATGAGTCATGAAATCCGTACTCCCATGAACGGTATCCTTGGCATGACATCGCTACTCTCGGAGTCTCCGCTTAGTAATGAGCAACAAGACTTTATCCAAACTATTCAAGACTGTGGTAATCACCTTTTAACTATCATTAACGACATTCTGGACTTTTCTAAAATTGAATCAGGAAACTTGGAATTAGAACAACGGCGATTTATGCCAGAGGATATTTTAGTATCCATTTGTAAAATCCTGAATACTCAAGCCCTAGATAAAAATATTAAACTTCAGTATATCAATCAATCTGATCTCGCCGTTGTGGTTGGAGATGATTCTCGCCTTCGCCAAATCCTTTTGAACTTGGTTGGCAATGCCATTAAATTTACACCTGAAGGGCTGATTTCCATCTCCATATCTAGCAAGCTGTTACCTAATCTATCAGGTGAATCATTAAATAACCATGAACTGATGTTTGCTGTTTCTGATACAGGTATAGGTATTCAGAGCGATCGCCTAGCAATTTTGTTTCAGCCTTTTAGCCAAGCCGATGCTTCTATTAGTCGTAAATATGGAGGTACAGGGCTAGGGCTAGCTATTTCTAAGCGTTTGATTGAGTTGATGGGAGGAACAATCTGGGTAGAGAGCTTTGGTCAAATTGGCGGAAATCCTCCGATCGCTTGGGTGCCAAATTCCCATAGCCAAGGCGCAACTTTCTATTTCACCATTATTGTTACTGAGCCTGCCCCAATTAAGATCGCAGCAATATCATCCGAACCAGAGCCTACTATTTCTCAAAAATTAGGAGATAGATTACCTTTGGCTATTCTGTTGGCAGAAGATAATCCTATTAATCAGAAGGTGGCAATTTTCACGTTTAAAAAACTAGGCTATAAATTGGATATTGCTAATAATGGACTAGAAGCAATCAGAGCATTAGAGGCTCAAAAATATGACGTAGTTTTGATGGATATGCAAATGCCTGAAATGGATGGATTAACTGCGACTCGATGGATTCGCCAAAATCTTAATATCCAACCGATTATTATTGCCATGACCGCTAATGTTTTGGAAAGCGATCGGCAATCTTGTTTAGATGCAGGGATGGATGATTACCTGAGCAAGCCCATTAATATCCAAGAAATCATTCGAGTATTTTCGCAACTGAGCTAAACCTTAGATGTTGAACTTTGAAATCATGATATAGGTTAGGATTAGCTTTGTTTTGATATTAGAGATTTATATGCAGCGATCGCAATGGTTGGCAGTTTTCACGGGAGCTATTGCCATTTTATTAGGCGTGGGCTACTTAGTTTTAGTACAAATTTTGGATATGCGGGGCGAGATGATACCTGCACCCTTGGGAACCTTAGCCAGATTTTATAGCTTCCTATGATTAACCTCAACTTTCCGTCATGGTTGAAATCCTACTGGCAAAATAGTCAGATTTTTGCATTTGGGGAAAAGCTGGCAAGGTGGCAACAGGCAAGTTATTTGGTGGGAGCAGGATTACTAGGATCGCTCTTGGTGATCTTACTGGCACTCTTACCATATCTATCCAATAATCAAACGGGCTTATTCACAGTGGCGATCGCGATTTTGTGGATATTAATGTGGTTGGGCGAACTAGTGACAGATGCATCACTTAAAACACCTCTACATTTACCCCTAATCTGCTATTGGCTAGTTGCGACCTTGGCGACCATATTTTCACCTGTGCGCCGTGAAGCCTTGGAAGGATGGATAAAACTCACTTTATATCTTTTGATGTTTGCTACGATGAGCCGCATTTTAAGTTTAAATTCACCTTTCGGCTTTCCTAAATTAAATTGGCGATCGCTCTTGATCGGCACATACTTACTTTCAACTTTATTAGTGGTCATATATGGACTCAGGCAATGGTTCTTTGGCGCCGAAGAACTGGCAACATGGACAGATCCCACCTCAGATTTAGCTGGGACTACAAGGGTTTATAGTTTTTTAGGAAATCCCAATCTACTAGCAGGCTATCTTTTACCCGCAATTCCCTTTGGTGTAGTGGGGATGATCCTGTGGCAGAGTTGGGGAGCTAAATGCATATCGGCTATAGTTGCGATCGCGAGCTTTCTCTGTATCCGCGAAACCTATAGTCGAGCAGGATTATATGGCTTATATGCAGAAGTTTTAGTTTTAGTCGTTTTACTGATCTACTGGTGGAGTAGCAAGTATAAATTACCAAAATGGATAATTCCTAGTTTTATCGCTGTCACCCTGAGCGTCATGGTTTCAAGCATTCTACTGGTACCCTCCCAACGTACCCGATTCTTTAGTAGTTTTCTGGGTAGAGGCGATAGCAGTAGCAATTACCGCATGAATGTCTGGGCAGCCGTGCAGAAGATGATCGAAGCGCGTCCCTTCCTAGGAATTGGCACTGGCAATCGGGCATTTAATAAAATCTATCCCTATTTTCAACGTCCTGGCTACAGTGCTTTAGGCACCTACTCTGTACCTTTAGAAATTACCGTGGAAACAGGCTTTATAGGTTTAGCTTGCTATGTCTGGTTTTTAGTTATGGTGATTCGACAGGGTTGGCGACAAATCAATTATGCCCGTCAACACAACATCAGTGCAGGATTATGGATGATTGCGTCCTTTAGTCTAATTACGGGGATGATGGTTCAAGGTTTATTTGATACAGTGTGGTTCCGTCCTCAAGTTCAGATTTTATGGTGGGTAGCGATCGCCCTAATTGCTAGTTTTAGTAGCATGATCCCCAAGGGCGAAGATAGTAAATCTGAAAGTAATAATCAAAAAAACTAAGAAAAAAAAATACATTTCGGAAACTATAGAGTAGAATCTAAGCCAAATTAAATTAATTGTGAGGGTTAAGGGTATTTTGTCAATTACAAAATCTGAAAGCATACAAACAATGTTGCCAAACAGTCAGGATCGCCCTGAATCTGTTCTTCGCATTCAGGGAAAAGCCACCCTAAACGGTCATGTTTCCATCAGTGGTGCCAAAAACTCCACCCTTGCAATTATGGCTGCAACTCTATTATGTTCAGGTACTTCTCATATCCGTAATGTGCCTGGCATCGTAGATGTGCAGAAAATGATTGAAATTCTGAAGGCAGTAGGTGTCAAAGTTACAAGCGATCGCGGTGCCTTAGATATAGACGCTAAACATATCTCCCAATCCCATGTTCCCTACGACTTGGTAAACCAAATGCGTGCCAGTTTCTTTGTAATCGGTCCACTCTTAGCCCGTTTAGGTGTAGCTCGTGTCCCATTGCCCGGTGGTTGTGCCATTGGCACTCGTCCTGTCGATCTACATGTTAAGGGCTTACAAGCATTAGGTGCCGATGTAATTATCGATCAAGGGATTGTCCAAGCCTATGCTCGGAAATCTCGGTTACAAGGTGCCAAAATTTATCTAGATTATCCTAGTGTTGGGGCTACAGAAACCTTAATGATGGCTGCTACCCTCGCAGAAGGCGAAACAGTTATTGAAAACTGCGCTCAGGAGCCAGAGGTATCTGATTTGGCTAATTTCTGCCGATCCATGGGAGCAAAGATTCGAGGTGCAGGCTCCAAAACCATAACTATTGAGGGCGTTCCCCACCTTTATTCATCGGATTTTTCTATTATTCCAGATCGCATTGAAGCTGCTACATTCATGGTTGCTGCCGCTATTACCCGCTCTATCATTACCATGTCTCCCGTGATTCCCGATCACTTAACCGCAGCGATCGCTAAACTTGAGGAAATTGGAGCGAAGGTAGTTTTAGAATCCTCTAGCCGTATCCGAGTCGAAGGTGCGCCCAAGTATCGCCATACCCATATTGAAACTCTTCCCTACCCTGGATTTCCTACGGATATGCAAGCTCAATTTATGGCTTTGCTTACCCTCAGCGAAGGTAATAGTACGGTTAAAGAAACTGTATTTGAAAACCGTTTGCAGCACGTAGCAGAATTATGTCGCATGGGCGCAAATATTAAGCTCCAAGGTAATATTGCCGTAGTAACAGGTGTCAGCTCTCTGTGTGGTGCGCCAGTCATGGCAACAGATCTCCGAGCCTCGGCAGCTTTGGTCTTGGCAGGATTAGCCGCAGAAGGTGAAACCCACATGCAAGGATTACATCATCTAGATCGGGGTTACGATCAAATAGAGGCGAAGTTACGAGGCTTAGGAGCTACACTTGAGCGGCAACCTGTAGGTTCAGAGTAGGGATTAGAGTTGATGAAACTTTGTGCGATCGCCCTTGGCAGTAATCTAGGTAACTCCTTAGAGATTGTGAAACAGGCAATTGATAAACTCGATCAGCATAACCAAATTGAAATCCAATCCGTTTCCAATTGGCATCGCACTAAAGCTATAACGCTCTCAACTACGCCCCAGCCTGACTATATTAATGGCTGCGCTCTTTTAGCCACAAGCCTAACACCTCAAGAGCTTTTAGGAGTATTACTGCAAGTAGAAATAGAGTTTGGGCGAGTCCGCCGTACGAAGTGGGATGCTCGCACTCTCGATTTAGACTTATTACTCTATGCCAATTACATCCTAAATACTGATGATTTGGTGATTCCTCATCCGAGAATGTGCGATCGCAGCTTTGTGATGATGCCGCTAGCAGAAATTGCTCCCGATTGGCTTCATCCGCTTACAGGCGATCGCATTGACCAAATTGCTCGATCCCTACTTTAAAAATTGGCTTTTAACTTGCCTATAATCTAATGCTAAAAAAGCAACAACACTTGTTACACTGCTCGAAATTTGAGTGATGGCAGTAGTTTGGAAGAGTTGGGTGAGATTACAGGGCAAGCTAGAAATGTAGTAGCGGTTTTCAGTGGAGACTTTATGTGCTGTAAGTATATTTAAAATTTTTAAGAGATTTTGATTACATTATAGATTTTCGTACCGATCGCCTATTATGATAGATAGATATCTATAACACTGGAAAAGTAAACAATTGAGACAGGCAACACTCCATCAGTTAAAAGTTTTTGAGGCAGTTGCACGCCATAACAGCTTTACTAGAGCTGCAGAAGAGCTATTTTTGACCCAACCCACTGTATCAATGCAAGTCAAACAATTATCTAAAGCGGTGGGATTACCGCTATTTGAGCAGGTTGGGAAACGCCTTTATTTAACAACGGCGGGCAAAGAATTATTTATTACCTGTAAAGATATATTTGAGAAGCTTTCAGAGTTTGAGAGTACAGTTTCTAACTTAAAAGGATTAAAGAAAGGAAAACTCCGCCTATCTGTGATTACTACGGCTAAATATCTTATTCCACGCTTATTGGGTTTATTCTCACAACATTATCCAGGAATTGATATATCAATGAAGGTGACTAACCATGAGGGGATCTCAGAGCGATTGGTAAATAACGAAGATGATCTGTATGTAATGAGTCAAATTCCCAATGACTTTGATGTAAGTGTAGTTCCATTTCTGGAAAACCCTTTAGTAGTAGTAGCTCCACGATCGCATCGATTAGCACAGGAGAAAAATATTCCACTTAAAACTCTAGCCGATGAACTATTTATTATGAGAGAGCCAGGCTCTGGCACCAGACAGGCAGTACAAAAGTTATTTGATAATCATGGGTTCTCAGCTAAGGTTAAGCTTGATTTAGGGAGTAATGAGGCAATTAAGCAAGCGATCGCTGGGGGCTTGGGCATATCAGTTTTATCTCGGCATTCTCTAACCTCAGAAAGTATGAATAGTGAGATTGTTGTTTTAGATGTTGAGCATTTTCCTATTCGGCAGCATTGGTATGTAGTCTATCCAGCAGGAAAGCAATTATCAATTGTGGCACAGACATTTTTTGACTATTTAATGAACGAGGGCAAAGCGATCGCTGAGCATAATTTCCTTAATAACATTTCCTTAAACCAAAAGTAGATTTAAGAAAGTTAGCTTTTTTTTCTAACTGTTTTATCAAAACTTGTATTTGTCATCTATAGATTTTTGGTAAATACTTTTTGCGTCTTCCAAGGCATTTAATATTAGAATCACTTCTGCTTCAAGTTTAGGTTTGGAATTTTATAGAACGCATATGAAATAACGATCTCCAAACATTTGGCTTTTAATAATGTTTGAATGTATTCAGAATTACAGTTTACCAATTTTTAATCTGATAATGTTTCTTCAACTTAGTTTGTAGTTGGTTATCTATATTTTAATCAAGCCGCCAAGGTGGATATGTGATGAGCTTTCTACTGGAGAGATTAATAAATAAAATAACTAACAATTCAATTACCTAAACTATTAGTATTCAAAACGATAATTTTTGGAATTCTTTAATGTTTTCAAAAATGTTGGTGTGGATATATTTTTGTTGTTTACTTTGGTGTGGAAAAATGAACGGAATGAATCTTGCAAAGTATGATTTTATCAAGAATACTACTCCTATTTTTGGCTTATGCTTTCTTTTATTTGGTAATTCTAGTGTTAGCGCCGAGACTTTAACTTCTTCCAGTAATCAAAACTCTGCTAATTTAAACCCTTCTCTGGTTAATTCATCTTCTCTTTCTGTAGAAGGGAATGCGGCAATTCTTCCTAAGCTCCAAGAATTTGGCAAAGAAGGAAAGGGTGTAACTACAGCTCAAAATGTTACTTCTGTTTCTCAATTGAGTGATGTCCAGCCTACGGATTGGGCATTTACCGCCCTACAATCTTTAGTTGAACGGTACGGATGTATTGCGGGCTATCCCAATGGTACCTTTCGCGGTTCTAGAGCTTTAAGTCGCTATGAATTTGCGGCTGGGCTTAATGCCTGCTTGGATAAGATTAATGAATTAATTTCTACTGGCTTGGCTGATAAGGTAGGGAAAGATGATTTAGAAACTCTCCAAAAACTGCAAACTGAATTTGCTGCTGAGTTAACTGCCCTTAAAGCTCGTGTTGATGGTTTAGAGGCAAAAGTAGAAACTCTAGAGGCTCAACAATTTTCGACTACAACTAAGCTTGGGATCCTAGGATTCTTTAACTTAACGGGTGCTAATGCTGGTAATGGAGTCCAATCTAATGTTAGAGGTGGTGCTAACAGAGTTAACTCTAGCCCTAATACTACTTTTAGCGGTTTAGTATGGCTAGACTTTAAAACTTCTTTCACTGGCAAAGATTTATTAGTTACTCAATTAGCTGCTGGCAATGGCTTCTCTCCTGTAAATACTCTGATTAATGATGGATTTTTTAACTCCACTGGCACGCCATTTACTGATCAAACCGCAGGCACTGGTAATAATGTTTTTGTGCTTCGTGAGCTTTCCTATCAGTTTCCAATCTTTGAAAACGCCAAATTAATCGTAGGACCTAGGGTTAACTTCTACAAATACTTTGACAACAATCGCTTCACCCTATTCTTAAATGGGGCTAGTAGCTTTAACTCTATAAATAGCACTTTGCTGACAAACGCTAAACGTGGAGCTGGGGCAGTTTTACAAACCTCCTTTGGCAAGCAAATTGATTTTACGATAGCTTACCTAGCAGAAAATAACGAATTTCTGCCACCAAATCTTTTTAACTCTGCTGCTAATCCTAATGAAGGCTTATTTGGTGGTACTAATGCTTTTACTGCTGAAATTGGGTTTAAGGCAAGTAAAGATTTAAACTTTAGGTTTTTATATAGTCGTACTAACGCTCAGGCAATATTTGGCTGTGTGGGTGGAACTGGAGCTACTCCTTCTCTACCTGGTACTGCTTGTAACTTTGTAAATGGACAAGGCACCCTTTCAAATGGACAGTCTGATGTTTTAGTAGCAAACTTTGACTGGCTGGTTGCTAAAGGCTTCGGGCTATTTGGTCGCTATGGAATTAGTTTTACCAACCTTAATGCACAAGGTACGGGTTCTATTGGTAATATTACAACTCAAACATTCCAAATTGGAGCAGCATTCCCCGACTTATTTAAAGAGGGAGCGCAGGGAACTCTCTCATTTGTTATGCCGTTTAATTTTACCAGTGGGCGAGAGCTTTTAGCATCAGGGCAAGGGAATGGGGGTACTCAGTATGATTTAGAAGCTTCTTACTACTACCCAATTGCTAAAAATATCTCCATCGTTCCTGCTCTTTACTTTATTTTCAATCCCAATAACTTTAATAATAACCCTGTGGTTACGGTTGCGAATTTGCGCTTGCAATTTGGTTTCTAAAAATTAAGGTTATAGATCCTCGTGAGTACTTGGGTAGAGTCTTTAATATTGAAGGCTTTGCCCTTAGAATCTAGTCATATCAACTTGAACTATTAAGGAGTAAAAAATTGAAAGACGAAAAGCCCTTATATATCCCTCGCCGTCAGATAATTCGTGGGATTATTGCATCCACTGCGTTTGGAGTTACCTCTCAATTATGGACAGGATGTACGCCTAGTGAGCCAACTACGACAGATACAACCGCAACTCCACCAGCAAGTGGATCTGAACTAACTATTGGCTTTATTTTTGTGGGTCCCAAGGATGACTTTGGTTATAATCAATCACATTTTCAAGGGCAGGGGGTAATCTCGCAATTGGCAGGGGTGAAGACGGTTGATGAGGCAAATGTGCCAGAAACTGCAACTGTTCAAGAAACGATGTTGAGTATGATTAACCAGAATGGTGCCACAGTTCTTTTTCCGACATCATTTGGCTATTTCGATCCTCATATTTTAAAGATTGCTAAAGAAAATCCTACAGTACAGTTCTTACATTGCGGCGGCATGTATAAGGAGGGAGTGCATCCAACTAATGTCGGTAGCTACTATGGCTACATTGATGAAGCTGAATACATTTCTGGAATTGTTGCTGCTTTAACTACTAAATCTGGAAAGCTAGGCTTTGTTGCGGCTAAACCAATCCCTCAGGTATTACGGAATATTAATAGCTATACTCTTGGCGCGCGTAGTGTAAATCCCACGGCAACGGTGCAGGTAATCTTTACTGGTGACTGGTCAATTCCTGTTAAAGAAGCAGAAGCTGCCAATAGTATGGTCGATCAGGGTGTAGATGTTATGACCTGTCACGTTGATAGTCCTAAGGTCGTAATTGAAACCGCCGAGAAGCGTAAAATTTTCTGTACTGGTTATCATGTGGATCAATCACAATTGGCTCCCAATGGTTTCTTAACTGGCTCAGAATGGAATTGGGGTAAGGTTTATACTACCTATGTGGAACAGGTGAAAGCTGGAAAGACCTTAGCTGACGGTGGAATTCCTCACTTAGTTAGAGGCGGGTTGAAAGAAGAATTCTGTAAGCTCTCTTCATACGGTTCTGCCGTAACTGATGCCACCAAGAAAGAAGCTGATGCTGTTTTGGCAAAGTTTATGGATGGCACTATGGTTATTTATGCGGGTGAGATTAAAGATAACACTGGCAAGATAGTAATTGCCAAGGATAAGAAGCTAATGCAAACTGATCCAACATTAGAAAAAATGGATTGGTTGGTTGAAGGTGTGGTTGGCAAGATTGGGTAGGCTTTTACATTTAAATTTTCTAGGTAATTTTTAGGTAAATAGTTAAGTGATGAATGTTTTATCTAGTTGGCGATCGCTCTCCGAAAAGATCATAATTCCCATAGCCGCCCTAATCCTCTCCCTCGTGGTGTTTGGTATTTTCTGTGCTTTAAATCGAACAAATCCTTTTGCTGTGTATGGCGTAATTTATCAATCAGCTTTTGGTAGTGCTTTTTCTTGGCAAGGAACCTTAGTTAGAGCGGCTCCATTAATGCTTACTGCTCTCTGTACGGCTTTACCCGCTCGATTGGGGCTGGTAGTTATCGGCAACGAAGGGGCATTGGTGATGGGTGGAATTGGGGCGATTGCGGCTGGTTTAGCTTTTAGTTCTTTGCCGCCTCTGGTTGTGCAGATTGCTATGGCGATCGCGGCGATTATTCTAGGCGGAATCTGGATTATGGGGGTGGGTGCTCTCAAATATTATCGTGGTGTCAATGAAACCATTAGCAGTTTATTGATGAATTATATTGCGATCGCTATTCTAAATACCTTAGTAGAAGGTCCAATGCGTGATCCATCTAGTCTGAACAAGCCTTCGACCTATCCGCTTTTAGAAGTAAACTGGCTCCAGAGTATTCCTGGCAGTAGGGTGCATTTTGGCTTGATCTACGGTTTGATTGCCTGTGTAATTGCCTACTTTTTAATTCAGCGTACTACCTTTGGCTTTGGTGTTCGCACGGCTGGCGGTAATATTCGAGCAGCCAAAATTGCGGGGTTACCTGTAGGTAAATTAACTTTAGCGGTTTGCTTTTTAGCTGGCTCTTGTGCGGGTTTAGCAGGTATGGTCGAGGTTGCAGCAATCCATCATAGAGCTAATGCTTCTCTTAATACTGGTTATGGTTACAGTGGGATTCTAGTGGCATTTGTAGCAAGAAATAATCCTCTAGCATCGGTATTGGTAGCAATTTTATTGGGTGGACTTTTGGCAAGTGGTAGTGGTCTCCAGCGATCGCTTGGACTGAATGACGCTTCAGTTTTGGTATTCCAAGGCATAGTGTTTTTGGTAATTCTATTTAGTGAGTCGATGTATGGCAAATTAGACTTCTTTAAGGATCGACAAGTACCACCTAAGATCACGCCCTCTACTCAACCTATTGCTTAATTTATAAGCCCTATTAACGATACACAAAGGACAAAAATATGGCAGCAGAAACCGCAGATTGGTTGGGTGTTCCTCTAGCAATTATTGGAGGAACCCTGAGAGGCAGCGCTCCCTTTTTATTTGTTAGTTTAGGCGAATGCTTAACCGAAAAATCAGGCAAGATTAATTTAGGGTTGGAAGGAACGTTACTGACAGGAGCGATGAGTGCCTACGCAGTATCTTATTTAACAGGTTCCCCTTGGTTAGGGGTCTTGGCGGCTGGGGTTGCAGGTCTCTGTCTTGGCGCAATTCATGCTTGGCTTTCCCAACGCTCAGGGGTAAGTGATGTGGCTGTAGGTATTGCCATGATTGTATTCGGTAGTGGTATTGCTTTCTTTTTTGGTAAAGCTTTTATTCAACCTCAAGCCCCACAGTTACCAATTTTTGAGTTTGGAGCGTGGAGTAATTATCCACCTTTACAATCAGCTTTACAGGTTAGCCCTCTATTATTAATCGGAATTGCGATCGCTCCAATCATGCAATGGTTCTTTAAATCTACCCGATGGGGTTTATATGTTCGAGCCGTAGGTGATAGTCCCAGTGCGGCAAGGGCTATGGGAATTTCGGTATTTTGGGTGAGATTTTTGGCAATTACAATCGGAAGTTTCCTCTCGGCGATCGGTGGAGCTTGTCTTTCACTTTACTATCCAGGTATTTGGTCAGAAAACATTTCGAGCGGTCAGGGGTTAATGGCAGTGGCATTAGTAATCTTTGCCCGTTGGCAACCAATGCAATGTTTATGGGCTGCCCTTTTGTTTGGCGGAGCGCAGGCGATCGGACCAGCCCTACAGTCCGTGGGAGTTACTTCTTTCCGCTACTTATTCAATGCTTCACCCTATATTTTTACTTTGATAATCATGATTATTACTTGTTCGCCTAAACGAACTTTGGCGGGTTCGC
>Ga0105047_10012011_pt1 | contig 13987 bp, 15 predicted proteins | sample MAT04_FD_78384 | JGI IMG/M metagenome (GOLD analysis project Ga0105047, IMG submission 78384) | Freshwater microbial communities from Lake Fryxell liftoff mats and glacier meltwater in Antarctica - MAT-04 (megahit assembly) | ecosystem: Environmental > Aquatic > Freshwater > Ice > Liftoff...
CGGCGCTGCCCGACGCCGACCCGGGCGAGGTGCTGGCCTTCTTGTGCAGCCCCGCCGCCGCAAACCTCGGCGGCCAGACCCTCGTCGTGGACGGTGGGCTGTGGATGTGAGCCGACTCAGCAACAGGGTCGCCATCGTCACCGGCGCCGGTCAAGGCGTGGGCGAGGGCATCGCTCACGCCTTGGCTCGACAGGGCGCATCGGTGGTGGTGGCCGCCCGCCGTGCCGCCACCGGCGAGCCGGTGGCCGAGGCCATCCGGGCCGGCGGTGGCGACGCGGTGTGCATCGTCACCGACGTCACCAAGCGGGCGTCGATCGAGGCCGGTGTGGCCGCCACCGTCGAGCGCTTCGGCCGGCTCGACATCGTGGTGCACAACGCCTTCGCCGGTGGGGTGGCCACCCGCCTCGAGTCCACCCCTGACGACGTCTGGTTCCAGCTGTCGCGTACTGCGGTGTGGGCCAGCTTCTGGTGCGCCCAGGCCGCCCACCCCCACCTGGCGGCGAGCCCGCACGGTCGGTACGTGATGCTGACCTCGCCCGCCGGGGTGGAGGGCAGTGCCAACCTGCCCCTCTACGCCCCGGTGAAGGGCGCCCAGCGGGCCATCGCCAAGAGCCTGGCCCGCGAGTGGGGCCCCGACGGCATCACCGTCAACTGCATCGCCCCGGTGGCCGAGACGCCGGCCCTCACCGACATCTTCGAGCAGGTTCCCACCCTGCGCGGCTCCATCGAGGCCCGTACCCCGCTCGGCCGCATCGGTGACCCCATCGCCGACATCGGCGGAGTGGCCGTGTTCCTGTGCAGCGACGAGGCCTCGTTCGTGTCGGGGCAGACCATCGTCTGCGACGGCGGCTCGTTCCTGGGGCTGTAGCCGTCAGCGGCGCGGCCGGGAGGACGGGCCCAGCCGGACAGTAACGTCGATCCATGCTCACCATTCCCGACGGCACCCTTGCCTACGGCACCCAACTCGCCATCCAGTCCCAGAGCTCGCTCTACGTCGCCGACTGGGAACGCGACGCCGGCCCCGCCGAGCTGGCCCAGATCGCTCGCGCCGCCGATGCCGCCGGCTTCTTCTACGTGGCCGTGTGCGACCACATCGCCATCCCGCGCGACAAGGCCGACGCCATGGGTCTGTGGTGGCAGGACACCTTCACCACCCTCGGCTTCCTGGCCGCCCAGACCGAGCGCACCGCGCTGCTCAGCCACGTGTTCGTGCTGGCGTACCGCCACGCTTTGGTGGCGGCCAAGGCCTATGCGACCCTCGACTTCCTGTCCGGCGGGCGGGCCATCGCCGGCATCGGTGCCGGGCACGTCGAGGCCGAGTTCGACACTCTCGGCGTGTCGTTCGCCGACCGCGGCCGGATCACCGACGAACGTCTGCCCTGGCTGGCCGACGCCCTCACCCACACCTACGTCGGCGACATGGGCGCCTGCCCCCGACCGGTGCAGACCCCCCGGCCGCCGATCTGGATCGGCGGGTCGGGCAAGCCGGCGCTGCGCCGCGCCGCCCGCTACGAGGGCTGGCTGCCCCAGGGCCCGGCCACCGACGAGAGCATCGCCTACATCCGCGAGCAGCGAGAGGCCACTGGCAAGAGCGACGAGCCCTTCGCCTTCGGCCACGTGCTCATCCCCTTCCTCCACGTCGTGGGTGGCGCCGACGTGCGCGAGGGCGACATCTCCGGTCCGCCCGAGCAGATCGCCGAGGCCATCGCCGCCAACACGCCGTCGGGCGTGAACCAGCTCCAGGTCCGCTTCCGGGCCACCTCCGCCACCCACATGGCCGACCAACTCAGCGCCTTCGGCGAGACCATCGCCCCCCTCCTGTCCGTGCAGTAGACCGGCCGGCAACGGCCGACCGCCGCCGGGTCCGATCCGCAGGTCCGCACCATCTTGCGGCAGATGTACCAATGCAACTGATACGTTTCGCACATGGCCTACGTCATCGCGATCGTCGTTGCCGTCGGTGTCGTCGGTGTCGTGATGATCGTCAAGCCCCCTCCGGTCGCGGAATGGGCCCGGTCCCGATCGCTCGTCCTCACTGCGGGCAACCGACCATTCGTCCAGCGCTACCTCCGCTCGGCGCAGCTCCTTCGCACGTCGGGGGTGGTCGTGGGCTTGGTCCTGCCGTACGCCGTCGTCGACGCTCTGGGTCTCAGAACACGCCCACCCGGCTCGCTGTTGTGGCCGATCCTCGGATACGTGCTCGGCACCATCGCCGCCGAGGTCACGCGCCCGCGACTCGATGGGACACGGGCAACGCTGTCTCCCCGCGAACTGCCCACCTACGTTTCGCGCCGGAGGATCACCCTCGCTCGCGTCCTTGGACTGGCCACCGCCGGAGTGGCTCTCCTGGCGTATGTCGTCGAACCAAGGGAGACGATCGGCATCCTCACCAGACCTTGGATCGTCGCGGTGGGGCTGGCGGCGCTGGCGGCACCAGTTCTGCTGGAGTGCATCGAGCGCTGGATCATTCACAGGCCACAACCGATCAGCTCGCCATCACTGCTCGCCGCCGACGACGCCATGCGTTCGCAATCGGTTCATTCGATATCGGGCGCGGGCATCGCCCTGCAGATCACCCTTCTCGCCGAGTTGCTCATCGTGCTCGCCAGCAGTGACGTCGACCTCCTTCGACGGTGGACCACCGTCCCCGCAATGCTGGCATCTTCGGTCGCGCCGTTCGCGTGGCTCTGGTTCGCCAACCGCCGATGGGCGGTCCGGCGTCCGGACGACGCAACCAACCCCGGAGCCTCATGCTGATCGACCTCGATCCCGCATCGGACGTTCCCCCCTACGAGCAGATCCGCATCCAGGTGAGGGCTCTCATCCTGACGGGAGAGCTCGAAGTAGGGATGCGCCTGCCCCCGATACGCCAGCTCGCCGGAGATCTGGGCCTTGCCGCCGGGACCGTCGCCCGGGCCTATCAGGCCCTCGATGCCGATGGAGTCGTGCAGAGTCGCGGCGCGCGGGGTACGACGGTGGCCCAATCCGCAGCCTCGATCCAGCACACCGACGAACTCCTCGACGCGGCACGACAGCTCGCGGCAACCGCTCACCGCTCCCGTCGCGGGTTGGACGACGCCGTCGTCGCCTTGCGCGTTGCCTTCGCCGCCCAAGGAGGCCGAGCATGAGTGGGCAGATGGTGGCCTCACCGACCGCGATCTGATCAGTAGCGAATGTCGAGGGCGTATCGCAGTGCGGCGTCGAGGGCCGCTCGGCGTTCACGGTCGAGGTGCCCGAGTGGTTCGCCGACCAAGTAGTCCGCCGGAATGGTGAGGACGTTGTCGCACGTGATGACGCTCTCGGTCGGGAGCCCCTCGGCTGGCCCGACCTCGACTTCGGACCGGATGCCACGAATCGTTCTGGTGATGGGCGCGCACGTCACCGAGGTCGATACGGCGATCGCGGCTTCACGGGTGAGGATGCAGACCGGCCGTGTTCCTGCCGATCCCCCGAGGTCGGCCCAGATCACGTCGCCACGCGCTACCACGCGTGAGTGGTCTCGGCGGCCAGCCTGGCTGCGGCCGAGACGATCGCCGGGTCCTGGGGGATCCACCGGTAGGACTCCTGCAACCGACGATCGTCATCCTGTTCGTCCGCAGCCGCGAGGACGGCTGAGGCGCCGCGCCGGAGGAGCTCCGAGCGGTTCGTGCCTTCACGGTCACCCGGCCTCGTTGCGGCCCCGGTCCGACCGTTCGGGCCCGTCTGACGGTTCGTCAGATCGGGTCTAACGTGACGATGCTCACAGGCCGCACGAGGGGGACGCACGTGTCAGCAGCGCCGAAGAAGGACTACCCGATCAAGGTCGGGACCTTCCTGTTCACCATGGTCGAGCCGCACCCCGGCCACGAGGTGCCCTACAACCGCTGGTACGAGCACGACCACTTCTACTCGGGGTGCCTGGTCGGCCCGAACGTGTTCGCCGGCGACCGGTTCGTGGCCACCCGCCGGCTGAAGGACCTCCGCTCCACCGCCGAGAACGACGTCACCCCCGACCCGCTCACCGGGTCGTACGTGGCCGTCTACTGGTGGCTCGAGGGCACCGACGACGAGACCAACCGCTGGAACGTCGACAACGTCAACCGGCTCCACACCCAGGGCCGCATGTATGCGGAGCGAGACCACATCCACACGCTGCTCTACTCGATGCGTTGGAACGTGCAGAAGGACCCAACGGGTTGCACCATCGATCTGGCCCTCGACCACAACTACCCCGGCCTGGTGGTCGTGGCCGGCGACGTGGCCGAGGGCCACACCCACGACGAGGTCGACGCCTGGTTCCAGAACACCTGGATCCCCGATGCCATGACCCAGCCGTGGGGCCCCGAGCTGGTGGGCAGCGGCACCACCATCCCCCTCGCCGACGACGCCCCCGCCGATGTGGTGCGGCCCAAAGCCGGGCCCAACCGCTTCCTGCAGCTGCACTTCCTCGACCACGACCCCGCCGAGGGCTGGGACGACGGCTACGCCCGCATCGGCGAGCAGATCGAAGCCAGCGGCCTGGCCCACCACGTGTGGACCGGCCCGTGGCAACAGACCAACTTCGGCACCGACGACTTCACGGGAGACCTCCGATGACCACCCCCGAGCCCCTCACCGGCCAGAAGATCCTCCTCACCGGGGTCACCGGCCAGGTGGCCGGGCCCCTGTCACGCCGCCTCGTCGCCGCCGGCAACACCGTGTACGGCACGTCACGCTTCGCCGACCCGACGGCCAAGGACGAGGTCGCCGCCGACGGGGTGATCCCCGTGACCATCGACCTCGAGACCCAGGACCTCGACGAGATCCCCGACGGGCTCGACTATGTGTTGCACATGGCGGTGTCGAAGGACCAGGACTTCGACAAGGCGCTGGCCGCCAACGCCGAGGGTGTGGCGCATCTCATCGAGAAGGTCGCCGGCGTGAAGGCGTTCCTGCACTGCTCGTCGTGCGCCGTCTACGAACCCAACGGCCAGGTGCCCCACCAGGAGACCGACCCACTGGGCGACAACCACCGGGCCATGGGTTTCCTGCCCACGTACTCGATCTCGAAGATCGCGGCCGAGTCGTCGGCCAAGTACGCGGCCAAGCGCTTCGGCGTTCCCACGGTGATCGCCCGCCTCGACGTGCCCTACGGTCCCACCCACGGGTGGATGTCGTTCCAGGTGCAGATGGCCCAGCACGGCATGAAGATCGGCGTGAGCGCCGACGGCCCCAACACCCACTGCCTCCTGCACGACGACGACCTGTTGACGTCGCTGCCCTACCTGCTCGCTGCGGCGGCCGTGCCCGCCACCACCTACAACTGGTGCAACCCCGAGATCGTGAGCATCGAGGAGTGGTGCGCCGAACTGAACCGGCTCACCGGTGTGGAGTTCGACCTCGAGGAGACCACGGCCACCATCCCGCCGAACCCGGTCGACTCGTCCAAGCTGCTGGCCCTGGGCTGGGAGCCCCAGGTGAGCTGGCGCGACGGGTTCCGCCAGCTGGTGGAGACCACCTATCCCGACCTGTTGAAGGTCTGAGCTCGTGGCCACGCTCTCGGGCGAGAAGATCCTGGTCACCGGGCCCGCCGGGCAGATCGCCTTCCCGCTGGCCGAGCACCTGGCCCGCGACAACGAGGTGTGGGGCATCGCCCGGTTCTCCGAGGAGGGCTCGGAGCAGCGCTGCCTCGACGCCGGGGTGCACACCCTGAAGCTCGACCTCGGCGACGGCGACCTGTCGGCGCTGCCCGACGACTTCACCTACGTGCTGCACCTGGCCGCCTTCCAGGGTGGCGGGTGGGACTACGACCACGCCTTCGCGGTGAACGCCGAGGGCACAGGCCTGCTGTTGCAGCACTGCCGATCGGCCAAGGCGGCGCTGGTGATGAGCACCCACTCGGTGTACCGGCCACCCTTCGACGGCGACCCGCACCACGTGTTCGCCGAGACCGACCCGCTCGGCGAGGTGAACGCCAGGCACGCGCCCACGTACTCGATGTCGAAGATCGCCCAGGAGGTGGTGGCGCGCACCTGCGCCAAGCTCTTCGACCTACCCGTCACCATCGCCCGCATGAATGCCTCCTACGGCACCAACGGTGGCCTGCCCACCCAGCACCTCGACGCCCTGCTGGCCGGCGGGCCGGTCACCACCCGTTGGGACCCGTGCCTGTACATGCCCATCCACCAGGACGACATCAACACCCAGGCGGCGGCGTTGCTCGACGCGGCGTCGGTGCCGGCCACCATCGTGAACTGGGCCGGCGACGAACCGGTGAGCGTGCAGGAGTACTGCGCCTACATCGGCGAGCTGGGCGGGTTCGAAGCCGTGGTCGACGTGGTGGAACAGCCGGGCACCCTGCGGGGGTCGGTCACCGACAACACCCGCCGCGCCTCGTTCACCGGCCCCTGCCACGTCACGTGGCGGGAGGGCCTGAAGCGGGTCTACGACGACCGCACCGGGGCCGACTCGTGACCGGCGGGGGCTGGCCCGGCACCGACCAGCGGGTGTTGCTCACCGGCGCCTCGTCGGGCATCGGCGCGGCCACCGCGGTGGAGCTCTCCAAGGTGGGGGCGGTGGTGTGCCTGGTGGCCCGCCGCCAAGACCGGCTGGCCGACGTGCTCACCGAAGTGCGGGTGCACTCCCCTGCCTCGCAACTGTTGATGGCCGACCTGGCCGACCTCGACGGGCTGGAGGCGGTGGCGGCCGAGGCCACCGAGTTGCTGGGTGGGCGTGTGGACGTGCTGATCAACAACGCCGGCGTGCCCAAGCGCCGCAGCGTGGTGGCCATGACCCCCGCCGACGTCGAGGGCGTCATGGCCATGAACTACTTCTCGCCGGTGCGCCTCACCCTGGCCGTGCTGCCGGCCATGGTGGAGCGCGGCACCGGGCACGTGCTCAACGTGTCGTCGATGGGCGTGCACATGGCCGCGTTCAGGGTGGGCGCCTACTCGGCGTCGAAGGCGGCACTCGAGATGTTCAGCGAGTCGCTGCACGTGGAGCTGGCCCACACCGGCGTGCGGGTGCATCTGTTCGTGCCCGGCACCACCACCACCGAGTTCTCCACGCCGAAGGAGGGCAACGACGCCCCCTTCCCCACCGACCCGCGCACCGCCGCATCGGCCGACGAGGTGGGCGCCGCGCTGGTGGCGGCATTGAGCGACGAGCGCTTCCTCACCTTCGCCACGGCGCGCGATCAGGCCACCGCCGAGGCGAAGAACGCCGACCCCAATGCTTTCCTGGCCAACCTTCGCCCCGTCTTCGCCGCTATGACCGCCCCGCCCCCCAGCTGAGCCCCGCTGCACCCGACCGAACCTCCCGCAGCATCCCAGCCACCACCCGAACCTGTCTACGAACACTGCCCTGTCGGGCAGTGTCGTTAGACAGGTTCGGCAGAGGAGGGATGCGGGGTGGCCGGGTTGCGCCCCCGTGAGGGTGGGTCAGCCGAGTTCCCAGCGGGCGGGCCAGTCGTTGGTGCGTAGAGCGGCGTCGGTGCCGCCGTCGCAGAAGATGATCGAGCCGCAGAAGAACGTGGACTCGGGGCCCACCAGGAACGCCAGCAACGCCGCCATCTCCTCGGGCCGACCGGCGCGCCCGAGGGCGATGGTGTCTTTGAACATGGCCAACTGCTCGGCCAACGCCGGGTCGCTGTTGCCCTCGTCGATCATGGGGGTGGCGATCATGCCCGGGGCGATGGCATTGAGGCGGATGCCGGCGCCGGCCCAGTGGGGCGAGACGGCCGAGCGGCGCACCCAGCGAGCCACGGCCAACTTGGTGGCGGCGTAGGAGATGATCGAATCAGTGGTGTCGGCGATCTGACGAGCGGCTGATTCGTCGCCGGCCAGCAGCGCCTCGACCAGCTTCAGGGAGTAGCCGGGGGCGGTGGTGGTGGAGTTGGAACTGATGGCCACCGCCGACGGGTTGGCCGTGCTGGCCGCCAGAAGGGGCCGCAGACCTTCCATCAGCACCACGGTGCCGAAGTAGTTGACCGACGCCAGGAGCGACGCCGGGCGACCGGGGAAACCGGCGGCGCCGGCACAAGTGATGAGACCGTCGAGTACGCCGCCGCTGGCCTCGGTGACGGCGGCGATGGCCGCCGTCCGCCCGTCGGCCGACCCGAGGTCGGCTTCGATCTCGGCGCCCTTCAGGTCGACCCCGAGGACGGTGTGGCCGTCGGCCCGCAGGCGGGCGGTGGTGGCCGCCCCGATACCTGATCCCGATCCCGTGACGACGACGGTTCTCATGTCAGCTCCGTTGCTCGAGTGCCTGCACCACACGCTCGGTGTTGGCCTGGCCCTCGTAGAGCTGGCGCAGCAGCCACATGCGCAGGAAGTTGGCGATGGCGAAGCGCAGGAAGATGCCGAGACCGAGCAAGGTGAGCGCCACGAACCCGACGGCCAGGATCAACGTGGACTGGATGTCGCGCGCGTCGGACAGGTTTCGGCTGGACACGTAGCAGAAGAAGGCCCCGCCGACGCCGACGAGCATCACCACCAGCCCGAGCACGCCGTACACGCGCTCACGGGTGGCGTTACCCGTCTTGAGCTTCATCTCGGCCACCTCGCTCTTGAACTGGTCGACCCGCGGCGCGGCATCGGTGGCCGGCGCGACATCGGTGGCCGGAGTGGCAGGGGTGGTAGGGGTGGTGGTTTCCATGGGAGTAGGTGACCTCACGAGCCCAGGTAGGCGGCGGACAGTTCATCTTCGAGCTCATCGGGGGTGCCCACGCGGGTCACGTTCCCGTGGAGCACGATCGCGGCGTACTGGGCGATGCCCAGCACGGTCCGAGCGAACTGCTCGGACACCAGGATCGAGACTCCTTCTTCCGAGACCTGAGCCACGATCTCGTACAGGTCGGCCACCACCAACGGCGCCAACCCCATCGACAGCTCGTCGAGGAGGAGGACCGCGGGGTCGGTGGCCAGGGCGCGGGCCATGGCGAGCATCTGCTGCTCGCCGCCCGACATGGTGCCGGCGAGCTGCTTGCGGCGCTCGCCGAGACGGGGGAAGCGGGCGTAGGCCACGTCCTCGACGTCGGAGAGCGACACCCCCGCGAACGTGTTCATCCAGAGGTTCTCGCGCACGGTGAGGTTGGGGAAGACACCGCGCCCCTCGGGGATGGTGCACAGGCCGAGGCGGGCCAGTTCGTCGGCGCCGGCGCCGTTGACGACCCGTCCGGCGAGGCGCACCTCACCGGCGGTGGGGGCGAGAAGACCCGAACACACCTTGAGGATGGTGGACTTTCCGGCGCCGTTGGGGCCGAGCAGCGCCACCACCGTGCCCTGGGGCACGGCCAGGCTGACCCCGTGCAGGACCTCGATGGAACCGTAGGCGGCCTTCACACCGACCAGCTCGAGCAGCGGAATCGGGGGAGACGAAGCGCCGGCGGACGACGGGAACGACGGGAACGACGGGAACGAGCTCATACCGCGGACTCCGGCGAACCGAGGTAGGCGTCGATGACGGCGGGGTCGCTGCGCACCTGGTCGGCGTTGCCACTGGCGATGAGGCGGCCGAACTCGAGCACGTGGATCGTCTCACACACCTGCATCACCAGGGCCATGTCGTGCTCGACCAGGCAGATACCGAGACCGTCCTCGCGAGCCAGCGTGGTGAGGAGCTGGCCGAAGGCCTCGGTCTCCTCCTCGGTCTGCCCCGACGCCGGCTCGTCGAGCAGGAGCAACGTGGGGTGCAACATGAGCGCCCGGGCCAGCTCCACCACTCGGGCCTTCCCCGTGGGGATCTCGCCGACCTCCCGGTCGGCCACGTCGGCGAGGCCCACCAGGCCGATGACCCGGTCGGCCTCGGCCGACGCGTTGAGGCGGTTGACGCCCCGCCCCCACCGGTTGCGGATCTCGCCGGCCACCAGCACGTTCTCGCGCACCGACAGCGAAGTGAAGAGCTCGAGACGTTGGAAGGTGCGGGCCAGGCCCTGACGCGCCCGCTTGTGCGGCGGTGTCTTGGTGACGTCGGATCCATCGAGCATCACCTTGCCCTCCGAGAGCGGCTGGAGGCCGGTGATGACGTTGAACAGCGTGGTCTTGCCGGCGCCGTTGGGGCCGATCAGGCCGGTCACCGACGCGCGCTCGACCGCGATGGACACGTCGTCGAGGGCCACGTTGCCGCCGAAGCGCACTTTCACGCCCACCGTCTCAAGCAGGGGCACGGACCCGGTCGCCTTCGGTGAGGGGAACGCCGTCGAGGCCGAGGACGTCGTCCATGGTCCGCAGGTCGTCGTCGGTGAACGGACGGTCGATGCCGATGAGCTCGGGCGCCAACGGCACGGGCAGGTGGTACTTGCGGCGAGCCCACGCCAGCATCACCATGCCGGCGATGCGGGACACCACGAGCAGGTTGACGGCGGTCAGGATGGTGAACCACCAGCCGTTGTAGAGGCCCTGCCAGGCGCCGGCCCAGATGAGCACCTGCAACCCGATGAGCGTGAACAGCACCGGCTTGGCCCGCTTGATGTCCTCGAGGCCGTCGACGATGTCGGAGATGACCCCACTCGGGTTCTTGCCCATCGTGACGCCGATGGTGGCAGGCAACACGGTGACGAAACTGACGAAGAACCCGAAGATGGGCTTCAGGGTGACGAAATCGGTGCCCAACTTGGTGAGGCCGTTCTGCATGGCCAGGAACGCCGCTCCGTTGAGTACCCCGCTGAACAGCGCCGCGGCCACGTAGCCCACCCCACCGACGACGGTGAGCAACAGCAAGGCCAGGCTGAGGAACACGTCGAACCGGTCGAGGTTCACGGCGCCGAGCTGGGCTGACATCAGCGCCCCGCCGATTCCGGCGATGGCCGCCGACATCATGAACACCGACAGCTTCAGGCGCACGACGCTCATGCCCAGGGTGGCGCAGGCTGCCGGGCTGTCCTTCATGGCCGACAGGCGCCGCCCGTAGCCGCTGTGGCGCAGCGCCACGAGAGCCACACCGAGCAGGGCGAACAGCACGGTGAGCAGCATCAGGAACGCGCCGTTGTCCTTGAAGTCGAGCGGCCCGAGCGCGGGACGGGGGATGCTGAGCGACCCGCCCTCGAAGATGGAGAATCGCACCCCGAACAGCTCTCGCTCACCGATCTCGGTGAGCACCATGCGGCTCACGAACACGCCGAAGGCCAGGGTGGCCAACGCCAGGTACAGGCCACGGAGGCGCAGCGCAGGCAGCGCGACGAGGGCGCCCACGACGGCGCACACCAACCCGGCCAGCACGAAGCCCAGCAGAGTGGTGCGACCGTTGGGCCCGGTGCCACCGGAGATGCCGAAGTGGTACACGACGATGGTCCCGATGGCCCCGAAGGACAGAGCGGCCAGGTTGATCTCGCCGGCGTAGCCGGTGAGCAGCACCAGCGAGAGCGCCACGAGGGCGAAGGTCAGCCCGAAGGCCAAGGTGTTGATGGCGGTGGTGGCCATGATGGACCGCAGGGCGAACACCACGACCACGAGCACCAGCGCGGCGATCCACGCGTTGCGCAGGGTCGGCATGCGGAAGCGTTCACGGGTGCGCAGCACCGTGGCACCGCGGAGGCGGTCCTGCGGCAGCAGCAGCAGGATCACGAACAGCAGGATCATCGGGATCGAGGCCCGGAAGGCGCCGGTCCACGTCCACTCCGACGCCGGGAAGTAACCGATCACATAGGCACCGATGAGTCCGAGCACGATGCCCCCCACGAAGGTGCGGGGCAGGCTGCGCAGGCGGCCGAACATGGCGGCCGCGAAGGCGTCGATCACCAGGAGGGTGAGGGTGTTGGCGCTGAGGGCCACACCCTGGATCGGGGTGATGAGGATGCCGGCCAGCGCGGCCAGGAAGGCCCCACCGGCCCACGAGATGGTGGCCAGACGCTCGGGGCGACCGCCGTTGAGCTGCAACAGGTCGGGGTCGTCGACAACGGCCCGCATGGCCACACCCGAACGCGTGCGCTGGAACAGGAACCGGATGCCGAAGACGGTCACCACGGCCAGGATCACGGCGATGATCTCGTGCCAGGTGACGTTGACGCCGAAGATCGAGACCTGGGCGTCGGTGCCGAAGAACTTCGGGAACTGGCGGGCCACCCGCGGGGTGGGGTTCCAGATCCAGGTGGCCAGGGCCAACAGACCGAGCATCACCCCGACGGGCACCACGATCTTGGTGACCTCGGATGTGCCCCGCAGGTTCTTCATGATCGCCTGGTAGAGCACGGCGCCCATCGCCGGGGCCAGCACCCCGAGCACGACCAGCAATGCCAACGGGGCCGGCCAGCCCCAATCGAACCGCAGCTGCCAGTAGGTGAAGGCGCCGAGCATGGCGATGGCGCCGTGGGCGAAATTGAAGATGCCCGACGTCGTGTAGGTGACCACCAGCCCGGAGGCGGCGATGCCGTACACGCTGCCGATGACCAGGCCCAGAATGGTGTATTGCAGGAACTGCTGCACCAATGACCCCTTCGAGCAGTGCGATCCGGACCGGCCCCTACGACAAGGTGGCGGTCACAGCCGGTGGACACTACCGGCCGCTCCCGACCCCCAACAAGTTCACCGAGTTCAGCGTGTGACCGACGACCGGTCAGTTCACCTGGCGCCCGTCACTCGGCCGGTGGCGGGCTCGCGGTGCCTTCTTGTCGGGCCTGCCGAGGGCACTGAGGGGGATGGACCGGCGACCCTGTGCCTCGCCGGGCTCAGCCGGCCGGGAGCGTGGCCACGAAGTCGTCGACGAGCCCGCAGATGTAGCCCATGTCGTCGGCGTCGAGCGAGTGGTTGAGGGGCAGGATCAGTCCTTGCTCCATCACCCGGTCGGCGTTGGGGAAGCCGTCATGGGGCACCCGGGCCTCGATCTTGGCGAAAGCGGGCTGGCGGCGGGCGTTGCCGGTCCACACCATGCGGGTGTCGCACCCGTTGCGCTCCATGTGCTGTTGCAGCTCGGCCCGCCGGATGCCGCTCTCGGCACGGATCACGAAGGGGAACATGTGCCAGCCCGTCTCGACGTGCTCGGTCTGGACGGGCACATCGAACAATTCTGGATAGCCGGCGAAGTGTTCGTAGAGCACGTCGAAGTTGGCCTGGCGGCGAGCCAGGTTGAACGGCAGCTTCTTCACCTGCACCCGCCCGAACGCAGCCGAGAGCTCCGAGGGCTCGAAGTTCCAGCCCACCTCGTCGAAGATGAAGAGGTCGTCGTACTCCATGCCGTCGATGTCGGAGAAGAACGTGGTCTTCTTCCCCTTCAACGAGCCCCAGAGCATCACCTCGGAACGCCGGCCCCACCGGCGCAGCATGAGGCACTTGTCGATGAGGTCGGGGTCGTCGAGGCAGACCATGCCCCCGGTGCCCGCGGCGGTGATGATGTGGCTGAGAGCGAAGCTGGTGACGCTGATGTCGCTGCGGACGCCGGTGGGAGTGCCCCGGAGCGTGGAGCCCAGCGCGTCGCACGAATCCTCGATGACCATCAGGCCGTGCCGGTCGGCGATGGCCCGGATGCGGTCCCAGTCCGGGCAGTTGCCGATCAGATTGGGGGCCAGGATGGCCTTGGTGCGCGGGCCGACCATCTCCTCGATGCGGTCCACGTCGATCTGGTACGTGTCGGGCTCGACGTCCACGAAGGCGGGCACGATGCCGGCGCGCACCATCGGGGCGATGTCGGTGGAGAAGGTGAGCACCGACGTGATGATCTCGTCACCGGGCTGCGCGCCCACCAGTTCGACGGCGAGGTAAAGCGCCGACGAACCGGAGTTGCACATGATCCCCTTGGACTTGGCGAACAACTCGGCCACCGCCTGCTCCATGGCCTTGACGTTCTTGCCGATGCGCATCGACGTGGGCCCGCCCCGGAGCACCTCGACGACGGCCTCGATCTCCTCCTCGTCGTGCACGCTGCCGGCGTAGTCGATGCGGCGTCCGCTCGTGGTCATCGTGATCTCCTCGTGAGGTGTGCGGCCGGGCCGGGTCCCGTCGATCAGCCCGGATCGGACCGTAGTCGAACGCTGCACTCGGTCAACCAAATCCGCCTTCGCTGGACGGCCTGCCGGTGGAGTTCAGCCCACCCGGGCGGC
>Ga0105047_10012012_pt1 | contig 13987 bp, 11 predicted proteins | sample MAT04_FD_78384 | JGI IMG/M metagenome (GOLD analysis project Ga0105047, IMG submission 78384) | Freshwater microbial communities from Lake Fryxell liftoff mats and glacier meltwater in Antarctica - MAT-04 (megahit assembly) | ecosystem: Environmental > Aquatic > Freshwater > Ice > Liftoff...
AGGACCGGGATGGACGTAGCTCTCGTGTGCCAGTTGTCCTGCCAAGGGCATGGCTGGTTAGCGACCTACGGAAGAGATAACCGCTGAAAGCATCTAAGTGGGAAGCTCCTTTCAAGATGAGGTCACTCACAGGGTTAACCTGGTAAGGCCCGTGGTAGACCACCACGTTGATAGGCCGGAAGTGTAAGTGCGGCAACGCATTCAGCTGACCGGTACTAATCGGCCGAGGGCTTTGGTTTTTCTACAAAGAGATTCGTGCTCGCTATGAAGTCCTCGAGGGCTTGATCCCTCCGCCGTCACCGGTGGAGTGCGATCGCCTTCGTGTTTGACAACAGATTTCGGTGGCCATAGCGAGAGGGTCACACCCGTTCCCATCCCGAACACGGAAGTTAAGCCTCTCTGCGCCGATGGTACTTGGGACGAGAGTCCCTGGGAGAGTAGGTCGCCGCCGGATTTCTTATAACGCAACAAGGGGCCCCAGGGGCCTCTTGTTTGCGTCTTGGGCCGCATGTGTTCGGCAGGCGGCGAATCGCCGGTTCACAGCCGATCAGGTACTCTCGGCGCATGTCCCCGCAGCCTCCCCACGCAGGACGTTCGTCGTCGCGACCCGATCCCAAGCGCTCCGACTCGAACCGTCCCGGCGCACCCCGTAAGGCTCCGGTGCGGCGCGGGCCTGGAGGCAACGACCTTCGTTCCGCCGGCAGCGCTGCGGTCGACCGATCCAAGGGAGTGCGCTCCGATGGCACCCCGAGGCGTCCATCCCCGGGCCGTGTGGCCAAGGCCACCAATGCCACGGCTCGTAGCGGTGGGCGTATCCCGCCCCCTCCGCCCGAGCGTCCGCCCGCCAAGGCTCCCCGTGAAGCCGATGTCTGGGTCGATGAGGGGCCGGTGTCCCATCGCGACAGCGCGCCTGAGCCAAGCCGGCGCCGGCCCAAGGTGCCGACCCCTACCGTCGATACCTCCGAACTGACACCGCTCGTCGGCGCCAAACGGGCCAACACCCTGGCGGCACGCCTGGGAGAAGGAGCGGTGGCGTTCGCGTCGGAGCGCTACCCCGATGCCCGTCGCATCCTTCGCCCCATCGTCGAGGAAGCCCCCGGTTCAGCCACCGCTCGCGAGTTGCTGGGGCTCACCCAGTACAAGCTCGGCAACTGGAACGATGCTGCCAAGCACCTCGAGGCCTTTCGGGAGCTCACCAACTACTCGGTCGAGCAGCACCCCGTCCTTGCCGACTGCTACCGAGCGCTCAAGCGTTACTCCCTTGCCGACGACCTCTGGGTCGAGCTCCGTGACTCGTCGCCCTCGGCCGAACTGGTGGTCGAAGGCCGCATCGTCGCTGCCGGGTCCCTCGCCGACCGGGGCAAGCTCGCTGACGCCGTGCGTGAACTCGAGAAGGGTTGGAAGCCGCCCAAGACCCCCAAGATGCACCATCTACGTCGGGCCTACGCCCTGGCCGACCTGTACGAACGCGTCGGCGAGTTGCCCAAGGCCCGCGCTCTCATGGGGTGGGTTGCATCCAACGATCCCGAGTTCGCCGATGCTGCCGAGCGGGCCGATTCCATTCGCTGAGTTGGCGCCTCCCACGGGGAGAGCCGCCAGGTTGGCCTTCGCGCCGGCAAATGTTTACCCTTGTCGGACGTCTCGAGGGGCTGATCCTCCTCCGAATTTCAGGGAGAACAATGGTGGATATCCAGAGTCTGCTCGGCAGCGACGCCGACGCACTGCTGTCCTATGAGTCCAAGACCATCACCAAGGACCAGCTGCATCTCCCCGGCCCAGATTTCGTCGACCGCATCTTCGCCCAGAGCGACCGCTCGCCCCAGGTGCTGCGCAACCTCCAGCAGCTGTTCAGCCACGGTCGCCTCGCCGACACCGGCTACGTGTCGATCCTGCCGGTCGACCAAGGAATCGAGCACACCGCCGCAGCGTCCTTCGCTCCGAACCCGAGCTATTTCGATCCCGAGAACATCGTCAAGCTCGCCATCGAGGGCGGCTGCAACGCCGTCGCCACCACCTTCGGTGTGCTCGGTATGGTCTCGCGCAGCTACGCCCACAAGATCCCGTTCATCGTGAAGGTGAACCACAACGAGCTGATGACGTACCCCAACAGCTTCGATCAGATCATGTTCGGCTCGGTCCAGCAGGCCTTCGACTTGGGCGCGGCGGGCATCGGCGCCACCATCTACTTCGGCGCCGACAACTCCCGGCGCCAGATGCAAGAGGTCTCCGACGCTTTCGAGATGGCGCACAGCCTCGGCATGTTCACCGTTCTGTGGTGCTACCTCCGCAACGACGGCTTCAAGGCCGACGGGGTCGACTATTCGGCGGCCGCCGACACCACCGCTCAGGCCAACCACCTCGGTGCGACGCTCGGCGCCGACATCCTCAAGCAGAAGCTCCCCACCAACAACGGCGGCTTCAACGCCATCAAGTTCGCCAAGACCTCACCGTTGGTCTACTCCGAGCTCACCACCGACAACCCCATCGATCTCTGCCGCTGGCAGGTCGTGAACGGGTACATGGGCCGCGCCGGTCTCATCAACTCGGGCGGCGAGTCCAACGGTGAATCCGACCTTGCCGATGCCGTTCGCACCGCCGTCATCAACAAGCGTGCCGGCGGCACGGGGCTCATCTCGGGACGAAAGGCGTTCCAGAAGCCGATGGCCGAGGGCGTCGAACTGCTCAACGCCATCCAGGACGTCTACTTGGACTCGTCCATCACCGTTGCCTGATCCGGCCGCGACGCCCAGCCGATGACCACCTGGGTGCTCGATCTCGACGGAGTCATGTGGCTGGGTGACCGCCCCCTACCGGGTTCCGATACGGCCGTGGCGCAGCTGCGTGACGCCGGGCACCGCGTGGTGTTCTGCACCAACAACTCCTCGGAACGGGTCGGCTTCTACGAAGAGAAGCTGGCCCGCTTCGGCGCGGACGCCGCCGACGCGGTCATCAGCTCGGCGCAGGCCGCGGCATCGCTGGTCGAGCCGGGGGAGCGGGTGCTCGTCTGCGCCGGTGCCGGCGTGGTGGAAGCAATGGAATCGGTCGAAGCCGTCATCACGATGGCATCCTCGCCCGAGGCGGCAGCGCTCGCCGCCGGCAGTGACATCGACGCCGTGGTCGTCGGCTTCCACAACTCCTTCGACTACGCGGCGATGTCGGTCGCGGTGCGGTCGGTGCTGGGTGGGGCGCGGCTCATCGCGACCAACGACGACCCCATTTACCCGGCGGCGGACGGCCCCGCTCCCGGCTGCGGGTCGATCCTCGCCTCGATCGAACGGGGGTCCGGTGTCACGGCGATCGTCGCCGGCAAGCCCAACCGTCCCATGGCCGACCTCATCCGGGCCCGGTTCGGGCCCGACGGTGTGTTCGTGGGCGATTCGCTGGCCACCGACGGCGCCATGGCCGCCGAGTTGGGCTGGCCCTTCGGCCTCGTGCTTTCCGGCAACATCGGCGCCGGCGGGGTCCCTGACGACCTCGACCCCGGCTGGGTGGCCGCGGATCTGGCCGCGCTGGTCGCCCAACGGTTGTGAGCGCCCGCCGGCGGCTCGACGCCGAACTGGTTCGACGCGGCCTGGCCGCCAGCCGCACCGAGGCCCAACGTCTGATCGAGGCCGGCCTCGTGACGGTCGCGGGCGCGCCGGCCGCCAAAGCGGCTCGCCTCGTGGATCCGGGAGATGCTCTGCGCGTGGCCGGCCCGGGTCGGCGTTTCGTGAGCCGTGGTGGCGACAAGCTGGAGGCGGCGCTGGTCGAATTCGGCCTCGACGTGACGGGACTGCGGGTCCTCGATGCCGGCGCCTCCACCGGCGGCTTCACCGATTGCGTGCTGCAGCGTGGCGCCGCTTCGGTGATCGCCATCGACGTGGGCTACGGCCAGCTCCACGAGAAGCTTCGCGCCGACTCTCGCGTTGACAGCCGCGAACGTCACCACATCCGCGACGCCACGCCCAAGAACCTGGGCGGCGAGGTCGACCTGGTGGTCGGCGACCTCTCGTTCATCTCGCTCACCAAGGTCACGACACCGCTCGTTGCGGCGGTGAAACCCGGCGGTGATCTGGTGCTGCTGGTCAAGCCCCAGTTCGAGGCCGGCCGCGAAGAAGTGGCAAAGGGCCGGGGCATCATCACCGACCCCGAGATCTGGCGGCGCACCATTGCCGAGGTATGTGGCGCGTTCGAGGCTGCCGGAGCGGCCATGATGGGCCAGATGGTCTCACCGATCCACGGAGCCGAGGGCAACACCGAGTTTCTCGTGTGGTTCCGCCGGGACCGCCCCGAAACGGCAGCGTCATGAGCGCGTTCGGATTCCTGCTGCACTCCGAACGGGCGCTCGCCGCCGATCTGGGCCGTGAACTGACCGAATGGCTCACCGGTCGCGGCCATGAAGTACGCCTCTTCGACGTCGATGCCCTGCGCATCGGGCGTCCCGACGTGGGCTGGGGGGCCGACGAGCTGGTCGTCGGGCTCGACCTGCTGGTCGGGATCGGCGGCGACGGGACCATGCTCGACGCCGTCGGCATCGCGGCGCCGTGCGACGTGCCGGTGCTCGGTATCAACGTCGGCCAGCTGGGCTACCTGACCACCGTCGAACCGGCCGACGCCCGCGCCGCCCTCAAGCGATTCCTCGCCGGGGCCTACGTCATCGAGGAACGGATGCGGATCGCCGTTGACATCGTACGGAGCGACGGCACCGTCGAGCCGTACACCGCGGCGCTCAACGAGGTTCTGCTGGGGCGTTCGGCCCTCGGCCACACGGTGCGCATCGACGTGGAACTCGACGGCGAGTCGTTCACGCCGTACGTCGCCGACGGCCTCATGGTTGCGACCCCCACCGGGTCGACCGCCTATGCCCTCTCGGCTCGGGGGCCCATCGTCGACCCCCGCCACCGGGCCCAGGTGCTGGTGCCGGTGTCGCCGCACATGCTGTTCGACCGGGCGCTCGTTCTCGATCCCGAAACGGTGGTGCGCCTCACCGTGTCGGGCGTCCGGCCCGCCCACCTGTCGGTGGACGGGCACTCCTGTGGCGGGCTCACCGTGGGCGATTCGGTGCTGTGCACCGCAGATCCCGTACCGGCACGGCTGGTGCGGTTCGGGCCGTCGTCGTTCCACCGGGTCCTCAAGACCAAGTTCGGGCTCAGCGACCGCTGAGCCCGACTGTCAGCCCGGTCGCCTAGCGTGGTCCCCATGCTGGTTGAACTCGCAGTTCGTGATCTGGGCGTCATTGCTGAGCTCCGTCTCGACTTCGGTCCGGGCATGTGTGCCCTCACCGGCGAGACGGGCGCCGGCAAGACGATGATCATCGAGGCACTCGCCCTGCTGCTCGGCGGCCGCAGCGATCCGGCCCGGGTCCGTCCCGGTGCCGACGCCAGCGTCGTCGAGGGTCGCTTCATCGGTCTGCCCGAGAGCGGCGATGACGAGATCGTGCTGCGTCGGGTGGTGCCCGCCGACGGCCGCTCGCGCTGTTACGTCAACGGCGAGATGGCCACCGCCGCTCGGCTGGCCGAGCTCGGGGGCACCCTCGTCGAGATCTGTGGTCAGCACTCCCATCAACACCTGCAATCCACCCGGGCCCAGCGCGAGGCGCTCGACCGGTTCGGCCACATCGACCTGGCGCCGCTCCACGCCGCTCAGGCCCGTCGCCGCGAACTCGAGAGCCAGCTCGCGGCGTTGGGTGGCGACGAACGGGTGCGGGCCCGTGAGATCGAGTTGTTGCGGTTTCAGCTCGACGAGCTCGAGGCCGCCCAACTCGACGATCCCGACGAGGACCGGGCGCTGAGCGACGAGGAAGATGTGCTCGCCGACGCGCTGGCTCACCTCGAGGCCGGGGCCTCCGCCCTGGCGGCGCTCAGCGACGACGATGCCGCGGCGGATCGCCTGGGGGTGGCGCTCGCCGCCATCGAGCGCCGGGTTCCGTTCGAGGCGATCGCCGGCCGGTTGCACGGCCTCGTCGCCGAGATGACCGATATTGTCGACGAGTTGCGGCTGCTCACCGACCGGATCGAACCCGATCCCGAGCGCCTCGACGCCATCCGGGGCCGTCGCCAGCTGCTGGTCGAGCTGCGCCGCAAGTACGGCGAGACCATTCCCGAGGTCATCGCCTACTGGGGTGAGGTGTCCGAACGCCTCGACGATCTCAGATCCCACGAGGCCCGGGCCGCCGCCATCGACGCGCAGTTGAGCGCGGCCGTCGCCGCCGAGGAGACCCAGGCCACCAAGGTGGCCGCCGCCCGGCGCAAGGCCGCTCCCAAACTGGCCAAGGCCGTCGCCGAGCGCCTCGAAGAGGTCGCCATGGGCGCGGCCCGAGTCGAGATCGGTGTCGAGGGCCCCGGTGCCGCGGATGAGGTCGAGTTCCGGATGTCGGCCAACGCCGGCATGGCCCCCGCCCCCATCGCCAAGGCCGCGTCGGGCGGTGAGTTGTCGCGCACCATGTTGTCGCTGCACCAGGTGCTCAGCGTGGGTGCCCCCACCATGGTCTTCGACGAGGTCGATGCCGGGGTCGGCGGGAGCGCCGCCATTGCGGTCGGCCGGGCGCTGTCGCGCCTCGCCGAGCATCAGCAGGTACTGGTCGTGACCCACCTGCCCCAGGTCGCGGCCTACGCCGACGTGCAGCTCTCGGTGTCGAAGTCGGGCAGCGGGCTGGCGGTATCGACCATACGCCGCCTCGACGACGACGACCGGGTCATCGAGCTGAGCCGCATGCTGTCGGGGTCCCCCGACAGCGAGACGGCGCGTCGCCACGCCGAAGAATTGCTCGACTCTGCCGCCCGCGACCGGGTGCATTGATGGCATCGGCGCCCACCGTGGTCAGCGGAGTCACCCGCACCGACCACCGCACCAAAGATCTGGTCAAACGCCTGAAGGTGGGCGAGGTGGCCATCATCGACCACAAGGACCTCGACCGCGTCGCGGCCGAGACGCTCGCCGAGTCCGGCATCGTTGCCGTCATCAATGCGTCCGAGTCCAGCTCGGGGCGCTACCCCAATGAGGGCCCCGTCATCGTGCTCGAGGCGGGCATCGCCCTGCTCGACGCGGCCGGCCCCGAGGTCATGGGCCTGGTCGCCGACGGCTCCACCGTGACCATCGTCGGCTCCGACGTGCTGGTCGAGGGCGCGGTGGTCGCCACTGGGGTTCGCCAGACCTTGGACTCGATCCACGAGATCCACGAACGCTCGCGGGCCACGCTCGGCGCCGAGTTCATCCGCTTCGTCGAGAACACCGTCGAGTACTTCGACCACAACCGCGACCTGCTCAGCGACGATCTCGAGGTGCCCGAGACGGGCATTTCGTTCGAAGGACGCCATGTCCTCATGGTGGTGCGCGGCCACGACTACCGCGAAGACCTGTCGCTGTTGCGCAACAGTGGCTACATCGCCGAGCAGCGCCCCCTCCTCATCGGTGTCGATGGAGGAGCGGACGCCCTCGTCGAGATGGGCATGAAGCCCGATGTCATCGTGGGTGACTTCGACTCGGTCACCGAAAAGGCCCTCCGCAGCGGCGCCAAGCTGGTGGTGCACGCCTTTCCCGACGGCCGGGCCCCTGGCGCCGAGCGGCTCGACGAACTGGGCCTCGACTACTTTTTGTTCAAGGCGTCGGGCACGAGCGAGGACATCGCCATGCTGATGGCCTTCCTCAAGGGGGCTTCGCTCATCGTGGCGGTCGGCACCCACTCATCCATGGTCGACTTCTTGGACAAGGGCCGTTCGGGCATGGCCTCGACCATCCTCACCCGTATGAAGGTTGGCCCCATCCTCGTCGACGCCAAGGGGGTGAGCCGGCTCTACCAGTCGGTGGTGCGCAAACGCGACCTCCTGCTGCTGCTCGCCGGCGCCATGGTCGCCATCGCCATCATCATCGTGGTCTCGGACCCGGTCCGCCTCGTAATCCACTCGATCTGGTCGGACCTCACCGGCTGACCCGCAGGGACTCTCTCCTCCATGATCAACCTCCGCTTCCACATCGTCAGCATCGTTGCAGTCTTCTTGGCGCTCGCGATCGGCATCCTCACGGGCTCGACCCTGCTCGACCGCGCCACCGTCGAGGTGCTGCAGGGGCGCCAGCGCAGCCTCGATTCGCGCAACGGTGAGCTCCGCACCGAGAACGACCAGTTGCGGTCAGTGGTCCGTCAACGCACCGAGGCGCTCACCGCCTTCGGTGCCGACGCCCTGCCGGGCATCATCGACGGTGTCATCACCGACAGCCCGGTGCTCTTCGTGGCCATGCGCGGCATCGACGAGGACAGCGTCCGGGCTGCGCAGAGCGCAGTTCGCGACGCCGGAGGGTCCCCGCTCGGAATCGTGTGGTTCGATGCTCGCTTCGACCTCGACGATCCCGCAGCGCTGGCGGCAATCGCCGACGTGCTCGACGCCAGCGGGGCCGACAAGAAGCTGAGGGCGACGATCATCGACCGCATCGCCGAGGGCCTCGCGGCGTCGGCCGACGACTCCGCATTTCTCCTACCCACCACGACCACCACTTCGACCGCTCCCGCGGTCGAAGACCTCGATCCCAATATCACCGTGCCGATCGAGGGCACCGCACCAGCCGTCGACGACCCGTCGCTGTCGGTGCTCAGCCAACTGGCGGACGCCGACCTGATCGACTGGGAATCGGCGAGCGATGGTGAGCCCGGAGCCCGCACCCTTCCCGCCGGAGGGCTCGAAGTGGTCCTCGTGTCGGGTGAGGGCGCCGAGTTGTCGCCGTCTCGATTGGTATACCCCCTGGCCCGGGCGTTGTCGGCGCAGACCCCCGGCCTCGTCGTGGGCGAGGTCCGGTCGCCGCGCACCGACCTCGACGTGCTCGACGCCAACGACGTGCCGGTGCGGGGCGCGCTGGTCGACGAGCTTCGTGGTGACGACGTTGTGTCCGGCCAGCTGATCACCATCGACAATCTCGACGAGCCGTTCGGTCGACTGTCGCTGGTCCTGTCCCTCGCCGACCTCCCCGACTCCTCGTCGGGGGCGTACGGGGTCGCCGACAGCGCCGATCAGGCATTTCCGACCGCCCCCCGATGAGCCGCCCATGAGCGACCTCAACCGTTCGGCGCGGGCCATGACCGTGCTCACCATCGTGTCGCGTCTCACCGGTTTCGCCCGAGTGGCGGTGTTCGCTGCGGTGTTCGGCAAGTCCTTCCTGGCCAACACCTACAACTCGGCCAACTACGTGCCCAACATCTTGTTCGAGCTGTTCGCCGCCGGAGCGCTGCAGGCGGTGCTGGTGCCCACCATGGTACGGCTCATGCCGTCCGGTGCCGGTACCAGCGCCGGCCACGACGAGGCCGAGCGGGTCGCCGGCACCGTCCTGGGGCTGTTGTGTGGCCTGCTCGCCGTCATCGGCGTCATCGCCGTGGCGTTCGGGGCGCGCCTCATGGCCCTGTTGGTGCGCGACGTCCCCGACGCCAGCATTCGGGCCGCCGAGATCGAGCTGGGTGCGCTGTTCCTGTGGTTCTTCATGCCCCAACTGGTGTTCTACGGGGCCAATGTCGTGGCCACCGCTGTGCTCAACGCCCGAAACAAGTTCGCCTTGCCGGTGTTTGCGCCCACCCTCAACAACCTGGTGGTCATCGGCGCCTACCTGTGGTTCGGGGCGGTCCACGAAGGCCCCCTCACCCTCGAGCTCAGCGACGCCGAGACCTGGATCGTCGCCGGCGGCACCACCGCCGGGGTGGTGCTGTTCTGCCTCCTGCCGGTCCTGGCGGTGCGCCGTGACGGCTTCGACCTTCGCCCCCGCTTCGAGGTGAGCCATCCGGCGCTTCGCAGCCTGCTGGTCGATGGCGCCTGGGCCGGAGCGTTCCTCGCGCTCACCCAGGTGAACACCCTGGTCGTCCTGATCGTCGCCAACCGCGAGAGCGGAGGGACAACCGTGTACAGCTTCGCGCTCATCCTGTTCACCCTGCCCCACGCCCTGTTCTCGGTGCCGATCATGACCACCCGGTTTCCCGAGCTGTCGCGTTCCGCGCATCTCGGCGACTGGCCGGCCTTTCGGCTCACCATGTCCGAGGCAGTGCGCGCCATCGCCTTCATGGCCCTCGGCGCATCGGCAATCTCGTTGGCGGTGGCCGGTCCGGGTGCCACGCTCATCACCTACGGCAAGGGTGTTGAGCTCGCATCACAGATCGGGGACGCCACCATGGCCTTCGCCCCGGGCATCGTCGGATTCGGGCTGTTGTTGTTCTTCACCCGGGCGATGTACGCCACCGGTGACGCCCGCACTCCGGCCCTCGTCAATCTCGGCGTCGTGGCGATCACCAGCACCCTCATGTTGACGGTGGTGCCCACCTTCGATGGCAGCGACCTGATCACCGGCCTGGGCGGGGCGTTCGCCTTCGGCAACCTGTTGGGGGCCGCGGCGTTGGGCTGGCTCGCCAACCGCCATCTGCTCCGCGAAGGCCAGGCCCCGATGGGTGTCAGCGCATCGTTCGCCCGTAGCGTCGCAGCCGCGGCCGGCGCCGCGGCCGTAGGGTACGGGGTCGCCCGGGGGATCGGCTGGACGGGTAGACCCACCGCGGCGCTGTCGTTGGTGGCGGCGACTGCCGTCGCGGCCACGGTGTACCTGGTCGGCCAGTGGCTCATCGGCGGGCCGACCCCCAAGGTAGCGATCTCGACACTGGGCGCCGGCGAACGGGAGCGCCGATGAGATCCGCGGCGATGAGCTCCAAGCCATCAGGACGACTGCTGGAGCTCCTGGGCCCGTCGACCGGTGGTATCCGCCGCCACGTGGCCGTGCTCGCCCAGATGTTGAACGAACGCGGTTGGGACGCCACCGTTGCCGGGCCCGACGGCGTCGTCGACGGACTCGGCGTAGCGGCCGAGGTGGTGTCGGTCCCGGCGTCAATGTCGCCGCGCAAGCTGCTGACGGCGTGTCGCCAACTGCGCTCGCTGGGCCGTTTCGACCTGGTGCACGCCCATGGGCTCAAAGCGGGCTGGGTGGCGGTACTGGCCCGCACCCGCGGTCCGATCGTGCTGACCATCCACAACGTGGTGCTCGACGAGGTGGCCGGTCGCAGCGCCGCGGTCCAGCGCCGGCTCGAGCGGCTGCTCATCGGCCGGGTCGACCAGGTCATAGCGGTGTCGCCCGAGATCGTGCGCCATTTCGCCGGGGTCGTTGCGGGGGACCGCATCCGTTTCGTCATCCCCGCATCCCCGGCCCCGGTGCCGCGCCGGAGTCGCTCCGAGGTGCGTTCCGGGCTAGGAATCTCAAGCGATGCGGTGCTGGTCGTGGTGGTGGCACGGCTGCATCCCCAAAAGGACCTGCCGATGTTCATCGACGCCTGGGCCCGGGTGGCAGCGCGCCACCCCGAGGCCCGCGCGATCATCGTGGGGGGCGGCCCGTTGCACGACGAGTTGGCAGACCTGGTGCAGTCGAGGGGGCTGGGCGGTTCGTTGCAGCTGATCGGTGCCAGCGACCACGCCGTCGACGAGCTTTCAGCCGGTGACATCATGGCGCTGAGCTCGCGCTGGGAGGGCGCTCCGCTGGTGGTGGCCGAGGCCATGCAGCTCGGTCTGCCCATCGTGTCGACCGACGTCGGAGTCGTCGCCGAGATGGTGGGCAACGGCGGATGCATCGTCGAGGTGGGCGACTCCCACGCGCTCGCCGACGGGCTCAGCGCGTACATCGAGTCGTGGGAATTACGTGAAGGTGCCGGCCAGATCAGCCGGGAACGGGGAACGGTCATCTACGGTGCAGGCCCTCTGGTCGACGAGATCACGGGGATCTACCAGGAGGTGCTCGCCCGATGAAACGCATGTCAGCGGCACTCCTCGTGCTCGTGGTGCTCTTCATGGTGTTCGGCGCAGTCGGCGCGGTCGGAGTGCCCCGAGCCGCGGCCCAGGACGGCGACAACGAATCTGCCGATTCGCCGGGCCGGGTGCTGGTGATCACCACTCCGAGGCTCACGTGGGCCACGGTTGAACGGCTCCGCCCGCCCCACCTCACCGAGTTCTTCGAGGGTGCCGCGGTGGCGATGGCCAGCACCCGCACGTCTGGTTCGGTCACCCGACCGGGAGACGCCTACCTCACCATCGGCGCCGGCAACCGCATGGCCACCGTTGCCAACTTCGACCCCACCGTGGTGGCGCGCACCGAGCCGATCCCCGAGGGCGATCCCACCGCGGTGTACCAGCGCACCACCGGGGTGACGGCCACCAAACCCATCCTGGCCATCGGCAAACCCACCATCGACAACCTCAACGACGACTTCTACTTCGGGGCCGAGGCGGGCTCGCTGGCTTCGGCCCTCGACGACTCCGGTCACTCCCTGGCAGTCATCGCCAACGCTGATCAGCAGTTCGGCTCGCCTCGCTTCCGTGAGGCCGGGCTGGCGGCCATGGACCGCAACGGCCAGATCGACGGTGGCATGGTATCGAGCGAACTACTGCGGGCCAACGACCAGGCGGCGTTCGGCCTCGAACTCGATCCCGAGGTGTTCACCGCCCGGTTCACCTCCACCTGGGCCGAGCACGACGTGGTGCTCGTCGAGCTCAGCGACCTCGAGCGCGCCGAGATGGCCCGCGCCGAGGCCACGACTCGTCAGGGCGACGCCCAGTTCGAACGGGCGCTCATGACAGGTGACGACCTGGTGGGTCGCATGCTCGATCAGGTCGATCTCGAACGCGACACCGTCATCGTGGTCAGCCCCACCGCACCGATCAACGACAACCAGCTCACGGTCTTCGCTCTGGCCGGCCGCGGGGTTCAGGCCGGCTGGGCCACATCGAGCACCACCCGACGCGACGGTTACGTCACCCTCACCGACATCGCCCCGACGATCCTCGACCAGTTCGGTGTCGACGTGCCGTCGGCCATGGGCGACACGCGCCTGTCGGGCACGGCCGACGACGCAACCCTCGCCGACCGCGTCGACCACATGGTCGACCGCTCGGAGCGCGCGGTGGTGCGCGACAAGGCGTTCGGGCCCACCACGGTCACGTTCATCCTGGTGCTCGTCGTCGACATCGGGCTCGCCATGTTGTGCCTCGCCCGGTTGCCGCGTCTCGCGGGGCCGGTGCGCGGCCTCGCGCTGGTGGTGTTGGCCGCCATGCCGGTGTCGTATCTGCTGGGATTCGTCCGCATTGGATCGCCGGGCGCGCTGGGCGCAATCCTGGCCGCATCGTCGATCGTTGCGGCCATTGCAGTGTCGTTCACCCGTCGCATCGACCCCGGACTGCCGCCGCTCATCCTCATCGGGGCGCTGTGGGCGGTGTTGGCCGTTGACATCGCGACCGGCGGGAACCTGCAGATCGACACGATCTTCGGATACTCGCCGCTGGTCGCCGGCCGGTTCGCCGGGTTCGGCAACCAGGCCTTCTCGATGATTGCCGTGTCATCGCTGCTGTTGGCCTCGGCCTTCGTCGAGCGCCGCCACCCCGACGGGGCAAAGGTGACGCTGCGGACCACCGCTGGCGTGATCGTCTGGTTCCTCGTCACGATCGTGCTCGACGGCCACCCAGCGATGGGTTCCGATGTCGGTGGAGTGCTCGCCATTGTTCCCGCCGCGACGGTCGCCGTGCTCATGTTTCGCGGCATTCGCCTCAACGCCCGGCTGATCGCCCTCGTCGGGGCCGGAACGCTCGCGGTTCTCGGTGGGTTCGCGGCGCTCGACCTGGCTCGCCCCGCCGACTCGCGTACCCACCTGGGCCGATTCATGGCCAAGCTGTTCGACGGTGACGCCGGTGAGATCATCCAGCGCAAGATCGCCGCGAACCTGCGGGTGCTCACTAGCGTGTGGGCCTGGGTAATCCCGGTGGCTCTGGTGTACTTCGTGTACCTCACCTGGCGCCCCAACCGCACCCTGCAGAAGCTCAACACGGCGCACCCGCACTTCCGCACCTTCGGTGTGGCGGCACTCACCTTGGGGGTGCTGGCCATGGGGCTCAACGATTCGGGCGTCTCGTTGCCCGCCATCATGTTGGCGACCGTCGCCGCCTACGTGAGCTACCTCGTGATCGAGATCGAGCATCCGGTCAGACGGCCATGACCGATCTGGCCGAGATCCTCG
>Ga0105047_10012015_pt1 | contig 13985 bp, 13 predicted proteins | sample MAT04_FD_78384 | JGI IMG/M metagenome (GOLD analysis project Ga0105047, IMG submission 78384) | Freshwater microbial communities from Lake Fryxell liftoff mats and glacier meltwater in Antarctica - MAT-04 (megahit assembly) | ecosystem: Environmental > Aquatic > Freshwater > Ice > Liftoff...
CGGCAACCTCTCGGCGGTCTCGCGCGCCACTGGCAAGGCGCGCATGCAGATCCACCGCTGGCTCAAGCGCTTCGACATCGATCCCTCTCGCTACCGGGAATGACCGAACCACTCCGATCGGGAGCACCCGTCGGACAGCGCGTGTTTCGCCGTCGATGGGTCGGCGTCGGTGATAGGGTGCGCGGCATGCGCTGGATGTCTCGTGGCGCCGCGGCTCTCGCCACCCTCGCCTCCGGCAGCGCGCTCGAGGTCGGTGACGTCGCGCCCGGGCTCGGCCTCCCCGGCTCGGATGGAAAGGTGCACTCGCTCGCCGAACACCGCGACAAGGTGGGGCATCGCGGCGGAGCGCCTGGTGCCCGCCGGCTTCGGCGAGACCAAGCCGATCCTGACGAACAAGACGACGACCGGACGCGCTGCGAACCGGCGCGTGGAGTTCCGGATCGTGCGGGACGAGCCATAGTTCTCCCAGGTCCAACGAGGCTGCTGGCGCTCGCGCTGGCGGTCGGCGGCTGCTCGAACGCGGCGCGACTGGAGCTCCTGGCGCCCGAGGGTTGGGTCTCTGCGCTCGTGGCGATCGACGACACATCCGGGCGGGCGCTCCTCGCGCACGACGGGCCGAGCGCGCTCGTGCTCCAGCACCCGGAAGGTCAGGACGTCGACGTCGTCGCGCTGTTCTATCGCCAGCCCTTGTCGCAGCTCAGCCTCGTGGCGGGTGCGATCGAGCTCAGCGGCACCGCCGAGCGGCCCGCACCGGCGAGCGATCTCGACGGCGCCGCGCGCGCGATCGTGGGGGGTGATCTCGGCGCGCAAGAGATCGTCGGCGCCAGCGACGTGCGGCGCGACCGCGTGCGCCTCCCGTTCCTGACGGACGCCGGCTGCGCGCTCGATGGGAGGTGCATGGAGCGCACGAACATCGACGCGACGTGCATCGAGCGCTGCGCGGTGAGCGGAGAGGTGGACGTCGAGCCACCGCGGCCCCCCGCGCCACCGCTTCTGACCCCGTGCGCGATGGGCTGGACCGAGATCGACGCGGAGTGCGTCCCTCCGAGCCTCCCGCCGCGCGCGACGTGTGCGCCCGGCGAGGTGCAGCACTTTGGCGCTTCGATCTGCGCTCCGATCGGTCATGCGTGTCCCGCGGGAGAGTGGCCCGCCGCGATCCCCAGCGGCGTGCCGCTGCGCTTCGTCCACCCTGCGCGCGCGGTGGGCCCCGGCGGCGAGGCCAGCTTCGCGACGATCGCCGACGCCCTCGTGAACGCGCCCGCCGACACGGTCGTGTTGCTGTCGCGCGGAGAGCACGCGGGCGGCTTCGTGCTCGCGGGCCCGACGATCATCGGCGCGTGCGCCCGTGACACCGTGATCCAGCTTCCTTCGCGGCTGCGGATCACGAGCGGGCGCCTGGAGGATCTCACTGTGCGCGGCGGGACCGCCGATGACGCCGCGATCGACGTCGCCGCGGGCGGGCGCGGCTCACTCGCGGGGATCGTGATCGAGACGGCGGGCGTCGTGTCGTTCGGACAGCTCGAAGCCGACGACGTGCTCTTGCGCGACATGACCGCGCGCGCGATCTGGATCGACGGCGCGGGGTCGGCGGACCTGTCACGGATCGTGATCGAGCGCGGCGGATCCGAATCGATCCTGAGCAACGGAGCGGGGGCGCGGATCGACGTGCGCGGTCTGGTCGTCACGTCCCCCACGGAGACGAGCGTCGCGGTGTACGCCGGCGCAGCGCTCCACGTGGCGGGCGCGCACCTGCTGGGCGCGTATCTGAAGGCCGAGCGCAGCGCCTCGCTCGAGATGGAGGACGTCTTCGCGAGCGACGGTGGATCGCCCGACATCAACGTGATCGAGGCGCGCTCCGGCTCGACCGTCGTCGCTCGCCGCGTGTCGATCGATCGCCCTGTACTCCGCGCGATCGATGTGTCCGGTGCGCGGCTGAGCTTCGAGGACGGCTGGATCCGGGATGGCGGCGAGACCGACGACAGGACCCTCATCGACGTCACCGACGGCGCGACGCTGACCCTGTCGCGCTCCACGATCTCCGACTTCGATCTTCGCGCGATCGGCGTCTACGAGGCGGGCACCAGCGCCTCGCTGGCGGACCTCCACATCCGCTCGGCGCGGGGGTTCGAGAGGCGCGGCGCGATCGGCGTCGCCGTCGATCGCGGGCGACTGACCGCCGCACGCCTGTCGATGCGCGACCTCAGCGGGTCGGCGATCCGGGTCGTCCAGTCCGGCACGGCGACGGTCACCGACCTGCGCCTCGACCACGTCGTGCGCGCGGTGCCGCTCGACGCGAGCGACGGCCTGTCGGCGCGACAGGGCGGCCGGCTGACGATCCGGCGGGCCGACGTGCGCCAGGTCCACGGCTCTGCCGTGGTCGCAGAGGACGGGCAAGTGTGGCTCGAGGACCTGCGCGCCATCGGGCCCTCCGAAGATATGTTGGGCGGGACGGGGATCGACGTGGTCCGGGAGGGCTCGCTGATCGGCCAGCGGATGTGGATCAGCGGCGGCAGCGGCGCGGGCCTACGGGTCGCCGAAGCCTCGAGGGCGAGCCTGTCGGACCTGCGCATCGACGACGTCGTCCGGATCGGCCTGACGGTCAACCAGAGCCAGTGCGACGTCGTCCGCTTCGTGATCGCCCGCGTCGGCTCGCGCGGGCTCGACGTGCGCGAGAGCTCGCAGGTGGACGTCCGCGACGGGACCATCACGGCGATCACGCCGCACGAGACCGATCGGGGCTACGGCGCGCGGGTCGTCAACGGCTCGCGGCTCCGCATGAGCGGTGTCGCCGTCACGGAAGCGGCGGACGCCGCGATCTTCCTCGAGTTCATCGCGGGCTTCGTGAGCGAGCTCCCGTTCGTGGAGCTCGAGGACGTCACCCTCGCCCGCTCGGGCTTCGGCGTGCGAACTTCGATCTCCGTCGGGCGCGAGGCCGCGCCCAACTTCACGCGGGTGCGCTTCATCGGCAACGTCGTCGATGTCGTCGCGAACTAGTCAGCTGGAACTAGGCCAGTCAGCTGGCTCAGAAGCTCCGATCAGCCACCTAACCTAACCGATCGAGGTGACGTCGTCCGGCGTCAGCTCGATCGCCCGGGGAGGCGACGGAAGAAGGCGGCGACTGAGCACCCGGGCTTGTGCACCTGCCTGCACAAGCCTGAGCAGCGGCACGCGCTTCGAGCGACATAAACGCCGCGTTCAAGCAGGTACGTCGCTTGCGAACGCCCGGCCCATGAAGCCCGCGCTCGTCTCGTTGCTCCTCCTTTCCATCGCCTGCAGCGACCCGCCCATCCCCGAGTCGAGCGCCGAGCCCGCCCGCATCGAGCGTAACCTCAGCATCGGCGGCCTCACCTTGGACCGCGCGGGCCGCGTGGTGAGCCTGATCCTGCCGCTGAGCGGCGCGGAGCTGGTCGGCGAGCCCTATCCCGCCTTCACGCTGACGGTGGGGAGCCAGGAGCGCTACACCATCGATGGCCTGCGCACGGTCGAGCGTTCGTTCGACCGCGCGGTGGTCGAGCTGACCTCTTCGAGCCGCCCCGAGGTGCTGACGGTGCAGATCGAGGAGCGGCCGAGCTCGGTCCACTTCACGGTGCTCGACGTGCGGCTCCCGAACACCGACCCGGTGGACGGCGGCCCCCTCGGCCTCGACACCCGCTTCGTGTTGCCGGCCGGCTTCGAGTGTCAGCTCGGCTACATCGGGTACACGCCCGGGAGCCACTCCTGCTCGAGCGCCGCGGGGACCATCGCCGCCTTCTGCCGCAGCGGAAACTGCGACAACACCACGCGCCACCGCGCTCCCGCTACGGATCCGGCCGCGCTCGGCTCGCTGGTCGGTGCCCAGCTGGCGACCACCCCGCTGCGCCCGCTCAGCGGCAGCACCTTCGTGCTGATGACCAGCGGCCACCCCTTTCGCAGCCGCGCGTTCCTCGATGAGTTCAAGCAGCTGAAGACCACCTACGGCGCCTCGTTCTCGACCGGATCTACGCTCTTCCTCACCAGCCCACCGAGCTGGTCGAGCTGCGGCGCGCAGTTCTGTCCCGAGTCGGCCCGTCAGGCGGCGCTCACCGCGCAGGCGCTCGGCTTCGACGAGCTGATGCTCGCCGACTATACCTGGCTGCGGATCACCGGCGCTCAGCAGGTGAGCTTCGGCGTCCTCGAGCCGATGCCCGATCTGGCGCCGGTGGTCCGCGCGATCAGCGCGGTCGGCGTCTGTCCGATGCTCCACACCATCGCCAGCCTGCTCACCGTCGGCAACGCGCTGTGCCCGAGCGTCGACTGCAGCGCCGCCCTGCGTGAGCCCTCCGGCGTGCCGCGCGACCGCTACGGATACTATCTGCTCGACACCAACCAGCCGCAGGTCCACGAGGCCGCCGTCACCAGCGTGACCGAGGGACTGACGCGGGCCGGAGCCTGCGGCATGTACGCCGACGGGTCCGACTGGTTCGAGTCGGATCTGTACGCCGCGCCGGCCTATTTCGAGGACCACCGCGCGAGCGCGCCTCAGCTGCGCCTGCGTTCAAACTATGCGCTGGCCAACGGCGCTCTGTTCACCAAGGAGCTCGATTTCCAGGACACCTGGCAGGTCGACTCCTCGCTCTCACCGCGCGACTGGGCGATGCAGCACGGATACTTCGCGCTGCAGGGCATGATGGAGAACATCGGCATCCGCGCCCGCCTGGGATGGGTCCCTCCGCCGCACCCCACCACCTCGCGCTTCGACTATCAGATGATGCTCAACTCGGCGGTCGCGACCGGCGCGCACATGACCATCCAGGCCGGCGGAAACGACGCGGCGATCTCCGGTGGCCGCATGCGCTGGTTCACCACCGCCGTGCGCCAGGCCAACGACGCCATCCGCGAGACCTCGGCGGGTGAAGCGCTCGGCTTTCTCGCCGACGCCTCGGCGCGCCACGATCTCTATCACTTCGACTCGGGCGTCTCGACGCTCGCGCTGTTCGACGCGATCGTCCCCGCCGCGCCCGGAACCCAGCTCGAGGGCCGCGGCTTTGGCGTCGTCTCCGCGCAGGGCGAGGACTGCGGGCCGTTCTCCGAGTGCTTCTACTTCACCGGCGCCGAGCGCTTCCCGGACAGCTGGGAGCAGCCGCTGGGCGAGCGCGGAAGCTATCTGTATCACCCCGGCCACCCCGCCACCGGGAGCGCCGACTTCACGGTGGCTTTCTGGTTCAAGGCCGATCCCTCGCGTCCGGCGATCGGATCGATCTTCGAGAAGGGCCTGCTCGGCTACGGCGTCTACTACTACGAGGGCGCGATCGGTGGGCACTTCTCCGGCGACCAGCCGGGCTCCTATCACGGCATCTATCGCCCGGTGGTCGATCCCGCGAGGCCCGAGTGGCATCACGCCGCGTACTCGTACTCGCGCGCCGAGCAGTCGTTTCGCTTCTATGTCGACGGCGAGCTCTCGGGCCCGGTCGAGCCGGTCGGCATCTACGCGGCGCCCTACGCCTCGACTCCGCTGTTCGTCGGCAGCGGCGGCACGCCCTTCGACGGCTCGAACTTCGCGGGCTGGATGAACGACGTGCGGCTCTATGATCGCGCCATCGCGCCCGAGGACGTCCGCGCCATGGTCGACGCGGTAAACAACGAAAAGGGCGCCGTCCCCGATCCGACCGATCGCCCGGTGCTCGCCTGGTCGGCCGGTCGCGACGCGCCCGCAGCGCCGACCGTGCGCGCCGAGCTCGGATCGCAGCGCGTGGTGTACCTGGTCCCCTTGCTCGAGGGCAGCGCGCTCCCGAGCGAGACCATCCAGTTGACCTTCAGCGGCTTGCGCAACCCCGGGCGCGCGCGGATCGAGTCGGCGATCCCGGTCCGCGTGGTGTCGGGCCTCGGCCGCACGCTGGTGGTGGAGATCGACTCGAGCAGCATCGGGATCGCTCCGGTGCGCGTCGCGGTGGTGGAGTAGCAAGGGACCCTGGCTCATCGCGAGATGCCGGCTCGCGCGTCGCTGGCGCCGTGACACCCGCTCATCCCGCGAATAGTATGGGTCGTCGATGGACGCTTACCGGCTGCTCCGCCTCGCCAAGATGGTGGGCGTGGTGCTCTCGCCGGCGGCCTGATCGCCAGCTTCATCGCCGCCCAGCCCGCCGATCGCAAGATCATCGTCCACTCGGTCGCCTCGCTCGGCCTGCTTATCACCTGGATCGCCGGCTACTTCATGGCCTCGATGCTCGACGTCCCGCTCCTCACCCCCTGGATCGCGGGCAGCATCGCGCTCTCTTTCCTGGCGATGGCCCTCGCCAGCATCGACGTCACCAGGCCCTCCCGCGCCCGCCGCGCGGTCACCGCTTGCGCGCTGTTCTCCACCCTCACACTCATGGTGCTCCGCCCGGTATGGCCGTGGTGCCGTTCTTCGATCAGATCGGCTTCCTCAGCGGCCCGGTCCAGACGGACGTCGCGCCCGGTGCAATCTACCCCCGACGCGCGGCTGTCATCCGCGGCCTGGTCCGCGAGCGCGGCGCGGGGCTACATACCGGTGTACCGGCAGGTCCCCACGATCTGGGCTGACTATGCCCGCGCCGACGACGTCACGCTGGTGGCCCGATCGGTGATGATCGAGATCTCGCCGAAGACGTTGCCCGGGCCGAGCTTGGCCACGCCGCGGCGCGGCGGGCCCTCGTCGACGACGCCGACGAGGCCATCGGACACGATGTAGAGCGCGTCGGCCTGGTCGCCCTGGTGGAAGATCTCCTCGCCCTGGCGCTTCGATTCGATCTTTGCCGAGAGCACCAGCTGATCGAGGCTCTCGCGTCGAGCGCGTGGAAGAGCTCGACGTTGGGCACCAGCGCCTGCGCGCGCTGCGCGGTGCGGACCTCCGCGGCGACGTCGGCGACCAGCGCTTCTTCGATCGAGAAGTCCTCGACGGGCGCCTTTTGGCGCGGGACCGGTCCTGCCAGGTGGAGCTCGACCGAATCGTCCTGACCGCCGAGCGGGATGCGGTGCACGCGCGCCTTTCCGAGGTGAACGCGCGCGTCGGGCACCATCTGGTGCAGAGGCAGCCGATCGAGCGGGCCCGAGGCGAGGTTGGCCTCCAAGCTGGGGCGCGGTATCACCGCCGAGAGCTTGATGCTCGGCTGGGAGACGCGCGCCGACAGCGCGGTGAGCGCCCGCCGCGCGCCGGGATGATCGGGCGAGAGCGTGAGGACGTGCTTGAGCGTCGAGATCGCCCGCAGCGTGTCGCCGCCCTCGACGTAGATCCGCGCTACCCGCGCCAGCGCCTCGATCTCCTCGGTCTTCTTGCTCTGCTTGCGCAGCACGAGGGCCATGCCGCCGGGCCAGCGCGCGTTCGTGGGCTCGCGATCGCCGAGCTGCGCGTAGAGGCGGAAAGCGCGATCGAGGTCGCCCTTCTGGAGCGCCTGGTCGGCGTCGTTCCCCACCTGCAAGATCTGCTCGGGCGTCACCGGGCGATCTTAGCCGAAGACGTACGGGGGACCTATCCCCAGACCTGGGCGCCGGGCGCGTAGTACTTTGCGGTGGAGTACTCGCTGACGTCGTCGGTGCGCTGAAAGAGCGGCTTCCAGGGCTCGCCATCGCGCGAGCCCTTCACCGTCCAGAAGATCTCCGGAAGGGTGTTGGGGGGCTTGAAGAAGAAAGCGGTCGAGCCCTCCGCGCCGCCGATGCCGCGCGGATACTTGTAGACCTTGTACTTGTCGAGGAAGGCGCCGATCCGCGCGCGCTGCTCGGGCGTGGCGCGGGTGTTCGCGGGTGAGGTGATCGGGACCTCGACCTTCGGTGTGACCAGCTCTAGCTTCGAGCTCGACAGCGACTCCATCGCCGAGACGATCTGCGCGGCAAGCTCGGGTCGCTCGATCCCGTACTCGGTGTTGATCGCGTCGCCGACCTGCTTGCCGCGGCCCTCGGCGAGCTCCTTGAACTTTGCGGCGGCGTTCTCGTGCGCGACGAGCGGTACGAAGTAGATCTTCTTGTACTGGCTCATCAGGTCCCGGTACTTCGTCGCCTAACCCTCGAAGAGAAACTGGACACCGGTCCCGGTGTAGTCCTCGACGATCACCAGCGCGCGATCGCTCTTCGGCGTGTTGCTCGCGCCGAGGCCGTCCAGCGTCTTGAAGCACGAGCTGCGGATCTTGTTCTCGTTTCTGTACAGATAGCCCACGAACGCGCCGCTCTTGGCCGCGTATAGCGAGCTGAAGTCGACGTTGTCGAAGAGCTCGCCGGGCTTGCCGCTGGTGAAGCCGTCGCGGGTCAGCGCAGCGCTGAGGAGCGCGTGCGCGTCGCGGACGTCTTTCTTCACGTCACTGAGGGTGTGGAAGTCGATCTGCTCCAGCGCCTCGAGCGCCACCGCGCGATCGGCGGGATCGAACTGGGCCATCCAGCCTTTCAGGCGGGCCGGATCGAAGCTCGGGGCGTTGATGCGGGCGAGCGCGGCGTCGATGCGCGCCGCCTCCGTCGCGGGCTTGGCCTCGACCGCGGTGCTCAGCCCGAGACGCGTGGCTTCGACGCGCAAGGCGCTCATCCGGCTGTCGATGCCCGCGCGCATCTTGCCGATGGCGCGGAAGGTCTCCTCGGAGAGCGTGCCGTCGACGGTGCGCTGCCCGACGCCGGCCACCAGCGCGCCCCGCCACTCGGCGTGAGCGGCCTCGATCGCCGTGAAGCTGGCGCGCAGCGCCTCTCCGTTGCCGGTGACGCTCCGGGCGGCGGAAAGGGTCGCGTCGAGCGCACCGAGAAGAGGCGCACCGAGCGCGCGGAGAGCGGCGCCCGGGTCTCCGGGGTGCTCGCGCAGGACGGCGGTCGCCTGCTCCAACTTCTTGGCGCTCAGACCGAGCACTTTGCCGCAGTTGTCGACCGCGGCCTGCTGGACCGTCTCGAGCTCTGCGGTGCTCGGTCGCACCGTCTTGCCGTGAACCTTTTCGAAGCCGCTGGCGTCGATCGTCTTTTGCTTCAGTGGTGCCGGGACGATCTCGGGCGTGGTCGGCGGCGGGAACGAGCTGGGTACATTTGCGACGGATAAGAAGATCAGTGCGACCAGGCACGGCTGGTCGGACACCGGGCATGCGATGCTGGAAGCCTCGGCATCGAGGCCCCCGACGAGCGGTGCGAGCCCCAAAAAAGCGCGACCATTTGGAGCCTGCGGGCAGGCCTCGGCGCTGCGTCCAGTCACGGACACGCGCGATCCCTCTGTGTCAGGATTGTTGTCCGATAAGTTAATAGACCCGAACCGAACAGCAATGGCCGCAAGCGGAGGTCGTCATGACCTCGCTCGAACTGGCGGTACAGCGATCGTCCGTCGATTCATCCTGCATCGTGTCGATCGGCTATTCACCTGCGCACCAGGTGCTTGATGTCGAGCTCATCAGCGGCGATGTCTACCGATACCTCGACGTTCCCTGCGATGCGTACCCGGCCCTCCTGGCGGCTCCATCGCTCGGTGTTCACTTCAATCGCATCGTGAAACCGGTTCAACTACGCCAAGCTGATGCAGGCCTTAAAATGATGCAGTAGTTGTAGGTAGGGTGCGCCGCTCTCCGCTCTCCGCTCCGTGCGGATCCGCGCGCGGAACGTGTTATGGACGCCAGGCACCACGGAACACCTCGTCGACGAAGATGCGGACGATCGCGGAGAACAGCTCGCGTCGTACGCGACTCGCCAGTGCTGGCTGGCTCCTCGCCAGCACTGGCTGGCCCCTTGCCATGGCGGTTCGCGAGCTCCCAGGCCGACCCGCGCGACCCTGTCGCCGCCATGCCCAAGCCCCCCAAGAAGACGCCCGAAAAGAAGGCCAAGAACACCAAGGTCATCGCCAAGGCTCCACCCATCGAGGCCGGCGTCGATGCCGCCGCCAAGAAGGCCTACGACGAGCTGAGCGCCTGAGCGCTTGGATTCGTGGGCAAGGTTGCCGGAACGGTAGCGCTCGCATCAGCGATCGCCGACCTTGAACACCAACCCTGAACGGCTACGCCGCTGAACATGCTCGACGGCAGCGTGGTGGTTGGACACCCGAGCTCGGCGACGGGCGGCAACATAGCAGGCAGGGGGGGGTGACCGTTGCGGCTTTATCGGCGATTGCGCATCAGGTAAGGCGGGCCGTGGTCCACGATGAAAAGCTCAGCGCGCTACAGGCCGCCATCGGCGCGCAGGCGTGGCGCGATCGGGTCGAGGTGGCGCGGGAGCGCGAGCGGCTCGTGAAGGCGGTGCTCACGCGCGGGGGCGCGTGTCTCCCTGCGGCGCGCGAGATCGTTGGAGCGCAGAAGGCCTCGACTGTAGTGAAATGGGTTGGCCGCTGGTTGAGCGGCGGGCTCGAGGAGCTGATCGATCGGCGCGGAGTCGTCAGCCACACGCGCGCGCTCGAGGCGCCTCTTCCGCTCGGGCGCCGAGGCCGCGCGCCCCGCGACGCGCACCGCAAGGCCAACTCCTTCGTCAAGTGGGCAGGGAGCAAGGCGGCGGTCGTCGGTGACCTGCTCGCCCACGCGCCCGAGAGCTTCGGCCGCTACTACGAGCCCATGGTCGGCTCCGGGGTGATGTTCCTCAAGCTCCAGCCTGCGCGCGCGGTGCTCAACGACGCCAACGACGAGCTGATGAACTGTTACCGCGTGATCCGCGACGATCTGCCGCGCCTGCTCGCGGCGCTCGCGCGCCACGTGAACACGTACGAACACTTCATCGCGGTGCGCGGCCGGGATCCCGGGCCGCTGCCTCCCGTCGCGCGCGCGGCGCGGACAATCTTCCTCAACAAGACCTGCTTCAACGGCTTGTACCGGGTGAACAAGCGAGGCCAATTCAACGTTCCTTACGGCCGGATCCCGCACGCCTCCTGGATCGACCGCGCCGGGCTTGAGCGCGTACGCGCGGCGCTACACCCGCGCGTGACGCTCCGCTCGGGCGACGTGGAGCAGGCCGTGCGCGATGCCCGGGCCGGTGACCTCGTCTACTTCGACCCGCCGTACGCGCCTTCCGGCCGGGATACGCCCACGTTTGTGGGCTATGGCGTCGCCCGCTTCGGCGTGGATGACCACCGAAGGCTCGCGTGCCTCGTCCGCTCGCTGGCCGATCGTGGGGTTCACATTCTCCTCAGCAACTCGGACACGCCGCTCGTGCGCGAGCTCTACGCTGGCTTCAACCTGACGCCGATCACCGTCGCGCGGAGGATCGCCGTACACGCGCGGCGGCGGAGCTGGTCCGAGCTGATCGTGTCGACGACCCAGCCGCGGTGCGATCCCGATGACGCCGCCGACGTGCTCTTTGGCTACGGCCCGCTCGATTCGGCGCGCGCCGCCGAGATCGTCAAGCGTGAGCTCGAGTGCTCGCCCGAGTCCGCGCGCGCGGGGATCGAGGCGGCGGAGCGGGCCGGCCGGATCGATCGGCCGAGCCCCCGTGCGGTGCGATCGTTCCGGCCTTCGGCACGCGACTACGACTCGGCCGCCTGGGATCTCTGCGTTACCAACAGCGCCCCGCGCGACCCAATCTCGACCCAGGCGCTCGTCGCTGCGGGCGCGGACTGGGCCCGCGCCAACCTCGGCCTCCGCGCGGGCGACGAGGACGTTCGCAGGAGGCTCGGGGCCGCCGTCGATCGTCTCGTTCGCTCGGGCGAGCTCGTGCGAGCGAGCCATGGCCGAATCCGTAGACCATGAGCTGAAGTCGCTGGGCTATCCAACGAACACCGACGGGCGCTTCACGCTGCAGACCGAGGGTGCCGCAAGAAGTTCCAGGAGAGCCACAACGGTATGCGGGCGAACGGATACGTCCAGGCGAGCACGCTGCAGGCGCTCGATGGGGCGGTCGCGAAGAAGAACGCCCCGGAGCCGACAGCGGTCGCGCCCGCGCCTGCACCTGCGCAGAACGACGCCGACAAGAAGATCTCGGACGAGATGCGCAAGAAGACCCGCCAGGATCCCAAGAAGCTGCAGACGGACGCGCTCAACGAAGGCGCCGGTCCGATCGGCCTCCCCGCGCTGCGCGAGCGCCTCATCCAGCAGGGACGGATGAAGGAAGGATCCTCGTACGGCCACGAACCCAAGTCGGTGCCCATGAAGGTGATGGACGAGGTGCTCGTGCGCGACCCTCGAGGTTGTCTCGCACGATACTCAGCAGAGATCCGTGCGGCACATCCAGGCCGCGGCTCGCGTCCACCGCGCCAAGAAGGCACGCTGTCGGCAAGCTTGCCTGCTTCTGCATCGCCGAACCGGCCGCGCACCATCGGCTTGTCGCCGTCCCAGTTTACGAAGCCCAGCTGGACACCGGTGAAGTCGCGCTCGACGTTGTTCATGAACGACGCCTGGAGTCCCGCGCCCCGCAACGCCATGTTGCCCAGGAAGGCGACCGGATGACGAAGGGAGCCTCGCCGGCAATGTTGAACGACCCGGCGATCTGGATCCCGGTGGCGGCGTCTGCACCATTGGCCAGCCCGGCCACCTGGAGCCCGCGCATCGACTTGCCGCAGAAGTTGACGCCGAAGCTGCCCTGCACCACGAACCCGCAATCCCCATCCACCCCGTTGAAGATGGAAGAGGCCTGGAGGCCGTGGGCGTTGCCTTGCACGCTGGCGGCGCCCAGGAGCGTGACCTGGACGCCGGCGAAGCTCTCCGTCTCGCCGTTGTAGAAGGTCCCGACTTCGAGGCCGTACACAGAGCGGCTGCGGCCACCGAGCAGGTTGAGACTGAGACCGGCGGCGTTGTTCTCCGAGCCGAAGATGCTCAGCGGACCCGCCAGGGTGACGTCCATGGGCACAGTCCAGGACTCTTCGAACGGGTGCGGAGCGCGGTGACGATTCGGTCGCCGAGCGCGTCGACCGGTGGCGCACCATCATCGCTGACGTCGCCGACGATACGGAGGTGCGGCTGAGGCCCGGCATCCAGCTCGATCGTGACCGCGCCCGGGCTCGGAAAGCACCGATGCTCGGCGTGGAGTTGGAGCTGTCCCTTCCGTCGAAGTAGATACAGGCTGCTGTCGGACCACGCGTGAAGATCGCCAGCGCCGTTGGTCGCGGCCGGCTCCCCGCTTGCGCTGCTGGTCTGGACAGCATCGGTGCGCTCAGACGAGGCGTCGCGACGCGAGACCGGCGCGACCGAAGGGAGGTGCCGCTCGGTCGCGCTGGGCGAGGAGCTCGGCGCCGGACGCGTATCGGATTTCGACCGGGCTCGTCCGTGCTTGACGTGGCTTCCGTGCCTGCGCGACGTTCGCGCCATGAGGATCGTCGCGGGTATCTTGGCGCTGGGCGGAGTGTTCACTGTCGTGCAGGCGATCCGCACCGACACGTTTGGCGCGCACTACATCCTCATCGTCGCCGCGAACATCGCGTTCGTGCTCTACGCCGTCGGCGGACAGCCGATGCTTGAGCGGTTGATGGCCCTGGTTCAAGCCCAAGCCCAAGACCTGAGCAGCGCGTCTGTGCGCTCCGCTAAGCTAAGTTCGCGTGTAGTGCGCGCGAACTTAGCGGAAGCCTCGTCGGCAGCCTGGGCCTCAACCCTCGAACACAGCACGCCGAAGTATTTCACCGTGTGACGGCCCGGCGCGGGCACGAGCGCCGAGAGCTTGTGCAGGACCGTCAGCTCTGGGAACACCACGTGAGTCGCGCCGTCCGCGCGTGGATGACGGAGCGTGAACGCGACGCGCCCGTCTGCGGTGGCGGTGAATTGCGACGAGGCGAACGGCGGACGAAGGCAATAGCGGATGATGCGTCGCCGTCGCTCGGTGTGTTGGGCGGAGGCGAACACGCCCGCGTGAACACTGAAGCCGCGAACCTCCCCTGCGCGTGGATGGGTGGCGTGGTCTCGAATCTGTCGCACCCGGCCTTGTTCATCGACCTGCGCGAACAACGGACGCTGGCGCTGGGCGACCTCGGCGAGCTGCTGGGTGGCATCGAGCTCATCGAGCGGGATGAGCCGCTCCACATCGGTGAGGCCGCGGCGTCGCAGCAGCTTCAAGACCCGCCGGCACGTGGCCTCCGAGACGAGGTGGACCTCGCCCTCGCTGGGCGGCGGCAGCGCATGGAACACCAGCGCCGCGGCGCCGGCTTCGGCCGA
>Ga0105047_10012016_pt1 | contig 13985 bp, 13 predicted proteins | sample MAT04_FD_78384 | JGI IMG/M metagenome (GOLD analysis project Ga0105047, IMG submission 78384) | Freshwater microbial communities from Lake Fryxell liftoff mats and glacier meltwater in Antarctica - MAT-04 (megahit assembly) | ecosystem: Environmental > Aquatic > Freshwater > Ice > Liftoff...
TCAACCTCGCCCGGCGCAAAGCAAAGCTTCGCGAGGCTCGCAAAATAACGACTTACGTCGCTATTTTGTCCTCACATCCATGTGAGGTCGCAGCCTGTCGAGAAAATCAACAGGCTGCTAGGGTGTTTTCGATCCGGTTTCCGCGCGCGCTGGAGCCGCCGCGATCGAATCGTCCGCTGCGACGAACTTTGCCACCTGTTCGAGCAACGCTTGAGCTTCGGGTGGAAATGCCTCGGGCTCAGCGCTCCAGAAGTTGACCGTGGCGCGATGGCCTTCGATGACAACTGGGACGTGCATGCTGGAGCGAATATCGCGCGCTCCCATCTTGGACATGATGGAGCCTTGCACGTCGTTCAGGTTGGCGTTGATCGTAGCCGCCTCCATCGAGGCGTACCCGGCCAGGGATTGACCGGTGGCTTTGATGATCGTGCTCCGACTGTGAAACGAGGATTTCAGTCCGGGGCGCTCTTCGATCATCTTCAATCGCAACTTGTCATCCTCAACGACCGTCACGCAGACTCTGTCCAATTGCGGTACCAGTTCAAACAATTGGTAGCACAGGAGCGAGAACTGACGATCCGACTTGAGTGCGTTCTGTCCGAGCGCTCTGAGTTGGTCGCCCGGCTCGATCTTGCCACCTTCGGCCTGTTTCAGAAAGTCCTTAACCCGCAGGGCCGAGGCGGTGACGGGCTGTGTCAGATCCTGGTCGACCAGGGCCATCTCCAACCAGCCGAACATCATCTCTTGCCAGGTTTGTTCTCCCCAACCGACTTCGGCCGTGGGGTCAGGGTTGGCGAGATTCTCCGCCGAATTGTCGAAGTGGGCTACGCAGTGGAGCTTGGATCCCCGCGGCGCGACTTTCGGCTCGGCCAGCGCGTAGGTCGTTTGCCAGCCGAAGTCGTACCGGGGAATCCACAAGAGCGTTTCCTTCTTGCCGTCCGGATAGACCAACTCATAGAGAAAATCCTTGCCGCGGACATGCATGTGGGGCGACATACTCAACAGCAGCGTGTCCTTACGGAAGAGGAATTCCGCCTCGACCGGAAAATCTGAATCGTTGGGCGGAATCTTGAACGTGAAATTGCCGGCGTTCTGCACGGCCACTTCCTTCTTCACCGTTTTGGGATCGGCAAAGATGAAACCGGCGTAGCTCCGGTCCGGCTGTTTCGAGCCGTTGGCCGTGTAGTGCATCTCAAACAGCAGCTTGGAACCCTTTTGCACATAGCGCGCAAGGCCCTCGCCCAAAACCTCGGGGCGCAAACCGGGCGCGAAAGCGCCGAGCCAGTTCGACTGCACACGGCCGGCGGCGCCCGATGGCGTTACGCCCGGCGGAACGATGTACACGATAATGTGATGGACCACGGCGGCGTTACCTGGCCGACACTCGATTGCCTTGATCCATTTGTCCTCGGTCCAGCCAGGATCGACGACAAACCGCTGATAGTCCACCGTGCCTTGCGCCGGAACCTCAAAGGGCTCTTCGCGCATGTAGATCACTTGTTCCGGCTCCGGGATCATCCAGCCATCAGTGAATGTTGGCGTTGGCGGAAGATCTTGGGCGTCTCCCTCCGGCGCGCCGGCGGCAACCCATTTTGAGATCAGTTCTTTATCCGTGTCACTCAGACGCGCGTCGTTGCGGAAGTGTCCAAACTTGGGATCCGCGTGCCACGGTGGCATCCGCTGCTCGTCGACGACTTCGCGAATCATCGCCGCCCAGCCCGCGACTTCTTCATAGGTTGTCAGGGGGAAGGGGCCGATTTGGCCTTCGCGATGGCAGGCAACGCAGTTCTTGTTCAGCACCGCAGCAACTTGCCTGGTGTAGGTCACCTCGTTGTTTCCGGTCGGCTGCTTAACGCGTCCGATGTGACAGCCCTGTGCTAATGTTGTGGGCTCACTGACTGGCTTGCTGGCCAACAATTCGTCGAGCGCGTTGGCCAGATCCCGGCGCTGGGGCTCTTGGCGCTGATAGGCGATCCCCTGTCCCTGGAAACCGAACTGATCGTCAACTCGGCCCCAATATTGGATCACACGGTTAGCGTCCAGCACAAACACTTCCGGCGTGCGAATGGCGCCGAACTGGTCGGCAATGACGTTTCCGGAGTCGCGCAATAGGGGGAACTCCACCTTATGCGCGCGAGCGTAGTGTGCGATTTCGGTCATCGAGTCCTGGCGATTTGCATCGATACCCAGAAACACGACCCCGCGTGCGGCGTATTCGGCGGAAAGCTCCGCCAACCGCGGGGCATAGAGCTTGGCCAACGGGCATTCTGTCCCGAGAAACGCCACGACCACGAGTCGTTTGTCGGCGAACTCCGCGAGTGAAACGTCCTTGCCGCGGAAGTCACGCGCCGTAAACGCGTTTATTTTTTTGCCAATGGGTGACGCGGGGCTCGTTTCGGCGCCAGCGAGAGTCCCGACGCTGCAAGCCAAGATTAGGCAACTGAGAATCGCGCGCATGTTCCATTGCTCCTGGTCAACGTTTTGCGGTGAAGCAGAATGTCGATTCTGATTCGCGGTGCAGAAGAGCAAAACGCGTGCCTCGGAGTGGGGCGGACGCCCAAAATCAATAATCGCCGCGATATCGGCCGTTACCTGGCGTTCGTTGCACTTCGCCCCCAGGAGTGCGCGCGCTGCAACGCACGTTGCTTGTCACACCGCACACCTCTTTGCGCGCCGCAGTCTTTGAATCGACGAGCGCATCGGGCGAAGCGGCGCGCATGGGGTCGACATGAGGGGCAGCGAGTCGACAGCCGGGCTGCTCAAAGCAAGGTGTGCGGATTTAGTCGCCAGGTGTGCGAAGTCGCTCAGGTCGCAGGCGACGAACGCATTCTGCGCACTTTTCAGATTGCAATTGTCGTCAAAGCGTATGTCGCATCAAAACAGCACTCTTTGCCGCCAATCCGCAGGCGCCATGTGCTCGCATAGCGATGTCGGGCACGCAACTTGCAAAGCTCGTGCAAACGTCCGTCACACGTTGAAAGTCGTTTCCCGCGATGTAGGCCGTGCAAGTGCAAACCATTCAACCGCGATCGCTGTACGAGCGCATCCACTCCGGCGGGCCGCTGGACTTGATTGACGTTCGCTCGGTGACGGAGTTCAACGACACGCATGTTCCCGGTTCTCGATCTGTGCCCTTGCATTCCATCCGTCCCGCGACGCTCATCGCCAACCGCGCAACAACGAGCGCGCCGCTTTATGTGATCTGCCAATCGGGCGGCCGAGGCCGGAAAGCCTGCGAGAGCATCCGCGACGCTGGTTGCAACGACGTCTGGAATGTCGACGGGGGAATTTCCGCCTGGATTGCGGCTGGCCTGCCGGTCGAACGAGGTCGCAAGTCGATTCCGCTTGAGGGTCAGGTCCGCATTGTAAACGGGGCAATCGTCCTGGCGAGCGCGCTACTCAGTCTGCTGCATCCCTATTTTCTAGCGATCGTCGTCTTCATGGGTTGCGGACTGATTTTTTCCGGCGTCACCGGCTTTTGTGGCCTGGCGATCATCATGGCTCGAGCCCCATGGAATGGCGGAGACACGTTGGCCGCATCGGGCGCAAAAGCGAGGCCGGCGTCGTAAATAGCCTGCGTGTCGGCGAAGGGCGCAGCCATTTCCAGTAAAGAAACACTGCGGAGATCGTGCAAATGCGGAAGTTGCCAATAAGAAGTTCGAAGCGCGATCCATATGGATTCCAGTTTGCTCATCTGGCCGTGCTGCTTTTGGCGTCGGTCGCCTGCGCCGTAGGATGCGAGCGTGCGCCAGAACCGGAATTCGTGTTGGCGAAGGGAACAACGGACCTGGATCCCGAGTTGCAATCGGCCGTCCAGCAAGCATTGCTGAAAATCTGCGGCAAACCCGGCGCGATGAAAATGTTGGGCGGAGAAACCGCCGACGCGCAATTACTTCAGCGCGGCGCCGAGGTCTATCGACAAAACTGCCAGCAATGCCACGGGGCCAGTGGCGACGGCAACGGCCCGGCGGCGGTATATCTGACGCCGAAACCGCGCGACTATCGCCGCGGGATTTTTAAATTCACATCCACGCCCTATGGGTCGAAGCCGCGACGCGAGGACCTGCTGAAAACGATCGAGCGCGGCATCGTCGGAACTTCGATGCCGTCGTTCCGCCTGATGCCAAAGCACGATCTCGACGCGGTGCTGGAATACGTGCTGGCCCTGACGCATCGTGGCGAACTGGAAGAGCAACTCGCTCTCAGCGCCGACGGAGAAGGAGAGGTCACGGATTCCATGGTCAGCGAGCTCTCGCAAGGAATCTTGGAGAGTTGGAATGGCGTCGGCGAGTTGGTCGTCGAGCCAGTTTCGAAGCGGCCTCCCTTCACGCAAGAATCGATCGACGCCGGCGCGGCCGCTTTCCAAAAACGCGAGTGCTTCAAGTGTCACGGGCGAGATGGCCGCGGCGGACTGGCCGCCGGCATCGACGCCGGAAAAGACACCTGGGGGCAGGTCGATCCGGCCGCCGATTTGACTGCGGGAATGCTGCACGGAGGCGCGACGCCGCTCGACGTCTATCGCCGGATTACCTCGGGCATTAATGGAACGCCCATGCCGGGCTTCAAGGATTCGTTCCCCGACGATCCTGACACGCTATGGCATCTGACGCACTACGTTTTGTGGATTACCAACCAGCGCCGACAAGGCGTGCAGTATCCTGCCGAGACCGCACATACGGCGAGCGCTCCGCAGGGTGTTGAGGCTCCCGCGGCGCCCGTGGAGAACACGCCATGATGGATAGCACGGACAAGAAAGCTCGCCTGGCGGAACTACGCGATCAAGCGGCAAAGCTCGAAGCGGAATTGATCCGCGAGGCCCAATCGCCGAACGTCCAATGGCAGGCGACCAGTTATTACACCGCCTATTACGCCACCACGGGATTCTTTTTGGGGGGCATCGCGGCCACGAGTAGCTTGCTGGTGAATATCGTGGGAGCGCTCATGTTCGGCATGCAGCCCTTGGAGTTAATTCGCGTCTATCTGACCTTCCCGATGGGCGCGCAGGCGCTTGATTTCAACGCGGTCGATAACGGTTTGACTTTGGCGATCGGCTGTTGCATGTACATCGCCACAGGCATGCTGTACGGCATTTTGTTTCAGATTGTCCTGACGCGCTTTACGGCGAACTCATCCTTCGCCGCGCAGTTTGTGGTGGTTAGCGCCCTGGCCTTGGGTGTGTGGCTTGTGAACTTTTATCTCGTGCTGTACTGGCTACAGCCGCTGTTGTTTGGTGGGCGGTGGATCGTCGAGCAGATTCCATGGTGGGTGGCCGCAATCACTCACCTGGTCTTCGGATGGACGATGTTGCTCGTCTATCCGCTCGGACGTTACACGCCTTATCGAGTGCAATCGGAGCATCCATGATCGACGTTCAAGCCCCAGAACACGATATTCCACGCCAAGAGGAATTGGTCGATGAGCCAATCATCGTCGCGTATTTCCTCTGCGCGCTGGGCTACCTGACATTGTCCATGGTCGCTGGGTTGCTGATGGCCCTGCAGTTGGTCCATTGGAATCCGTTGAACGGCATCGAACTGCTTTCTCCAGGCCGTTGGAGAATGGTGCACACCAACGTGATCGCGTATGGATTTCTTGCCAACGCGTTCTTGGGCTCGCTCCACTGGGCGATTCCACGGCTAATGCTGCGGCCGGTGCTCGATCGCAAATTATCGTGGTTCATTCTGATCGCCTGGCAGGTCGTGGTGCTGGGCACCGGGGTCGGCATCCTGCTAGGTCCCACGCTTCAGGCCAACGTGCCGGCATTGGAGAACCTGCCGTTCTCGTTGGGCGCACAAGGTCTGGAGTGGGGCGAAACGCCGGTCTGGATCGACCCACTAGCGCTGACGGGCCTGCTCCTGGTCGCGATAAATTTCATGGGGCCCATCGTGCGCTCGCATGGACCGATGTATGTCAGCGCGTGGTATTTCATGGCGGCGTTTGTTTGGACGTTTTTGACTTACGCAATGGGCAATTTTCTCCCGCAGTACGCGCTGACCGGCACGGCGGCAGGCGCCGTGGGGGGATTGTTCATTCACGATCTGGTGGGACTTTTTGTCACGCCGCTCGGCTGGGGCCTGATGTATTACTTTGTGCCCGTCATGCTGAAGAAGCCGATGTGGAGCCACGGCCTGTCGCTGGTTGGCTTCTGGGGATTGGCGTTCTTCTATCCGCTCAACGGCATTCATCACTTTCTGTACACGCCGATCCCGATGTTCCTGCAATACGGCGCGATTGTCTCGACGATTGCCGTCGAGATGGTCGTGACGACAGTCCTGATCAACTTTTTTGCGACGATATGGGGATCCGGCCGCGAACTCGTGACCAACCTGCCGATCCGCTGGTTCTACACCGGCATGGTCTTTTACGGCCTGACCTGCTTGCAGTGCGCCATGCAGACAACGCTCACGTTTCAGGCGCTGATTCACTTTACGGATTGGGTCGTCGGCCACGCTCATTTGGTGATGTTTGGGGTATTCAGCCTCTGGCTGTTGGGCATCATGACGTATCTCTTTCCGCGAATCCTGCGAACGGAGTGGTACAGCAGAGAGCTTTGCGAGTGGCACTATTGGCTGTCGGCCGTGGGCCTGTTTGTAATGGCCTCGGATTTGATTCTGGCCGGCGTGTTCCAAGGCTATTACTGGGCCTCGCTCTCGCAATGGGAAGTCTCCGTCGAAGGCTCGCAGCCCTTCTGGATTCTGCGCGTGTTCGCCGGTCTGGCCATGATGACGGGCCAAGGCTGCTTCTTATACAACCTGTTTATGACGTGGCGCAAGTCGCGAGCGGCGACAGTGGGAAGAGGCGCCGACCGGCGACGCCTGCCATCCACGGCCATCGGAACGCAAGCTGCCAGCCAGGAGAGCAAGTAGGATGTTCGAAAGTAAATCAGGCGTGCTGCTCGTCGCAGGGTTGGGGTTTTTCGCGTTCGCGTTCTTATCGAACGCGCTGGTGCCAGCGCTGATGTATCGGCATCTTCCCGAACAGACGACGGCGCAGCTCGTTGAAAAGAACAGCAACGTGATGTACCAGTTCGAGAATCTCAAGCACCGCTATCCTGAGCAGTTTGCCAAGTACTTTGGCGAGGCTTCTCAGGAAGAATGCGTCGAAGCGCTGAACCTGGGTCGCCAGGTCTACACGAGCGAAGGATGCTGGCACTGCCACAGTCAATTCGTGCGGCCCGTCTCGCGCGAAGAGGACCGCTGGGGGCCGGTTTCGCGGACCGAGGAATATCAAAACGAGCTGCAACGCCCGGTGATGTTCGGCACGCGACGAGTCGGCCCGGATCTCTCGCGCGAAGGGGGGCGCCGGGCCAATGATTGGCACGCCGTGCACTTCTTTCAGCCCACCATGGTGTCACACAACTCGCCCATGCCGCGCTATCCCTGGCTATTCGACGGGTCGCCGGATCAACCCAACAAGCGCGGACTGGCGCTGATCGCTTACGTCCAATGGCTCGGTTCTTGGCTGGAGAGCTATCCCTATTACGAACAGTACGAGCCAACCCCGTTGCCGCAACCAGTCGCACCGGAATCGCAGGAGCCAACTGCCAGTCAAACGACCCCTGACCATCAAGAGGAATCATGAGTACGAATCCCCGGCCGTGGCAAACGCGTCGCGTCGTCATGCTGCTGATGGCGGCAGCGGTGTTGTTGCCCAGCCTCTACGGTTTTGGCACGAAGTTGATTGAGTTCATCGCGCTGGCGCGGGGCGACGTCGAAGGATCGTTTGCCATTAGCCCGGTGGTCAATTACCTGTTGGCGAGTTTTGGATTCCTGCTGCTATTTGGCTGGGCGGCGTTGGGCGGGATGTTCCGCGACATCGAACAGCCCAAGTTCACGATGCTTGAGAACGAAATGAAATTGGATCTCGCTAGCGGTGGTGGCCGTCCTCCGACTCAAAGCGAGGCGATGCAGATCCGCAACTCACTGTTGCTTCCCACCACCGTAGTTCCTCGCACTTCGCGATTTGGAGGTTCCGATGAGCGTCTCTGAATCGTCGCCGGAAGAAGCTCCGGCCGAAGTCGAACATCAGTTCCACCATTACACGGGCAACCGGATCCCGTGGTACGTACGACTGTTGTGGATTCTGTTTTGGATTTTCGCCGTTTACTACACGTTGACATATCTCTTTCCGGCATTGCGGATTGAATTGGCGGCGCCTCCATGATCGGGCCCAACTCGCGCGCTTTCGCCGCTGGTCCCCTTGGCGCCGAGCAGCGAGAGCATGCCGAGTGCGACTATTGCCATCTGCCGGTGGCCGACGTCGGCGCCGACGCTGGCCCGCGCTTTTGCTGTTTCGGCTGCCGGTTGGCGTCAGAGATTACCGGCCGCAGCGGCGCGGAAGGTGAAGCGACTTGGACCCTGGCAAGATTGGGCCTGGCGATCTTTCTGTCGCTCAACGTGATGATGTTCACGATGGCTCTCTGGACGCAGGATCTCTACGATGCGCGCGAGGTCGGCTCCGGACCGCTGGCGGCGTCGCTCGCCGATTTGTTTCGGTATCTTTGCCTGCTATTGAGCTTGCCCGTGCTGTGGCTGCTGGGAATGCCACTGCTCGAAAATGCGCTGGCGACGCGCCCACGAAATATCGCGGCGGCCGATCTGTTGATCGTTCTGGGGGTCACGGCGGCCTATGTCTATTCGGTCATCTCCGTCGTGCGGGGAGCGGGCCACGTTTATTTCGAAGTTGGTTGCGCGGTGCTCGTGATGGTCACGATTGGCCGCTGGCTCGAAGCAACCGGAAAGCTGCGCACGACGGCGGCGCTTGACGCGCTGGAGAAACTGCTCCCTCAGAGTGTCCGCTTGATCGATGCGAATGGCGACTCGCGCGAGGCGGCAATTGCCGAGGTCGAGCGGGGGGATTGCCTGCGCGTGCTGCCGGGTGAGCGAATCGCCACCGATGGCAGCGTGTCGTGGGGAGTTGCCAGTGTCTCGGAGCAATTGTTAACCGGCGAGAGCCGACCCATCACGAAGCGGATCGGCGATCCGATCCTCGGCGGCAGTTTAAACCTCGATGGCGAATTGCTTGTCCGCGTGACCGCGCCAGTGCACGAAGGCTCGCTAGCGCGATTGATCGAGTTGGTCCGGGTCGCTCGGATGACCAAGGGACGATATCAACGGCTTGCCGATCGAGTGTCAGGCTGGTTTTTGCGTGGCGTGCTGGTGATTGCGTGCGGCGCATTTGTGTTTCATTTCTGGCAATCGGGCACGGACGTTGCGCTGACGTCGGCCCTGGCGGTGCTGTTGATCGCTTGTCCCTGTGCGCTGGGGCTAGCGACGCCGATGGCCATTTGGACCTCGCTTGGCAACGCGGCCAAGCACGGGGTGCTGTTTCGCAATGGTGAGTCGCTGGAACGCCTGGCCGAGGTTCGCGCCGTGCGGTTCGATAAGACGGGCACGCTGACGACGGGATCGCCCTGCGTCACGCAGTTTGTCGTCTCGGATGAAGAGGCGCGCGCCGAAGTCACGCGGCGCGCCAGTCGACTGGCGGCTGCCTCCGTGCATGTCTTCTCGCAGGCCATTGCGGGATACTTAGATTCGCCGATGACGCCTGGTTCGGAGCGCTCGGTAGGCACGGTCACCGCCGTTTCAGGATTTGGAATCGAGGCGAGCTTTGACGCAGAGCCTGAGCCGACTCGACTCGGCAGCGTGCGGTGGGCGCTAAAATCCGGTTTCGGTATGTCCTCTCGGCTGCGTTGGGAGATCGCAATGGCCCAGAAGGACGGCAAATCGATTTCAGCGATTTCCTGGCAGGGCGAGATTCGCGGACTGTTCGTATTTTCTGAGACATTGCGACGCGAAGCACTCGAGGCGATCGCAGAGTGCGTCGCACTCGGTTGCGACGTGGCCGTGCTCACCGGCGATGAACAGGCTCGCGGTCGACAATTGGCCAGGCAACTAAACGTCCGCGTCGCGGCGGGGTTGACGCCAGAAGCAAAGGTCGCGGCGATTGAAGTCGCGCGCCGCGAGTTCGGACCCGTTGCCATGGTCGGTGATGGCGTCAATGACGCGCCAGCGCTGGCCGCCTGCGACGTGGGGATTGCGCTGGGCTGCGGCGCTGACTTGTCCCACGAGAGCGCGTCGGTTTGTCTGCTGGCGGACGATCTGACGAAGGCGCCCTGGGCGATCGCACTGGCCCGCCGTAGCGTTCGCGTCATTCGTCAAAACTTGTTCTGGGCGTTTGCATACAACACGGTCGGGATCGCGCTGGCCGCGGCCGGCTGGCTGAATCCGGCCTGGGCCGCTTCGGCGATGGTCGTCAGCAGCCTGCTGGTTGTCGGTAATTCGTTGAGATTGCAGTCAGAATCTCCAGGTTCGTTTGCTGATTCCGACAATCAGAATTCTCCCACCTCAACGGGCGCCAACGACGCAACACAAAGTCCGGCCGAAGAACTTCTGGCGCCGGTCAACGCATCATGATGGAACTACCGCTGATATTCTTGGGTGGCTTGTTGGGCTCGGCCCATTGCGTTGGAATGTGCGGCGGTTTTGCGCTTGTGATCGGCGCGCCGGCGAAGCGCTTGTCCAACAATGTGGCTCGGCAACTCGTCTACAGCGGTGGGCGTATCTTTACATATTGCGTGTTGGGCGCCGCGGTCGGATTTGGCGGACTGTGGTTATCGCAGCGGACGGGCGACTTGATCCACGCGCAGGCGGCGATTGCCATTCTGGCCGGCATTTTGCTCGTCGCGCAAGGTCTGATCTCAACCGGAGCAGTGCGCTATCTGAGAGATTTGCTGCGCCGCCGATTCATGCCGGCCAACGCCGCCGCGCCGAAACTGCATGCCACGGGAGTAGGCTGTCTGATGGGCGGAATGGTCGGCGCGTTTCTCCGCGATCCGCGCTGGAGCCACGTCTTTCTGGCCGGCGTCTTCACCGGATTGCTGCCGTGTGGCTTGGTCTACGCGTTTGTGGCCTTGGCGGCCAGCACGAGCGATATGTTTCTGGGGATGGCGACGATGGCGGCGTTCGGACTTGGCACCGTTCCGCTGATGGTATTGGCCGGCGGCGGGGCGAGTCTGTTCTCGCTCGCCGGCAGGCGCCGTTTGCTTTCGTTGGCCGCCTGGTGCGTGGTGTTGACCGGAATGTTATCGATCGCGCGCGGCGCCAGCTTTATCTCGTGGACGGCCGAAGCGCCGGCCGCCTGCCCTCTCTGCCATTAAATCGCGGCCATCGGCCTGTTGATTTTCTCGACGGGCTGCGTTTGTTGACAGCCTGCTAGCCCACGGGGCGCTGGATCATCAAATAGGCCAGGCCGACTGACATGCCCAGCAGATTCACGACCGCAATCAACAGGCCAACTCCCCAGAGCGTTTGCTGACCATCGTCGAGTGTTTTGCTGGAGCCAGCGCGCCGGAGCACCTTGTTCACCAGGACGGCACAGACCCAAGACCAGTGCAACATCACGTGAAGTAAGATCGCCAGTCCAAATACTGCCACTAAGGCGAATTCAAGGTTGGACCACGCGTCGTAGTCGTACGACCACAGCATCCAGCCGGCGGACACCGTCGGCGCTGGGAAGACAAATCGCAACACCGCGGCGATGAACAAAAGCGTCACGACCAACGCCAGCAAGAGAGTGTCCAGAACAAAATTCACAAGCGTCTTGGAAATCTGTCGCTTGGGTTTCCTGCTCATTGCGTGGGCCGTTTCCTGCCTCCGGTCATGTCTCGCGCCGGGCTCCGCGCTGGCCGTATCGACTTGTCGCGGTTGAAGCGTATCTGCCGCGGTGGGCTGCGTCGTTGGGATCTCGTCCATGGATTAAGGTCAAACTACAGGGCAACGGGAACGGCGCTCGACGTTTCGAACTGGGCCAACGGATGAATCGCAAGCCGCGTGCCGTGTCCGGGGATCGTTTGCCAGTCCAGTTTCGGCCGTGTAAGTGAGCGGATCTGTCCGGCGAACTGTTGATTGTGTGCCATAACCGCACACTAGTGCGCGCTTGGCTCGCCGTGCAGCGCCGGAAGTCTTGCCGTCCTCAGTACCCGCTAGCCGCGGCAATTGCGTGATTTCCAGGGGATTGGCAGGTCTCTTTTCTGTCTCGCGCGGTTATGGAACGCCTTGTGCAATGTGGATCATTGCCACGATTGCAACAGTGCGAATCATCTCATCGAACCCAGCGCGTTGCGCAGAATGGAAGGCGAACGATGAATGCGAAGAAGATCCTCTTTCCGACCGATTTCTCGACCACGGCCAACGAAGCGCTCAATTTCGCGGCCATGCTAGCCAAAGAGACCAAGGCGAAGTTGCTGATCGTCCATGTGGCTGAGCTTCCGGTAGTCTATGGCGCCGGCGAGATGTACTACGGACTCCCTGAACCAGATACCGCTAGCTTAAACCGAATGCTCCACGAGGTGATCCCAACGCATCCGGCCGTGCTGCACGAGCACCGCATGTTGTCTGGAGATCCGGCCACCGAAATCACCGCGTTCGCCGAGGCAGAGAATGTGGACCTGATCGTCATGAGCACCCACGGACGGGCCGGGTTTAGTCGCGCTCTGATGGGAAGCGTTGCCGAGGTCGTGGTGCGCCGGGCCACCTGCCCTGTATTAACTCTGAAAGCCAAGCAGCCGGCGCCCACTCGGGTCCAAACGACTGGCGACCTAACTTCCTAACTGCGCATCGCCAAGCTAGTGGAGCATCCATGCAGACAATCATCGGCGTTGACGGCTCGGAACTGGGATGGGAGGCGGTGCGGCAGGGGGCGGCCTTGCTTTCGCCGACAAAAGACCGCATCGCCTTGTACTACGCGCCACCAAAACTGAGCGCACGCGGCTCTCGCGCAAGTGAAGAGGCGATCGCGCAAGCACGCGCAAGTCTGGCCAGCGCGGTGTTCGACGAAGCGCTCGTGCATCTTCCACCCGCTTTTCACGCCAGCGTGACACGCATTGTCGGCGAGCAAGCCGCGCGACATGGCCTCAAGCTGGCCGCGGATCAATGCAACGCTGGGCTGATCGCAGTTGGCTCGCGAGGTTTGGGGCAAATGGTGGGACTGCTGCTGGGAAGCGTGACACGATCGGTGCTACGTGGAACAACCCGGCCGATCCTGGTGGCCAGGTCCAAGCCGCTGAATCATAAGCCGGCGGAATTTCGGGTGATTTGGGCGGTGGATGAAGTACCACAGACTCGCGATCCAGCCGACTTCCTGGGGCGGCTTTCTTGGCCAGCCCACACCAGGGCACAGGTGCTGCACGTGGTCGATCCATTGATCGGCATGGAGGTTCCCGAGTGGTTCGAAAAGCGTGTCGGCCATGACGACACGATCAGTCGCGCCTTTGCGGCCGATTACGATACCGACAAGCGGCAAAAGTTCGATGAGATGGCGATGTTCACCGCCGAACTGCCGAGGCCGTTTGGCGGGTTGCCGCTACTCGCTGAGGGCAACCCTGCCAGCCTGATCCTCAAGAAAGCCCAAGAGGAAGAGGCCGACTTGATTGTCATTGGCACGCGCGACATGGGCACGATTCAACGTTTGATGTTGGGGAGCACGGCGGAAACAGTTCTCCAATACGCGACCTGTTCCGTGCTGGTGCTGCATCTCCCGAACAAACCTTAGCCGTCTGTTAAGGTTTTCAATTGGCAGCTAGCAGTCCGGGGAAGTATTCCCTGGGCTGCGTGGATCGCACGATGCGATCCCAAAATAGCGACTTAAGTCGTTATTTTGCGAGCCGTGAGCAGCTTGGCTGCGAACTTGGCGAGAGGGAAGAATGCCACGACGGCATTCTTCCCCGGACTGCTAGCCGCCAATCTCGAGTGTGGCGCGCAGCGTGGTGGGGTCATGCTCATACCGCGTGAGCGCGAACTTCCGCTGACGAAAGAGGGTTAACATTCTCTCATTGTCCCAGCCTGTCTCGGCGTAGACGCTCCGGTAACCGGCGGCGATTGCGAACTCAATACACAGATCGAGCAGCTTTCGACCTAAGCCACGCCCTTGCCAGGAGTCGATCACTAGAGCGCCAAACTCGGCGGAGTCTCGTTCTGAATTGCCGA
>Ga0105047_10012019_pt1 | contig 13983 bp, 10 predicted proteins | sample MAT04_FD_78384 | JGI IMG/M metagenome (GOLD analysis project Ga0105047, IMG submission 78384) | Freshwater microbial communities from Lake Fryxell liftoff mats and glacier meltwater in Antarctica - MAT-04 (megahit assembly) | ecosystem: Environmental > Aquatic > Freshwater > Ice > Liftoff...
GATCACAATTTCGATGCTGTGCTTGATCTTCTTGTCGAGCTTCAGGTCGTCGCTCATTCGGACGATCTGCCCGTCGACTCTGGCCCGGACGTAACCGCGCTTCACCATGTCGGCGAAGAAATCTTCGAAGGCCCCCTTCTGACCCCGGACGACGGGAGCGAGAATGCTGAAGCGCGAACCCTCCGGCAGGGCCGCGATGCGTCCGAGGATTTGTTCCCGGGTTTGCGCCGCGATCGGCCGGGAGCAATTTGAACAGTGCCCCAGGCCGACGCGGGCGTACAACACGCGGAGGTAATCCGAGACTTCGGTGACGGTGCCCACGGTCGAACGGGGATTGCGCGCGGCACTCTTTTGTTGGATGCTGATCGCCGGCGACAATCCGCCGATGAAATCGACGTCCGGCTTCGGTAACTGCCCGAGAAATTGCCGGGCATAGTTGGACAGGCTCTCGACGTACCGGCGCTGCCCCTCGGCGTAAAGGGTATCGAACGCGAGCGAGCTTTTGCCGGAGCCGCTGACCCCGGTAAAAACGATCAATTTATTGCGGGGAAGTTCTAAGTTGACGTTGCGGAGATTGTGTTCGCGCGCCCCGCGAACCGTGATGGTCGGATTGTCCATGGTGCCCGGTGGACCTCTTCGACGGAATACGAGTGATTCGGGAACAATTGAATAGTACGACTCCTTCAATCCCATGGGAATAGGTTTTGAGGGGATCGCCAACTGAATCTGTCCTAAAGTTATTTATGGCATCGGTTAGCGTCCGTGTTCCAGTCTGGCGGGCCGTTTCGCGGTGAATCGGGAACTTTCGGGCCGGGACCTGCGTCTTCAGGTGTAGATCGCCGTGAATCCAGATGACCGACGACTGATCGCAGAAGCGCTGGCCGGACGAACTTCCTCTTTCGGGGAATTGGTTCTCCGGTACCAGGATCGACTGTTTCACGTGGCGAACCGCGTCGTGGACAACCCCGACGACGCCATGGATGTCGTTCAAGATACATTCGTCAGTGCCTACCAGTCGCTTTCGAGTTTCAAAGGCGACGCCGAGTTCTTCACCTGGCTTTACCGGATCGCCTTCAACACTGCGATCAGCGCAAAACGGCGGAAACGACCGACGATCAGTTTGAATGCCGGAGTTGGCCTGGGTAAGACTGATAAAACTGGTAAGACCGATGTGACGGGGATCGATCCCGAAGACCGCGCAGCCGATATTGCTCCCGACGCGGCGATGGAACGGAGCGAGGACGAACAACAATTGGCGACGGCGATTGCAAAGCTTTCGCCTGAGCACCGGGCGGTGCTGCTGATGAAGGACATCGATGGTCTGAAGTACGAAGATATCGCCGAGGCGATGCGAGTGCCGATCGGAACCGTGCGCAGTCGGTTGCACCGGGCTCGGTTGGAACTGCGAAACTTGCTCGACCCCGGCTCTGTGGGGGCCGTCGAAGTGGTCGGATCCGTAAAGTTGGACGATTAACGAAAGCTCCCGATGTTGACCGCACTCGAACTCGAATTGCTGACGGCCGCCGTGGACGGGGATCTTTCCCCGAGCCGCGCGGTCGCCTTCAGGCAACTGTTGAAAGCGAAATCCGAAGCGACCGATCTCTTCCGCGCCTTGGAGACCGACGCGGGGAAGCTGCGCGCCGCGATCCCGCGACCGATCCCCGCTTCGCAAGTTTCCGCGATCCTCGCCCGCATTCAACCGATGACACGCCCCCGCCGCGCAGTGCCCACACGGCGCTCGATCCTCCTGCAATACGCGACTGCCGCGGCCGTATTCTTCACCGTTTGCAGCGCCACCTTCTGGTATTTCACCGCTCAAGACCGCTCCGAACGAGACAAAGTCCAAAAGCTACGATTGCCACACGTCGATTCGGAACTGCCGATCCCGGAGCAACACGCCATCGCTCCGGACCCAGTGAAGGATCCCGATGCGCAGGAGCCGCTGATCCCCGGAGTTCCGATCCCGAATGAAGCGATCGTGTTCGCCCCCGCAGAAACTGAACTCGCCCCGGCGCCGCGCTCCGCCTTCGGCGATGTCGTCGGTTCGGGGATCATCGAGAATCCGAAACCGCTCGCCGAGATCCGCCTACGATTACCTTTCCTAGCCGAGGCGATCGATTTCAACGCATTCGACGTCCAAACGCAACTGGCGAAAGAGTTCGGCCTCGACCCGGCCTTCCGGCTCGACCTCTTTTCCAAGAACCCCGCCGCGGCGTTGGATATGCTTCAAACTCTGGCCAAGCAAGCCGGGGTCGCCGTGACCATCGACGCGAAGACGCAAGAATTGTGGAATAAGAAAGTCCCCGTATCGGTCGCGTTCTATTTCGAAGGCCTGACACCGGCCGAACTCACTGAGTTGTTAGGGAGCGTCGGCAAACTCTTACAGACGAATCCGAAGCCGCCGGCCATCGGTAAGGCCCACCTGCTACCGCTCGGTGCGACCGACTTGCGTGACCTCAAAGACACCTTCGGTATCGATCTCGCGCCGACCCGTGCCAAGCCCGCGAATGTCGGCGATCCAAAACCGATCTCGGCCGACACCCTCGCTAAAGTGACCGGTGCCGTAAAGAAGACCGGCGACAAAACTGGAATCGTCGTAGTGTTCTCACCCCCGAACCTCCGTTCCATTCCGGCACAATCTAAGGAAATTAAAACTTTCTTCGACAAGCGCGGCGAGCGAAAGCCGGGTACGACACCGCTATTGATGGTACTTCGCCCGCAGGGGTGAAAGTCGTTTTGGAGCATCCCGGAGCCATCGGGCGAAAAGCTGGAATCAATTCGCTTGGTGCGTACTTTCAATTCTCATGCGACCAGCTCCCATCCTAAGACCCCGGGTCAGGTCTCACCATGGACTCCGCTTCGCCCGCTACAATTCCCACGTGATCTAAACCCTCGGGAATCTGCCATGCGAAGTCGATCGCTCGTTCTTCTGCTCCTCACTTTCGGAGTCGGTATGGTGCCCGCGCGCTCGGACGAAGGCATGTGGCTGCTCAACGATCCGCCGAAGAAACACCTCGCGGACACGTATCAGTTCGACCTGACACCCGAGTGGCTCGACCGGGCCATGAAGGCGAACGTGCGTTTCAACAGCGGCGGTAGCGGCGGGTTCGTATCGCCCGACGGCCTCGTGGTGACGAACCATCACATCGCTGCCGACGCGCTTCAAAAGAAGAGCACGAAGGATCGCGACCTCTACCGCGACGGCTTTTACGCCAAGCAACGCGAAGACGAATCGAAGTGCCCCGATCTCGAACTCAATGTGCTACAGTCGATCGAAGACGTCACCGCCAAGGTCAACGGCGCGGTGATGGCCGATCTGAAACCGGCCGACGCCGCGGCGAAACGCCGGGCGATTATGGGGGAAATCGAGAAAGAGTCGACAGCGAAAACGGGATTGCGCTCGGACATCGTCACGCTCTACCAAGGCGGGGCGTATCACCTCTACCGCTACAAAAAGTACACCGATGTGCGGCTGGTATTCGCCCCGGAAGCGGGCATCGCGGGTTTCGGCGGGGATGTCGATAACTTCGAGTACCCGCGCCACGGGCTCGATGTCGCCTTCTTCCGCGTCTACGAAAACGAGAAACCGATCGCGAGCAAAGACTATTTCCGCTGGAGCGCCACCGGACCGGCTGAGAACGATCTCGTATTTGTCACCGGTCACCCTGGCACAACGAATCGCCTCGAAACTTTGGCGAAATTGAAGCACCGCCGCGATTCGACCTTGCCCTACACGCTGAACCGATTGCGCTCGATGGAAGCGGCCCTGACCCAATTCGGGGATCGGGGCCCGGAACGGCGTCGCCGAGCCGGCGGCGATTTGCACCGCGTCGCCAACGCCCGCAAGGCGTTCAGCGGACAATTGCAAGGCTTGCTCGACCCTGCGATTTTGAAACAGAAAGAAGTCGCCGAGATCGCACTCCAACCGCAACCGATGGCCTCCTCGTTGACACCTTCGCCTTGGTTGAAAATTGCACGGGCCCAAGCGGTCTACCGCGATATTGAGAAACCGCATGCCCTGTTCGAAACCGGCCACGCCTTCGCCAGCGAGCTGTTCACCATCGCCCGGCAACTCGTCCGGCTTGGCGAGGAACTCCCGAAGAAGTCGGGTGATCGACTGCGGGAGTACCGCGATAGCAACCTCGAATCACTGAAGTTCCAACTGCTCAGCCCGGCTCCGCTCTACCCGGACTTGGAACGGGCCAAGCTGCAAGCCTCGCTGACGTTCCTGGCCGAAACCCTCGGCGGCGAACATCCGCTGGTCGTGTTAGCGCTCGCCGGGAAGAACCCGGCCCAGCGCGCCGAGGAACTCGTGGCGAACTGCAGACTCTACGAAGTGGCGGAGCGAAAAACATTACTCGACGACGGTGCGAAAGCGATCGCCGCCAGCCGAGACCCGATGGTATCACTGGCGAAAGCCATCGAGTCCGAAAGTCTCGCGCTCCGCAAGCGCTACGAGAATGAAGTCGAAGAAGTCGAGCGCCAAGCGTACGGGGAGATCGCCAAGCTCCGTTTCGCCAAGCTCGGCAACACCGTCGCCCCGGATGCGACCTTCACGTTGCGATTGGCCTTCGGCACTGTGAAAGGCTACGAGGTCGACGGCGAGAAACTCCCGTTCCACACGACCTTCCAGAGCGCGTTCGACCGGGCCGAGGCTATGAAGAACCGCGAGCCGTTCGACCTCCCGAGGCGCTGGATCGACGGCCAAGACAAGATCGACCCGAAGACGCCGTTCAATTTCGCGAGTACGGCCGACACCATCGGTGGGAATAGCGGCAGCCCGGTGTTGAACCGATCCGGCGAACTCGTCGGGATCAACTTCGACCGCAACCGCCACGGACTCGTCCGTAATTTCGTCTACACCGAGGTGCAAGCCCGCCACATCGCCGTGCATTCGAAGGCGGTCTTAGAAGCCCTGCGGAAGCTGTATGGCGCCGAGGGCTTGGCGAATGAGTTGACCGCGAAATAATTCCCGGGACAATCGCCCCGGGAAGCCGCTCAGCATTTGCGAATCACGCCGACGAGTACTCCGAGGACGGAGACCGTCTCCTTGCTCGGGTCGACGATGATCGGTTCCATGTTGTTGTTGCACGGTTCCAAGCGGATGTGTTCCTTGCGTTTGTAGAACTTTTTCAAGGTCATCGCCTTGTCGATCATCGCGATGACTTTCTCGCCGTTGTCGGCCGAGTCTTGCTTCTTGATGACCACGTAGTCCCCGTCGGCGATGTGGCTGTCAATCATCGACGTGCCGCGGACTTTGAGGACGTAGATGTTGTCTTGGCCGAAAAGATCCTTCATTTCGAGTCGCTCCTCTTGCTGCACCGCTTCGATGGTCGGCCCGGCCGCGACGACCCCGAGTAGCGGCAAGCTGAACCCGCCCGCCGAGACGCCCGGAATGGTGATCGACCGCGCCCGGCCACCGCGCTCCTCGTTCTTTTCGTCCCGCTGAATGTAGCCTTTTTTCTGGAGCGCCCGGAGGTGGCACATCACCCCGTTCGGCGAGGCGATATCGAACGCTTTGCCGATGTCGCGGATCGCGGGCGGGTAGCCGCTTTGCTCGATGTATTTGCAGATGTACTGGAAGATCCGCTGCTGAGATTCAGTGAGGGCCGGTTTGTCGCCCCGGGGTGCTTTGATCGGAATCCCCATGGTATTGTATCCCTATGTAGTAGGCAGGTGAAGCGAAAGCGGTGCATTCCGCCGTCACTTGTACACTGTATAGAACTATACCCTACTTGCGTACACGTGCAACTTATTTTTTCGGAATTTTGGCGAAATCTTGGATTGCTCCCAGAAATACGCATGAAATTGGGGGTTTTTATTGAGTGTGAACCCGGCTCCGAGACGACGAAAATGAAACGGGCCATCCTTTGAAGCTCGCGGGCCCAGCATTCCACCGGACTCATTCCGTGTCGCCCCGCTGCGCCAGCCCTTTCGCCCGCGCCGGCGCATCGCCCGGTTCGATCACCGCGATGTCGCAGAGGCCCCACGGCGTGCCGCCGACCAATTTGTCGAACCAATTCGTCGGCTTGCGGCTGAACGATTTCGTCTCGGTGATGCGGACCGAAGAGCCGATTGCCCCGTTCAGGGTTTCTTCGAAACCTTGGAGGCTGTGTACGTGGGTGAATAAGATCACCGTCTTCGGCCGGAAGTGACTGTCGCTAATCAACTGGTTCACGTCCTTCGAACGCATCCGTTTCAAATCTTTGCGGCCGGTGTAGAAAGCCACGGAGTCGACGTTGCGCGGGTAGGTTACCACGGTGACGGTCGGGTCGTCCAAGTACTGCCGCACCATCTCAGGGCGACCCATCGGCGAGCGTTCCTTGGCGTACCAAGGCAGGCCGACGAAATTGAGGAATGCCAGAATCGCGGCGAACGTCGCGACGATCCCGCGGGTCGCCAGCAGTTTGTCCCAGCGACTGCGCGCAACGAATTCGCCCAGGGCCAAACAGAGTGGCGGAAACGCGGGCAGGATGTACGTCGGCAATTTGCTACCGGACAGGCTGAAGAAAAAGAGGCACCAAAGCCCCGAGAGCAACCAGAACCCTCCGGCCGCGCTGCGATTCCTGGCTTCCTCGGCTCCACCGGATAGCAAACTACGGAGGTACGGCACCGCGAGCAGCACCCCCGGCAGAAAGCCGCCGAGGAAAATGGGGATGTAGTACCAGATCGGTTCGAGGTGGTCGAACGGTTTCGCGAACCGCATCACGTTGTGTTCCCAGAAGAAGTACTTCAGGAACTCCGGCCGCCGGAGGTACATCGCCACGTACCACGGCAGATTCACCAGCACGACGATTCCCGCGAAGAGCGCGGCATCTTTCGAGTGCGCCCGGCCCCATTTCCAAAGGCCGAGGGGTTCGCCCTCGGCCGAGCGGTGTCGTTGCAACCACGCGAACAGCAGCAGTGGCGGAAAAAGGAGCACTTCGGAAATCGGACCCTTCGTCAAAAATCCTAGGCCGGACATCAGCGCAGCCGCGATCCACCAACGGCGATCGAGCGTTCCCGAGCGCACGGCTTCGAAGCCGCACAGCACCGAGGTCGTGACACACAGCGTCAACAATCCGTCGAGAAGAAGCAGCCGCGCGACGCCGAGGAAACCGGGGGCGACGGTCAGCAATAGCGCCGCCCAGAAGGCCCCGCGCTCACCGATGCTGCGCCGGCCGAGCAGGTAGATTACAAGGATCGTGAGGTGGACGCAGAGCGCCGGTACCAGTCGTGCGCTCGCCTCGCCGACTCCGAAGAGTTCGTAGCTGATCGCGACGAGCCAGTACATCAGCGGCGGTTTGTCGAGGTACGGTTCGCCCTGCAGCGTCGGCACGATCCACGAACCACCTTCGACCATCTCCTTGGGAATCTGGGCGTAACGGCCCTCGTCCGGTTCCAACAGCATGAAGGATCGCGTCGGATACAAGAGGATCGCCGGCAGCAGAAGTACGAACAGCAGCGACAGCGGCCGGACGCGCGTCCGGGTGTCGGCGTCTCCCGGGAAGAGCACGCGGTTCCATAGGTGCGGGGCCCAACCGAGCACCGACCGTGGGAGTGGAATCGTATCCGTCGCCATGCCGGAACCTTCGGGGGAATCGAAGGTGGCAGTCTAATGCGAACGTGGAAACGGCGACAAGCCGAAGTCGGAAGGGCTTCGTCCGCCGGGTCACATCCCCGCTTTCGCTTTCCATTTTGACCGGATCGCGGCGGGGATCGCGGGGAGCCCGAGGATTTCGACTGCGGAGCCGAGGTCGGCGGCGGCCTTTGGCATCCCGTACACGACACTGCTCGCTTGATCCTGCGCGATCGTGTGCCAGCCCGCTCGACGCAGGGCCAACAGGCCGCTCGCGCCGTCGCTCCCCATGCCCGTGAGCAGCACGGCCACACCGCCGTCGGGCCACTGCAACCGCGCGCTTTGGAAGAAGACGTCGACGCTCGGCCGATACGGGTACTCCTTCGGATCGGGCGTGTAGGCCAAGTTCCGCCGATTCGTGACGACGAGGTGATCGTCCGAAGCCGCGACGTAGACCCGCCCCCCTTCCAGCTTGTCGCCGGTGCGAACCGCTTGCGTCGGAAGGCCGATCCGGGCGCCGAGCCAATCGGCGAAACCGGCCGCGAAGGCGGCGCCCAAGTGCTGCACCACTACGATCGGCCCCGGCGTCCCGGCGAGACCCGAAAGCACTTTCGCCACCGCGTCCGGCCCCCCGGTGCTCGCCCCGATGGCGAGCATCGGGGACGTGCCCGACGCCGCAGGGCTCAAGCTCGGGAACAAGTGCGATAGCCCCGTCGTCCCGGTGTGCTTGCGGAGTTCGGCAAATTTCGCGAGCCGGGCCAAAAGCGGCTCCGCGCCGACGATCGAATTGTTCGACCCGAGCGACGGCGTCCGCACGGCGTCCAATCCGCCGGCGCCGAGCGCTTCGTAGACCTTGGCGTGGTTCGTCCGCACGCTCGCCGTAACGATCAAAATCGCGCACGCCGACTTCGCCATGATCCGCCGCGTCGCTTCGGCGCCGTCCATCACCGGCATGATCAGATCCATCAAGATCACATCCGGCTTATCCGCGGACGCTTGCCGCACGGCCTCTTCGCCGTCGAGGGCGACCCACGCGACTCGGTAACCGGGCACAGATTCCACGACGCGGCGGAGAACCGCCACAGCCAGGGGCATATCGTTGACCAGCGCGATGCGCATCATACTCCGGCCGATCCGATGAGGTCGCCGATGGCGTCCATATAGGTGCTGTCGTGGAAACTGCTTTTCGTCAGGTAGTAGTTCGCCCCGACTTCGAGCCCGCGCAGGCGGTCTTCCTCGCGGTCCTTGTACGACACGATCACGACCGGGAGTTGAGAGAGGTGGTCGTCTCCCCGGATGCGCTTCACTAATTCTAGCCCCGTCATCCGCGGCATGTCGATGTCGCTCACGACTAAATCATATCGCGCGGCTCGCACCCGGTTCCAGCCGTCTTGCCCGTCGACCGCCACATCGACCTCATAGCCATGCATGCGCAACAGTTGCCGTTGCACTTCGCGCACCGTGATCGAATCGTCGACCACCAGCACCCGCTTCTTCGCGCGGCTCTTCGGCGCATCCCGTTCGGCGCGGCGGAGCGTCCCTTGTTGAATGAACTGATCCATCGATTTCAACAAGTCTTCGATGTCGGCGATCAGCACCGGAGAACCGTCGTCGAGGATGGCCGCCGAACCTATGTTCGGCACTTCGCCCAGACGCGGGTCGAGCGGCCGGACGACGAGATCTTGTTCCCCGCGGAACGAATCGACGATCAACCCGTACGTCCCTGTGGCGTCGCTCAGCAAGATGATGCAGAGGTCGTCCGCGGCGGAGACCGCGGGGTCGACGGCCATCAATTGCGACGCGAAAACGAGGCCGATGTTCTGCCCGTCGACGGTGGCGAATTGGCAGTTTTCGAGCGAGCGCACCTCGCGTCGCGGTAGCCGGACGAGCCGGTCGACGCGGGTGTGCGGAAAGGCGTAGGGCTCGCCGCCGATGTCGACGAGCACCGCCCGTACCACCGAGAGCGTCAGCGGCAGCAGCAGGTGGAACGTCGTGCCGACGCCGGCGACGGTGGAGATGGTGACGGTGCCGCCGACGCGGCGGAGGGTGTCGTGGACGACGTCGAGCCCGACCCCGCGGCCGGAGAGTTCCGTGACGGCGTTCGCCGTCGAAAAGCCGGGAAGGAACAAGAATTCCAAAAGTTCGCGCTCACCGAGCCGGCCGATCAAATTCACCGGGGCCAAGGCGCGATCCCGGACTTTGCGGCGGACGCGTTCGACGTCGATGCCGGCGCCGTCGTCGCGCACGGAAATCGAAAGCATGCCGCTGCGGTGGCGGGCTTCGAGGGCGATGACCGCTTCCGCCGGTTTACCGTTGCCGAGGCGGATCTCCGGAGTTTCGACGCCGTGGTCGACGGCGTTGCGGAGCAGGTGCGTCAGCGGCGCTTCGAGTTTCTCGAGGATGTCGCGGTCGACTTCGGTGCCCGCTCCGAGGATATCGAAACGGATCGATTTACCGAGTTTGCGGGCCGCATCGCGCACCAAACGCGGGAAGCCTTGCCCGCCGTCGGAGAAGGGCCGCATCCGACTGGCGATGACCTCCCGGTAGAGCCGGCTGTTCAAATCCTCGGCCTGCCCCGCGTGATCCTCGAACTCGCCGACGCGTTTCAACAGCAGTTGTCGGGTGCGGCCGGCTTCCTTCCTGGCCTCTTGTAAATTCTGGGTCAAGACGTCCATCGGCAGAGCATCGACCAGCCCTTGGGCGAGGCGGTCCATCTGCCCCGAGAGCCGGTCGTATTGCTTACGCAGATCGAGCAGCGACCCCGCGAACAGTTGCAGCCAGCGGGCTTGCACGAGGGATTCCCCCGCGAGGCTCATCAGGCGATTCAGGCTCTCGGCCGCGACGCGGACGACTTGTTCGGCGACGGCCGCGTCGGCGACCGGAGGACTTCCGCGCTCCGACACGTCCTCCGTTTTCACCGGGACGCTGGGTTCGACGGCGTCGATACCGACGACCCGTGCCGGCTTCTCCCCACGGGCGATCGCGGCGCAAACATCCCGGAGTTCCCGCGCTTGCGTTCCCCGCTCCTGCACCCAGTCCCCGAGGTCGCCGTCGGCCAGCGACGCCAGCACATCGGCCGTGCGCAGCATCGCGTCGATTCCGTTCGCATCCAATTTCAACCGGCCGGCGCCGGCGCTCACGAACGCATCCTCCAAGTGGTGGGCGAGTTCCACGGCGTCTTCGACGTTTACGATCCGCGCGGCGCCTTTAAGCGAGTGCGCGGCCCGCATCAGCGGCTCGATCCGCTGCGGGTTCGCCGGATCGCGTTCGAGTTCGAGCAAGCCCTTTGTCAAAGCCGCCGTGTGGCTGCGGACTTCTTCGCGGAAGAGTTCGAGCAAGCCGAGGTCGATATCGAATAGCGGCCGGTCCGCAGCGAGCACTTCCCGAACGACCGGCTGTGCTTCGATCGCTGAGATCGGTTCGTCGAAGTGCAGCGCGATGGAATCGAAGACCGCGGTGAAGTCTCCGCCGGGTTCGAGTCCCAGTCGGCGCTCGAGGTCGGCGGCGATCTCGGCGAGGGCGGTCGCCCCGACAATACGGGCCGCGCCGCGGATGGTGTGGGCGGCGTGGATCCGATCGCCCGAGCCGGCGCGGAGCGCGGCCAATTGCTCGCGGATTTCCCCGAGGAACAAGTCCCGCATCGGATCGGCTTCGGCGGGATCGGTCATCGCAGTTTCACCCGCAGGGCTTCGAACAGCCGTTCTTCATCGAGCAACCCGACGGCGCGATTTTCCCACGCGAACACACCCCGTGCGAGGTGGCCCGAGGCCCGGCCGACGGTCGCGGGCGCCGCGCCGATCTCCGCCTGCGGCAACCGGTAGACTTGCTCGATGGAATCGACCGTCAGAACCCAGCGTTCGGAATCGCGGCGCACCACGAGCATCCGCTCGGCGTGACGGGCCTTCGTTTCGGCCGGTGCCGGCAGACCGAGGATTTTCCAGAGGTGGGCGCACAGCGTCAATTCCCCGCGGATGTTGACGAGCCCTGCGAGGATTCCCGCCCGGTGCGGCACCCGGTGGATCGGCTTCGCAGCGGTCACCTCGACCAAAGCGTGCAGCGGCAACGCCAGCCACTCCTCCGCGAGTCGGAAGATCAACAATCCTAGCAGGTCGGCGGCTTCTTCTTCGATCGGTTGCGCGAGTCGCTCGGTCCATTCGTCGAGGTAGCCGGGCGGCGAGGGCGCGTTCAGGAACTTCCGCCCGGCTGCGGAAAAGATGGCACAGTTCTGGCAATGGACGACCGGCGGTAGCAGTGGGCAACTCCTGTCGCCGCGCACGCCGACGTGGTTCCAACAATCGTCGGGCGTCCCGGCGGGCGGCCCGGTCAGGGTGGCGAGCGGGATCACGGGTTTCCCTCCGGTGCGGGCAGGCGGCCGAGCCGCGCCCGGTACATCCCCGCTTGGATCGAGTCGCGTTTGGCATCCGCCGCCAGCACAGAGTGCGTCAGCGCCTCGCGGTGGTGCGGGTCGAGGTAGAGCGCTTTGCGGAAAGCTTCGCGGGCCCGCTCCGGGTCGGCGGTCGCGCCGAGGAGAATGCCGAGCAAACAGTATGCGTCCGCTGTGGGGACGAGGCCGAGCAACAGTCGGCACTCCGCGAGCGCTTCGGGCAGGCGGCCGGTGTCGGCGAAGTTTTTGGCTTTCGCCAAACTCGGCGGAAGCGACGGCGGGCCGTCCGATGACACCGGCCTGACACTACGGACCCCACCGGACTCCGGGGCGGGGCGCGGCTTCAACGCCGACTTCGGTTCGATGACCTCCCTCCGCCGGAACAAGAAGCATCCTTCCGGGCCGACCGACTCAAACTGCGAGCCGTTGAGGTTCCCCGCCTCGGCGTGCCCGATGGCCAGCCACCCGTCCGGCGCGACGAGACGGTCGAGCCTCACGAGCGCCACTCGCCGCGCCGCTGGTGTCAGATAGATCATCAGGTTCCGGCAGAGGACGATGTCGAACCGGCCCCCGTCCGCGTTCAAAGTCATCGGCTCGAACAGATTGCCGACGCGGAAGCGGATCCGGTCCCGGAGCGACGGGTGGATTTCGAACTGGTCGCCGACAGACGCGAAGTGCCGCGACCGCACCTCGGTCGGCGTCTCGCGGAACGAGAACTCCCGGTAGCGCCCGAGTTGCGCGGCCGCGATCGAGTTGGAGCACAGATCGATCGCGTCGATGCTCCACGACTTCGGCGACAACCCACCGTCGGTGAACGCCATCGCCACCGAGTACGGTTCTTCGCCGGTGCTGCACGGCAGGCTGAGCACGCGCACGACGGTGTTCGGGTCGGCGGCCAAGCGCTCCCGGAGGGATTTCAGCAGTGCGGTGTAGATCGCGCCGCCCCGGAAGAACCACGTTTCCGGGACGATGATCGCGTCGATCAACGCTTGGAATTCCAAAGGATCGCCTGCGAGGCGTTCGGCGTAGTCCTCCGGCCCCTCGCCCGTTTGGAAACGTATTCGCCCTTCAACGGCGGTGGCGACCGCGGTCGGGCCGAGCGAATCGGTCTGCAATCCGGTCCGCGCGGAGATCAATTCCCGAATCCGTTCGAGGCTCATCGCAGCACCTCGGGCGGCGGATACCAGAGCCGCTCGCGTTCGGCCGGCGGCAGCAGTTTGTCCGGGTCGAGCAACCTCATGATTCCCTGCTCATCCGCGATGATCATGCCGAGGCCGATGCCGCCCGGCGTGAGCGCCTGCGTGATCGTCGAGAAACCCGAACTCAGCGTGCGCAGCTCTGAGACTTGGCTCGTGAGCAAACCCAGCAGGCGTTCGAAGCCGGTGTTCGGGTCGGTCTGCGGGATCAAAATGATCCGGCTGCTGAGGTGCTGCGGACAAGGCCCGTGGCCGGTGAGGTCGTGCAGATCGATGACGGGGATGACCATCCCGCGGAACACGAAGACCCCGGCGAGCCACGGCGGGCCACCGGCCAACGGTTTGAGCCGCACCTGCGGCACGACTTCGCGGACGGTCTGGATATCCAGCCCAATCCGCTCCGACCCGATTTGAAACGTGAGGACGAGCATGGCGGTCGTCACACTTTGAAAGAGGCGATCTCAGAGTTCAACTGTTCGATGCTACTCCGCAAGTGGGCGGTGGCGCGGTTGAATTCGTCGAGGGCCGACGCAGTCAGGCGGATGTTCCCGGCCATCGTGCCCATCGCTTCGTCGATCTGTTCCGCCCCGACCGTCTGGTTCCGCATGCCTTCGTTGACGAACCGGAAGCGCTCGCCGAGGCCCGAGACCTCCGTGATGATCTGCCCGGTTTGGCCGTTGATCTCGGCGACGCGGCCGACGCTCGAGCGTACTTGGTCGCTGAATTTGTCCATTTGCATCACCCCGGACGCGACGGCGTCTTGCATCAGCCGGACCATGCTCTCGATGTCGAGGGTCGCCACGGCGGTCTGGTCGGCGAGCCGGCGGATTTCCCGCGCGACGACC
>Ga0105047_10012020_pt1 | contig 13982 bp, 8 predicted proteins | sample MAT04_FD_78384 | JGI IMG/M metagenome (GOLD analysis project Ga0105047, IMG submission 78384) | Freshwater microbial communities from Lake Fryxell liftoff mats and glacier meltwater in Antarctica - MAT-04 (megahit assembly) | ecosystem: Environmental > Aquatic > Freshwater > Ice > Liftoff...
AGAAGCCGCAGTACTGGCAGTTGTTGATGCACTCGTTGGAAAGATACAGCGGAGCGAAGAGGCGGATGACTTTACCGAAGCGCCGGCGGGTCATGGCTTGCGCGCGAGCGGCCATGCTTTCCAAAAGCGGGCCTTCGGCGGCGGGGGCAATCAGGTTCGCAAAATCGGTCAGCGTCAGTGCGTCCCGGCGCGCGCTCGCAGCGGCGTCCGCGGCGGAAGCAGTTTCTGCGCGACGCTGCAGCGCCGCCAGCGGCAGCGCATTGAACTCGGAGACAAAACTCATGTGGCGGCCATACTACGGGCTGCGGGGCGGGCGGACAAATCCGCAACCGTAGTGGAACAGGCTTCCAGCCTGTGTGGTGGGACGTGGGGGCAGCGGGATGGCAAGCCCGACTGGAGCCGACCGGCTGGAAGCCTGTTCCACTACGTCGGGACGGGAGTATTTCACGGCGCAAAATTTGCAAAGCATTTGGCAAGCGATGGGAAGCCAGCGGCGTCCATTCCCGGCATGTTGCTGCCCGTCCGGTTGCGGTGGCCTTGTGCTTCCCGCAGCCAGCCGCAGCGGCCAGCAGGCGGGCCGCTCGCGCACCGAAGTCAAAAGCCCTGCACCAACTGCATGACCAACACGAACGGAAAACCTGTTTTCAAGACGATTGACGGCAACGAAGCCGTCGCCTCCGTCGCCTACCGCCTCAGCGAGGTGATCGCCATTTACCCGATCACGCCTTCCTCACCGATGGGCGAGTGGGCGGATGAATGGAACTCCCGCGGCATGAAGAATCTTTGGGGCACCGTCCCTTCGGTGATCCAACTCCAGAGCGAGGGTGGCGCGGTGGGCACCGTCCACGGCGCGCTGCAAACCGGCTCGCTGAGCACCACATTCACGGCGTCGCAAGGGTTGCTGCTGATGATCCCGAACATGTACAAGATCGCGGGCGAGTTGACGCCGGTGGTCTTCCACATCGCGGCGCGGTCGCTGGCCGCGCAGGGGCTTTCGATCTTCGGCGATCACTCGGACGTGATGGCCGCACGGGCGACGGGTTGGGCAATGCTGTGCTCGAACTCGGTGCAGGAGACGGCGGACATGGCGCTGGTGGCGCACGCCGCCACACTGGAAAGCCGCGTGCCGTTCGTGCATTTCTTCGACGGCTTCCGCACCTCGCACGAGGTCGGCAAGGTCGCGCAGATTCCGAATGAAATTTTGCAGGCGATGATCAGCGACGAACAGGTGCTGGCGCATCGCGGCCGCGGGTTGACGCCCGACCGGCCGATGCTGCGCGGCACAGCGCAGAACCCGGACGTGTATTTCCAGGCGCGCGAGGCGGCGAACCAGTTTTACGTAGGTCTGCCCGAGCGGGTGCAGAAGGCGATGGACCAATTCGCCGCCCTCACGGGTCGCGCCTACAAGATCTACGAGTATTGCGGCGCCCCGGACGCGGAGCGCGTGGTAGTGATGATGGGCTCGGGCTGCGAGGTCGCGCACGAGACCGTGGATCACCTGATCGCCCAGGGCGAGAAGGTGGGCGTGCTCAAAGTCCGGCTCTACCGGCCTTTCGATAACAAGGCCCTGCTGGCCGCGCTGCCGGAAACCGTGAAGAAGATTGCCGTGCTCGACCGCACCAAGGAACCCGGTGCCGCGGGCGAACCGCTTTATCTCGACGTGGTGCAGGCGATCTACGAGTCGGCGACCTCGAATGGCAAACGCTTTGCCACGCTGCCCGCCGTGGTGGGCGGACGCTACGGATTGTCCTCGAAGGAATTCACGCCGGCGATGGCCAAGGGCGTGTTCGACAATCTCTCCCTCGCGCAGCCGAAGAATCATTTCACCATTGGCATCGAGGACGACGTGCTCGGCCTCAGCCTCGCTTACGATCCGGCGTTCTCCACCGAGTCGAAGAACACCATCCGCGCGATCTTCTACGGTCTCGGCGCCGACGGCACGGTGGGTGCCAACAAGGACTCGATCAAGATCATCGGCGAGCACACCGAGAACTGGGCGCAGGGCTACTTCGTGTATGACTCGAAGAAGTCCGGCGCGGCCACGGTGTCGCATTTGCGCTTTGGTCCCGAGTACATCCGCTCGACCTATCTCATCTCGCAATCGGAGTTCGTGGCCTGTCATCAGCCCTCGCTGCTCGACCGCTACGACGTGCTCAAGTGCGCGCTGCCCGGCGGCACGTTTTTGATGAACTCCCCGCACGGTCCCGAGGAAGTCTTCGGCACGCTCCCCGTCGCGATGCAGCAGCGGATCATTGATAAGAAACTCAAGTTCTACACGATCAACGCCTTCGAGGTGGCCAAGAACACCGGCATGGGCGGTCGCATCAACACGATCATGCAGACGTGTTTCTTCGCGCTCTCCGGCGTGCTGCCCCGCGAGGAAGCGATTGACGCCATCAAGTCTTCCATCAAGAAGACCTACGGCAAGAAGGGCGAAGAGATCGTCAAGATGAACATCGAGGCCGTGGATCACACGCTGGCGCACCTGCACGAGGTGAAGGTGCCGGCGCAAGTGGTCGCTGGCCTGGCCGCCCGCCCGACGGTTTCCGCCAAGGCCCCGGACTTTGTCCGCAACGTCCTCGCCAAGATGATGACCGGCGACGGCGACGAATTGCCCGTCAGCGCGCTCCCCGTGGACGGCACTTACCCGACCGCCACCGCGCAGTGGGAGAAGCGCAACATCGCGCTCGAAGTGCCCGTCTGGGATCCGCAGGTCTGCATCCAGTGCGGCAAGTGCGTGTTCGTCTGTCCGCACGCGACCATTCGCAGCAAGGTCTATGACGCTTCGTCGCTCGCCGACGCGCCGGAGACCTTCAAGTCCACCGAGGCCCGGCTGCCCGATTGGAAGGGCAAGAATTACACCCTCCAGGTCGCCACGGAGGACTGCACTGGCTGCGGCATCTGCGTGGACATTTGCCCCGCGCGCAACAAATCCGAAGCCCGGCTCAAGGCCATCAACATGCGCCCGGTCGAACCGCTGCACGCCGCCGAAGTGAAGAACTGGGATTTCTTCCTCGGCCTGCCCGAGATGGACAAGCGCAACGTGAAGCTCGATAACATCCGCTCCATTCAGGTCGAGCGTCCGCTCTTCGAATTCTCCGGCGCGTGCGCGGGCTGCGGCGAGACGCCTTACATCCGCCTCCTGTCCGCGCTCTACGGCGATCGCATGATCGTGGCCAACGCCACCGGCTGCTCCTCAATTTACGGCGGCAATCTCCCGACCACGCCTTGGTCCGTGGACGCCGCCGGGCGCGGCCCCGCGTGGTGCAATTCGCTCTTCGAGGACAACGCTGAGTTCGGTCTCGGCTTCCGCGTCTCGATGGACAAGCAGGCTGAGTTTGCCCGCGAACTCCTCCAGCAACTCGCCCCGCAACTTGGTGACGTGCTCGTCTCCACCATCCTCAAGAATCCGCAGAAGGACGAGGCGGACATCTACGAGCAACGCACCGCCGTGGCGGAGTTGAAGCAGAAGCTCAAGGACATCGCCACGCCCACCGGCAAGCAGCTCACCACGCTCGCCGACATGCTCGTGCGCAAGAGCGTCTGGATCATGGGCGGCGACGGCTGGGCCTACGACATCGGCTACGGCGGGCTTGACCACGTCCTCGCCAGCGGGCGCAACGTGAAGGTCATCGTGCTCGACACGGAGGTTTATTCGAACACCGGCGGTCAGTGCTCGAAATCCACCCCGCGCGGTGCCGTGGCGAAGTTTGCCGCCGGCGGCAAGCCGCTTAAGAAGAAAGACCTGGGCCTCATCGCGATGACCTACGGCAACATTTACGTCGCCAGCGTCGCCATGGGCGCGAAGGACGAGCAGACGCTCAAGGCCTTCATGGAAGCCGAGGCCTATGACGGCCCGTCGCTGATCATCGCCTACAGCCATTGCATCGCCCACGGCATCAACATGACCGTCGGTATGCAGCATCAGAAGGCCGCGGTGCAGTCCGGCCAGTGGCTCCTCTACCGCTACAATCCCGACCGCCAGCTTCAGGGTTTGAACCCGCTCCAGCTTGATTCCGCCGGCCCGCAGAAGATGCGCATCGAGGAATACCTAGCCATGGAGAACCGCTTCAAGATGCTCACCAAGATGCGCCCGGAAGAAGCGAAGAAGCTCACCAACCTCGCGCAGGAGGACGCCGAAGCGCGCTTCCGCCTCTACCAGGCGCTCGCCGCCCGCGATATAAAACCCGCCGCCGCGCCAGTCAACACGCCCTCGACCGTCGAGTAACCGCCGGGCAAACCAAAATCCAAACCAATAGGACCATTATGGATCTCAGCACCAGTTATCTTGGCCTCAAGCTCCGCAGCCCGCTCGTTCCTTCTGCCGCCGCGCCGCTCACCGAGGAGATTGACAATATCAAGCGCATGGAAGACGCCGGCGCCGCCGCCATCGTGCTCCACTCGCTCTTTGAGGAGCAGCTTCGCATTGAGCGGCTAAACCTCCACCACGCCATGACCGAGGGCACCGAGAGCTTTGCCGAAGCCCTCACCTATTTCCCCGAGGCCGAGGATCTCAAGGTCGGCCCGGAGACGTATCTGAGCCATATCCAGAAAGCCAAAGCCGCGGTCAACATCCCCATCATCGCCAGCCTCAACGGCTCCTCCGTCGGCGGTTGGACGGATTACGCGAAACAGATGCAAGGGGCCGGCGCGGATGCCATCGAGCTGAACATTTATTACATCGCCGCCGACCCGAACCTCTCCTCGGCGCAGGTCGAGCAGACCTACATTGACATCCTCACGTCCGTGAAGTCAGCCGTCACCATTCCGGTCGCGGTGAAACTCAGCCCCTACTTCAGCAACCTGGCCAACATGGCCAAGCGCCTCGACGAAGCTGGTGCCAACGGCCTGGTGCTTTTCAACCGCTTCTATCAGCCCGACATCCACCTCGAAACCCTCGAGGTCGAGCCAAACATCCTGCTCAGCACGCCGATGGCCATGCGCCTGCCGCTGCGTTGGGTGGCCATTCTCGCGGGCCGCATCAAGGCCGATCTCGCCGCCACCAGCGGCATCCATCGCGCCACCGATGTCATCAAGATGCTCATGGTCGGCGCGAGTGTGACCGAGCTGTGTTCCGTGCTGCTGCGGCACGGCATCACGCGCATCACCGCCATCGAGCGCGAGATGGCCGAGTGGATGGAACAGCACGAGTACGAGAGCGTGAAGCAGCTTCAGGGCAGCCTCAGCCAGATCAACTGCCCCAATCCCAGCGCCTATGAGCGCGCGCAGTACATGAAAGCCATCTCCAGCTACCAAGCCGCCTAAGCTCTTGTAGGAGCCGACGTCAGAAGGCTTCGGGGGGGGGCGGTTTGAACTCAAGCCTCCTCACGTCGGCTCCTACAGACTGCGGTGACCGGCGTTTGAATTTCGGTTCGGTTGTTTCGTTTCATTGTTTCGTTTGTGTGTTCCGGTTGCAGTTGGTTAAGTCAGGGCCGCCTCGCAAGGGGCGGCCCTGATGATTTCTGGGGGGGGGCCTACCGCCACCCCGCAGATTCGGTGACGCCCGCCGATGGAACAAGGCTCAGAAACCCCAAGCCGGGGAGTTAGTTTGGGCCGGCCCCGGAGCGCGGCTATGTCCGCTGGACAAGCCGCAGCAAGGTTCCCGCAGCCAGCGGTTTCCCCCCGGCAATCCCCGCGTTGGGCGGACTGGGCCTGGTGCGATTGGTCCAAAGCACATCGCCGCGCTCCGGGCCCGGCGGGCTACGCCTGGCTAGCCATTGCGCTGCGTTTCGGGCCACTCCAATTCCTCGTTTCTGGTGTTTCGGGGCCCTGTTTCATCGGCGGTCGTCTCTGAATCTCCGGGGTGCTCCCTCGCCCGCTTGCGGGCGGCTGTCGTCAATTCTGACGACATGCCGACCTGGCATCGGAGGCTACCCTGCCGCCACTCGCGTTATGCCTGTCGGGCTGGCCCACGCAGCCACGGTTGCCTGTTTGTGGCCGGGGCGGCGTGGAACTCAAGCCAGTCCGCATGGGCAGCGCACACTTCAATCCGTACACCTCCCTGATCCATGAAAACCAACCACCGACTGCGCCTTTCATCCTGCACGGTCGGTGCCTGAAGCCAAAGTCCACGTTCCCATCCACCATATAAACCAATCATTGCATATGAAACACTACCGCAATTCCAAACAATGGCTCCAATCCGCCCTAGTCGGGGTCGGCTTGGCTGCTTCGATTAACATTGCTATGGCCGTGCCAGATCGTGTCTTAGGCACGTTCGATACGGGCATCACCGGCACCCCCAACTGGGCTAAGGGATGGGGCGGCGCCGCCCCGACCTTCGATGCCACGCAGGATAACACGGGCAACAACGGCGGGGCTTGCTACATTTCCGGGGATTTCACGTTGGCGGTGGATGGTCAAGCGCTAAATGTTTATGGGTGTATTTCAGGGAATCCTTGGTGGCATCCGGACCCGCCATTTGACATGACTCTCTACAAGAGTTTGGAGTTTGACATCAAATGGGATCCCACCTCGACGCTGTCCCTTGCTGACTTCAACTCCCCGCCTTCGGGCGGTGAAGGAGGTATCGCGATTTGGAATTCGTTTGATGGGAACAATTGGCCGACGGTCGGGAGAGCGAACATTCCCGCAGCAGCAGCCACCGGCTGGGCGCATGTAAGCATCCCGATCAACCCGGCGACCGCCGACATTAGCGTCAGCTACGGGATTATGTTCAAGAAATGGATCGCGGCCACGCAGATAGCCGCCGGAGGCACATTCGCGTTCTGGGTGGACAACGTCGTGCTGAAAGGCACTGACGCGCCTCCCCCGCCCCCTACGCTCGCGCTGGCCAAGACGGTGCCCGGCCTGGACTTTGTCGCCGCTAGCGGTGGCCAGTATGACCGCCAGGAAATCCGCACGGTGGGCAGCAACTACTCGTGGGTTGGAGCGTCCGGCCCGGTCAGTTATTCCGTCAACGTCGCCCAGATTGCGAACAACGCCCATCCTGGATTCCAACTTTTCACGCACCTCGTTCCCGGCACGCCGAATCCCACCCGGGCAGATTCTGACTACCACGAACCCAACGTGGTGATGTGGCGCATCATGAACAACGCCGATGGCTCGGCCTGGTCCGATCTGCGGTTCAAGACCAACGCGCCGGAAAGTAACGGGAACATGTGGACCGAAGGCCAGGGCGGTTTCCCGGGCGGCGTGTGGAATCCAACGACCGTGGGAACGTGGACCATTACCTTCAACCAGAACACGAACGTCATCATCACTGCCCCCGGCGGCAACACCGTGACGAACAATTTCACGCCCGGAGTGATCGCCATCTTCAACGCAGACCCGCACATGCAAGTGAATGTGGGCTGTGTCCCCGGCGAACTGAGCCGACTGGGCCAAATGGCGATCGTCAAGGGTGTCAAGATCACGGGGACGCCCGGCCAACCCAATGTGGATTCCAACTTCGTCGGGCAGTCGCCGGATACCAACGTTTGGACGGTCCTCGAACAGAACCCCAACGGAGTGCAGGAGATCCCGCTCACCGCCCCGTTCTGGTTGACCTGGACGTTGCCGGCCAATGGCTTCAGCCTCCAAGACAGCGATAAGGTTGCGGGCGGAATTTGGGCCAGCCCCGCGCTGTCCAGCTACGCTGCCGGCGGGATGCAATACACCCTGCTCAACGCCACCAACCTGCCCGGCGCCAACGGCTTCTTCCGGATGCTCAAGCGCGTCGGCACCAAGCTGCTGGTCCTCCTGCCCGGTGAAACTGCCGCCCCGGGCACGCCCACCGGCAAGACTGGCACCCCGACATTCCAGGTTCCCGGATTGGAGTTTGATGTGACCGTCAATCTTTGCGATGCCAATTACTACCTCGTGACTTCCCCGAACGACGAGATCGCCATCACCTCCAGCGACAACGTAGCCACCCTGCCGGCGAATCCGACGCTGATCAACGGAACCGCCACCTTCAAGGTGACCCTCTGGCAGGAAGGCACGCAGACCGTCACTGCCTCCGACGTGACCAATCCCGCCATCACGGCGGGCTCGGGTTCGGTTGCGGTGCATCCTTGAACGGTCAGCCCTCGCCAGCCTGGCTTCACACTGGCGCCGCCTTCGGGCGGCGCCCTTTTTGTGCCCCGCGCTGGCCATTGCCGTGGCGCTGCTCCATTTTCCCGCCATGCCGGAAGAGATTTTCGATGTCGTGAACGACCAGGATGAGGTGGTGGACCGCCGCCCGCGGAGCGAGGTCCATCGGCTCGGCCTGAAGCATCGCGCTGTCCACGTCCTGCTGTTCAACCAGCGCGGGGAGATCTTCCTGCAGAAGCGCTCGCGGACCAAAGACCGCGAGGCGGGCAAGTGGGATTCCTCTTCCAGCGGCCACCTCGACAGCGGCGAAGACTACGATGCGGCGGCGGTGCGGGAGTTGCGCGAGGAACTCGGCTGGCAAATGGCGCGTCCGCCGGAGCGGCTGTTCAAGTTGGCCGCCAGCGGGGAGACGGATCAGGAATTCGTCTGGATCTACCGCGGCGAAGCGGAAGGGCCGTTCACGCTGCAGCCGGAGGAGATCGAGACCGGCGGCTGGTTTTCTTCCGAAGCGGTGAACCGCTGGCTGGCCGAGCGCCCGGAGGAGTTGGCGAGTGCCTTCCGCTATCTGTGGCCGCGGGTGCAGGCAGTGGGCCGCGGGTGAGTGAGCGGGCGCAAGCCTCAGCGGCCCAGCCCGCAGCCGTGCATCAGGCGCACGAGCCCGTAGCTGATGAGGCCGGTTCCGGCAGCGTGAGGATCCAGGCCCACATCATGCGCTCGACGACTTCCCACTACAGCGTGCCGTGGGTGAACCAATCACGCCTCGTCCCGGACCGGCAGCGCAACGAGCCGTTGCTTGGCGCTTGCCCGAGCGGGCTTCTTTGACCGAGATTTTGCGGCAGCTTTCTTCCGGCATGCCTTGAGTCGCTTGCGCGCTTCCTTCGCCACCTTGGCCGCCTTCTTGGCCGCCTTCCTGGCTTGTTTAAGAGATTTCTTTGCTGCTTTGAGTTTGACCCTGGCGCTGTCGGCACTTTGCGCGGCCTGCACGGCGCTGGCTTCCGCAGCCTGCACGGCGGCGGACGCCTTGCCTGCGGGCCGAATGGCACTCATCGGCGACTGTTTAGGAGCTGTTTTCTTCATACACTTAATCCTACTGCTGCTTGGCGGGTGTCTTGGTGTTGGCCCCTGGCGATGAGGAGCGTGCTGAGGACCAACGCCCGGTTGATGGGTTGTAACACTCCTGTCACATGGCCGGCAAGTGCGCGAATGTTACAATTCATTCACCCTCCGCGGTGGGCCACTAAGTATTAACTGACCCGCGTGGCAAGCTGCCCTTTCCAAGCCGGAGCCTGAAGCGAGGTGCGCTGGCGAATTGGGAAGCATCGGTCGCCGCCCGAAGCCGGAAGCGCATCAGCCGATCCAACCGGTCATCCGGGCCAGTCGCACGAGCGCGTAGGCCACCAACCCGCTGGCTGGGATGGTGAAAATCCAAGCCCAGATGATCCGCTCGACGACCGAAAGCTTGAGCGAGTTGAAACCCTTGGCGCAGCCGACGCCCATGATGGAAGCGGTGATCGCGTGCGTCGTGGAAACGGGCATCCCGAAGTGAGCAGCAACCGAGAGCACCGTGGCGGCGGTGGTTTCGGCGGCGAAACCATGCACCGGATGCAGCTTCACCATCTTGTGCCCCAGCGTCTTGATGATGCGCCAACCGCCCCCCGCGGTGCCGGCCGCCATCGTCAGCGCGCAGACGACCTTGATCCACGCCGGGATGCCTTCCTGATCGGTCGCCTGGCTAAACCACCGCGCCGCTGCCTGATCGTCCTTCGGCAGCCCGCGGCCCTGACGCGAGAGCACGCCGAGATTAAACCGGGCTTCGACATTGCTGTGCTGTGCTGCTGCCTGCAGCCACTTCACGCCCGCGGCCTCGTCGGCGGGAAGCACTTTGCCTTCGAGCAAGGCGAAGCCCAGCCAGGCCGCGGCTTCGGGATTCCCTTTTTCTGCCAGGGCGCGATACCAATCGAGCGCGGCCGCTGGCTCCTTGGGCGCGCTGCTGAGGCTGCGGGAAAATAAGGCGAGCGGCGCCGGGGCCGCTCCGTTGCGGAATTCGGCGGCCTTGGTTTGGAGCGCGGCGGCTTCTTTCTCGTCCGGCTTGGCGGTGCGCTGGGCGCGGATGAGCGCAGCCAGGTTTTCCTGGGCGTCGGGGTTGTTCTTCTCGACCGCCTTGCGAAACCACTTCTCCGCCTGCGCGTCGCTGAGCTTCACGCCCAGGCCGTCGCGGTGCAGTTCGCCGAGCTGGTTCATGGCGGCGGAAACCGCCGGGCCGGGCGGCGCCATGTGGAGGAAGCGGAGCCAACTGGGGAGGTTGTCGAACGTGCCCGCGCCGGTGGCCGCAATCAGCGCGAGGGCGATGATGCCCATGGTTTTTTGCGCGTCGTTGGTGCCGTGGCTGAAGCCCATGTAGGAGGCGCTGAGCAATTGCAGCTTGCCGAAAACCTGGTTGACCTTCACGGGCCGCCAGTTCCGCAGCAGAAAATAGAGCGTGCCCATCAAGATAAAACCGATGACCAAGCCAGCGGTCGGCGAGGTGACCATCGGCACCACGACTTTCCACAGAATGCCTTTGCCTTCCCACCAGTGATCTTTGCCGGGCAGGGACCAGATGATGACGCCCCAATTGCCCTGCGCCGCCGCGAGCGCCGCGCCGCACAGCCCGCCGATGAGCGCGTGCGAGGAACTCGACGGCAGGCCGAACCACCAGGTGATGAGGTTCCAGACGATGGCGCCCAGCAGTGCGCAGACGAGGATTTCGGACGTGACTACTTTCGCATCCACCAGCCCCGAGGCGATGGTCTTGGCGACGGCGGTGCCCCAGAGCGCGCCCACCAGGTTGGTGCTCGCCGCCAGCACTACGGCTTGGCGCGGCGAAAGCACCTTGGTGGCGACCACCGTGGCGATGGAATTGGCGGTGTCGTGGAAGCCGTTGATGTATTCAAACACCAGCGCCACCAGGATGACGATGAAGATAAGGGTCATCGCAAGTGGCGCGTCAGGAGTTTTTCAGGACGATGTGCATGACCACGTTCCCGGCGTCCCGACAGCGGTCAATGGCCTTCTCGATCAACTCGTAGAGGTCGCGGATGACGATGGCGCGGAGGGCGTCGTAACGGCCGCTGTAAAGCTCCGCCAGCAGCTCCAGCATCAGCCGGTCGGCCTCGCCCTCGATGAACTGGAGCTTGTCGTTCAGCTCCTTGAGCTTTTCGACGTTCGTGAGGTCGCGGAGTTGCTTGACCATCTGGAGCACGACATCGGTGGAGCGCTCCATCAGGGCCGCCTGCTTGCTGAATTCCACACCTTCGAGATGCTGGGGCACCAGCAGGTAGCGCTCGGCAAATTTCTCGGTCGTCTTGGGAATCTTGTAGAGCGCCAGCGAAAGTGCCTCGATGTCTTCGCGCTCGAGGCCGGTGACAAAGGTCTTCACCAGCAACTCGCTGATTTGCTCAGCGATCTTCTTCTCTTTGCGGCGCGCGAGGATGAGGTCGTCGAGGTTCTGGCGGGCCTTGGGGGTGTTCATGAGGTCGAGCACGAGCTTGACGCTCTGGTGCGCTTCCTCGGCCGCTTGTTCAAGCAAGCCGTAGAACTGGTCGCTCTTTCCGAAAAGCTGTTGGAGGGAAAACATGGCGGCGGAATCTCTCAAAATGCGCGTCTTCCCGCACGCCAATTGTCACGGAACTGTCACCTGGCCGCCCCATGTTCGTGACGGATCAGGGCTAGGGTGAGTCAGGCAAATTAACCTTTGATGAAAGCTCCGCCGATGAACACACCCACGCTCCCGCCCCGCCCTGAAGCCCAGGCCGACCTCCGGCTCGCCGTCGGGGACGAAACCCTCCTCGGTCTGGTCCTGGCAGCCGCGCAGACGCTGGTGCCCCGGCCTTGGGCCAGCCCCACGGAGCGGCCCAATCCGCGCATGATGCTCACGCTGCTCACCTACAGCTATGCCAGCGGGTGGTTCGGCGCGGACGACGTGGAACGGGCGGCGTTCAGCAATCCGACCGTGCGCTACATCTGCGCGCGGGAGGCGGTGCGAGCGGAGGACGTGCGCCGGTTTCGCCGGGCCAACCGATCCTGGGTCGAGCATTGCCTCACGCAAGTCATCGCCCAGGTCTGGCTGCGGACGAATTGCCGCGCCGAGTTTCGGGACGCCAGCGGCGCCGCGCAACACGCGGTAATTCTGGAAGCTGCCTGCTGCAATGCCCGCCGCCGCTTGAGCTTGGCGCTGCAACTGGACGCCGCGGAGGCGGAATAGTGGGGCAAGTCCGTCCCGGCTGCCACCGTCGCGGCGGGCGTCCCGCCTGCCGCGCGCCGGTTGCCCTAGGAAACGCGGGTGCCTATGCTCCCCGGCGCGCGCGTGGAAATCCGAAAACCGAAAACCGAAGTCCGAAGCAAAGCCGAAGCCCGAAAGCCGAAGGGGTGGCCGGGGGTGGCTTGCCCGGTTGCCAGCGAGCCGTTTCAGGAAGCGCTGCGAGGTCGTCCCAAGTCCTATCCATACAGTCGCGGAGCGCGGCTGTCTCAGCCGCAGCCGGGTAAAACCAGGGCCAGGCTAGCTTCTCCCCCAGGTGCCCACGACCACCAACCAGTGAACGCAAACGCGCCGGCAGACGCCGCTGCAAAGCCCTGCGCCGCCGGTTTGTGCATGCGGCTGCGGCTGAGACAGCCGCGCTCCGCCCGCCTTTCGGACTTCGGATTTCGGATTTCGGATTTCGGATTTTCCCGCGCCGGCCTCGCCCTTCCATGAAGCCCGCTTCCATCATGCTCCTCGCGGGCGAGCCGAGCGGCGACGTTTTGGCAGCGGAACTCGTCCGCGCCCTGCGCCCGCGCCTCATCGCTGCGGCTGACCAACCAGACGCCGCCGTGCAACCGCTCCACACCGCACTCGCCCCGCGCTTTTTCGGTGCCGGCGGACCCCGGATGCAGGCTGCCGACGTGGAACTCGCCTTCGATCTCACCCAGCACTCGGTCATCGGCGTGTTCGAGGTGCTGCGCAAATACGCGGACTTCCGCCGGCTCTTCCGGCAATTGGTCGCCCTCGCCCGCGAGCGACAGCCTGACGTCATCGTCGGTGTGGACTACGGCGGCTTCAACCTCCGCTTCGCCCGCGCCATCCGCGCCCTCACGCGCCGCCAGTCAGGCCCGTTCAACAACTGGCGTCCGCGGCTCGTGCAATTCGTCTCGCCGCAAGTCTGGGCCTCGCGCCCGGGCCGCGCCACGCGCATGGCGGAAGACCTCGACCTGTTGCTCTGCATCTTCCCCTTCGAGCCAGTTTGGTACGCACGCCACGCGCCGAAGCTCCACGTCGAATTCGTCGGCCACCCCATGCTCGACCGCTACCCCGAAGCGGCCTCCGGTATCCGGCCTCCGGTATCCGGCCTCCGGCATCCGCCCCCGCCCCCCGAACTCCTCCTCCTCCCTGGCAGCCGCCGCGCGGAACTCCAGCGCCACCTGCCCGTGATGCTCGACGCCCTCAAGCTGATCCGCCAAAAGCTCCCCACGCTGGCCGCCACGATGGTCCTGCCGGACGAAGGCTTTGTGCGCCGCGCCGCTGAATTGGGGGTGCCTTCGTCCGTGCAAGTGCAGTCGGGAAAACTTACCGAAGCCCTCACCCGCGCCACCGTCGCGCTCTCGAAAACCGGCACCATCACAATGGAATGTGCCTGCTTCGGCGTCCCCACGGTGACGCTCTACAAGGCCTCCTGGAGCCTCTATCAAATCGGCAAGCGCGTCGTCAGCGTGCCCACGCTCACGATGCCCAACCTGCTCGCTGACGAGATGGTTTTCCCGGAGTTCATTCAGGACGCGGCCACACCGGCAGCCCTGGCTGGAGCCGCGCTCGCCTTGCTCACAGATGAACCGCGCCGCCTTGCCATCCAGGCGAAACTGCGCCGCGTCGTCGCCTCGCTCGGCGGACCCGGCGCGGCGGGTCGCGCGGCGGATGCCATCGTGCGGTTGCTTGA
>Ga0105047_10012021_pt1 | contig 13982 bp, 10 predicted proteins | sample MAT04_FD_78384 | JGI IMG/M metagenome (GOLD analysis project Ga0105047, IMG submission 78384) | Freshwater microbial communities from Lake Fryxell liftoff mats and glacier meltwater in Antarctica - MAT-04 (megahit assembly) | ecosystem: Environmental > Aquatic > Freshwater > Ice > Liftoff...
ACTCGACAGTCTCTTCGCGCGGTGCGATCACTGGCACGCTCCAGACGGGTGGAACCAGCAGGCGCACCAGCACGATCAACCACAGTGCGTGCCTGACGGCGGGGCGCGTGATGAATTGCGTCGCCGCCAGTACCAGCATCGCCAGAACCGCAGCCCAGAGGGCATTCGCCGCCATCAGATTCAGAATCGTCTGCATGACCGACTCCGACGTTACGGGTGAGAGGGAAGCTGTTGATCGCGATTCAGATTACTTCTTGCGGGCATCCAACTGGTTGATCAGGTCGCGCAGCGCCTTTTTGTCGCTGGCAGTCAGCCGTTCCCGCTTCACCAGATGCGACAGCAGCGGCGTCAGCGAGCCTTCGCACAGTTCCTCGGCAATGCCCTGCAGCCGTCGGCCGATCAGTTCATCGCGATCCGCCAGCGCGATGAACCGCTGCACCGATTCACTGCGGTCGCGCGTCACCCATTCCTTCGCTTCCAATCGCTCGAGCAGTTTCTGCACCGTCGGTGCCTGCGCGGGCGTTCCCTCTGCCGCGAACTGATCGACGATCGTTCGCACCGAGCATGGCCCCTGCTCCCAGAGCACTCGCAGCACGCCGAGTTCGGCTTCCGTCACATCTCGAGGTGTCCGTGGCATTGTCATTCCCTTTCGTCGTTCGAAGGGATGATAAGACAGATTGTCTAACAGTGCAAGAGGAAAGTGAGCGAACAGAAGATAACGGTCTAATCTCAACACCGCTCGATTTCGAGCGATGCCATTCATACTCAGTCAAAGGCAGGCATGCAGTTGTTCATTTTGACCACGGATGTCACGGAGAACACGGATAAAACCGGATGGATCAAACTCGATACACGAAGCTGAGCAGGCCACATCTCGGGTCTTATCAGTGCTGTCGGTGTCATCCGTGGTTAAATTCTTCCACTATTGTTGAGCGGTATCGGGTCGAATCCGTTCCCGGTAGGTTCCGCGAGATGTCGTTCAACAGCGGTGTGGGGAACGGGTACCTGGGGTCACTGCGGGAGAATTGACGGAACGTTTCATCTCACGGGGATACTCCTGAAACACAAGGGTCAACAGCTGGAACGCTTGCCGACGATGTTACTCGCCCGCAGTGCCTTGATCTGCTCATCACTTAGTTGCAGCAACCGTGTCAGAACGTCATCCGTATCGGCCCCCAGTTCAGGCGGGAACGCAGTTGGCAATGGTGGAATGCCGGCGATCTTCATCGGCGAGCCGACCAGATCGACTTCCTTTCCTGCCGGGTCGCGGACGGTGATCTTCATGCCGCGCTCGGCCATCTGCGGATGCTCGAACAATGTCGCGTAGTCGCCCACGCGGGCACACGGCACGTTCGCCTCATCCATTAGCGCTTCCCACTCCGACGTGGTGCGAGTTCGCAACAGGGCTTCCAGCATTGGCACCAACGTCTGCCGATGTGTCACTCGCTGCGAGTTCGTGCGAAAGCGTTCTTCGTCCTGCAATTCCGGTTGGCCGGCCGCCGTGCAGAACGCCCGCCATTGCGAGTCATTGCCGACGTTCAGCACAATGTACCCGTCGGCCGTGGCGAACAACTGGTACGGCACAATCTGCAGATGGGCGTTCCCCTGCCGGGCCGGTAACGTGCCGCTCGTCAGGTAGGCCTGGGCCAGGTTCACCTGGGCGGCCACCGCGCAATCGAGCAGCGACAGGTCGATGGCGTAGCCGTGGCCCGACTGCTCCCGCGCCCGCAGGCAGGCGAGGATTGTCAGGCCCGCGTACAGTCCGGTCAGCACATCGGTCAGTGCCACGCCCACTTTGGAAGGCGGGCCTTCCACCGGACCGGTAATAGCCATCAGGCCGCTGATCGCCTGGATCGCGAAGTCATAGCCGGGCACGTCCTTCCACGGACCGGTGCGACCGTAGCCCGTGATCGAACAAGCCACCAGCCGGGGATGCCGCTCAAGCAACGTCTCCGGCAGAAGACCCATATGCCCGGCCGTATCGGTACGGAAGTTCTCGATCAGCACGTCGCACTGGTCGAGCAATTGATGAAAGAGCGCATCGCCTTCGGGGCGCGCGATATCGAGGGTGATCGACTTTTTGTTGCGGTTGCATGAAAGGAAGTACGCTGACAACGGCCCTGCGAACGGGGGCCCCCAGCCGCGCGTGTCGTCCCCCTGGCCCGGGCGCTCGAGCTTAATGACCTCCGCCCCCAAGTCGCCCAGCACCTGGCCGCAAAACGGACCCGCCAGCACGCGAGAAGCGTCCAGCACGCGCAAGCCCTGCAACGGCAATCGGGAATCGACCATGGGGCCAATCCGCCTCTAATTCGGATAGAGATGTCAACAATATACTGGTGTTCGCCTCGCCGCTTCGGTAGCGTTAGTTTGTTCGGATTCGCACCCTGATTATACGGCCTCGTGCTCAAACAAAAACCTCTACCTTCTGATCCCGCCACGTTGCGATCCATCCTCGACTCAGTGCCCGGCATGTTCGCGGCAACGGATCGGGAAGGTCGGCTCGTTTTCGTCAATAACTCCCTGTGCGATTCGCTGGGCTATCCGGCCGAATCGCTGGTTGGCAGCTTGCCGCCGTACGCATTCTGGCCTGAAGCCAGCAGTACCGACATCTCCCTGGGGACCGGTCAGGCGATCGATGCCCGGCTGCGGCACGCCAATAACAGCTTTTCAGCAGCACGCATCCGCCTGACGCCGCGCCTCAACGGCTATGGCGAGCCGGACGGTTGGCTCATCCGCATCGAACAGACGCGGCAGTCGTTCGATGCCGATCAGCGACTGCTCGAACGCGATCACTTCATCGAAAGCGTGACGCGCGCCGTCCCCGAGATCATCTACGTCTACGACATGGTCGAGAACCGCAACGTTTACACGAACCGTCATATCGGAGGGACACTCGGCTTCACCTCGGAGCAGATCCAGCAGATGGGTTCGGAGTTTCTTACACGCCTGCTGCACCCGGATGATCTCGCCCGCTTGCCCGACCTGTTCGCACGCTGGGAGACAGCCCGCAACGGCAAGCTGATCGAAACCGAGTACCGCATGCGCGACGCCAGGGGAGAGTATCGCTGGTTCCTGGCACGCGATACCGTCTTCAAGCGCGACGACAGTGGAAAAGTCCGGCAGTTTATCGGCGCGGCGCAGGACATCACATCAAGGAAGATGGCGGAGACCGCACGGCACGATGCCGAGCAGCACCTGGGCGACAGCGAAAAGCGGTATCGCCTGCTGGCCGACCATTCGACCGACATGATCTCTCGCAGGACGCCCGCCGGCGTGTTCATCGACATCACGCCATCGTGCGCCCGCATCCTCGGCTACAGCCCCGCCGAACTGATCGGCCGGTCGTTGTACGAGCTTGTGCATCCGGCCGACCGCGACCGGGTGTTCCGCATTCAACTTGACCTGATCCACGATCGCCAGGCGATGACACAGGCGTTCCGCATCCGCCGCCGCGATGGCGAGTTCATCTGGATCGAATCACATGCTCAGCCGATCTTCGACCTGCAATCCGGTGAAATCACCGAGGTATTGGACGTCAGCAGAGACGTCACCGATCGGCACTCGGTGCAGGAAGCCCTCACCCGCAGTGAACAGTTGTTTCGGGCGCTTGTCGAGAACAGCCACGGCGGCATCGCCATGGTTGATGCCGCGGGACGGATTGTTTACGTCAGCCCCGTGGCATCCCGAAGCCTGGGCTACGACGCAACAGAACTGGTCGGCCGATCGGTTGTCGACTTCATTCACAGCGACGATATCGCCCGGTATGCGAGCCGCGGTCCAACTGAGACACTTGCCGCTCAAGGCGCGGCGTTGACGCTACGCATCCTGTCCCGCGATGGCACCATCCGGCACCTTGAGCTGAACGTCACGGATCACTGCCACGACCCGGCCATTGCCGGTTACATCGCCAACTTCCGCGACGTCACTGACCAGTTGACTCTCGAAGAACAACTGCGCCAGGCACAGAAGATGGAAGCGATCGGCCAGTTGGCGGGCGGTATCGCCCATGATTTCAACAACATCCTGACCGCCATCATCGGCAATGTCAACGTCATGATGGACGCTCTGCCGGAGGCCGACCCGCAGTATGCCCGCCTGGCCGCAGTCGACAAGGCCGCACGGCGCGCGTCGGACCTGACGAATCGGCTGCTCGGTTATTCGCGCCGTTCGACACTGCACCTGCGACCATGTGCGCTGGACCGGATTATCCCGGAGTGCCTCGCACTGTTGCGGCCGACATTCGACCCGCGCATCGTCTTCGACGTCAAGTTGCCCGACGACGTCTGGCCGAACATGGCCGATGCCGACCTCATCAGCCAGGTGATCACCAATCTCTGCATGAACGCCCGCGACGCGATGCCGCGCGGGGGGCGGTTGTCACTGACCGTGGACAACGTGTCGGCGGGCAGCGATCTGGCGCGCTGCCTGCCGGATGAACTCAAAGGCGACTATGTCCGTTTGACGGTCGGCGATACCGGCGTCGGCATGCCTTCGAGTATTCGCGATCGCGTCTTCGAGCCATTCTTCACGACCAAGCCGCTCGGAGCCGGCACCGGCCTGGGGCTGGCAATGGCCTACGGCATCATGAAAGCCCACGGGGGTTTGATCTCCTGCCATAGTCAGGAAGGAGTCGGCACGCAGATGGAACTGCTTCTGCCTCGCTCCAACGAACCGCTCGATCAGGCACCGGCCGAGTCGCCGCGAGTGACGGCTGCATCCTCGATGCCATCGACGGGTGAAACCATCCTTCTGGTCGACGACGAACCGGCCATCCGAACGCTGGGCCGGTTCGTCCTTGAACAGAACGGTTACCGTGTGCTGCTCGCCGAGGACGGCCTGGATGCCATCGAGACCTACCGCGAAGTCGCGGAGCAGGTCGATCTGGTCATTCTCGACCTGACAATGCCGCGGTTGTCGGGGCAGGACACGCATAAGCAGATGCGCGAGATCAATCCCCGGGTGCGGGTGCTGTTTTCCAGCGGTTACTCGGCCGAACATCTCGACGTGCTCGACGAGACGGTCGACTTCATCAACAAGCCGTACCGCCCGTTGGAACTGCTGGCAGCGGTAAGAAAGCACCTCGTCGCCGGTGCGTGATCCGGTTCGGTTGTCCCCCGTCGTCCCCTGCGGTTGGATCCGTAGAACAACGATTCGCCCGATAGACGACGGTGCTGACATGAACGATCGACGTTTGAACGAGATACGCGGCAAAATCGAGAACGCCGAGCGGCTGAGCCTCGACGACGGCATGTACCTCGACGCGCACGCCGACCTGCCGACGCTGGGCGGGCTCGCCAATACCGTGCGTGAACGCAAGAACGGCAACGTCACGTTCTACAACGTGAACGAGCATCTCAATCCCACCAACATCTGCGTCTACCGCTGTTCCTTCTGTGCGTTCCGCACCGATTTGAAGAGCGAGCGCGGCTACGTGATGACCGACGAACAGATGCTCGACCGCGCCCGCGAAGCGGATGCCCGCGGGGCGACCGAACTGCACATCGTCGGCGGGTTGCACCATCAGAAGCCCTACGAATGGTATCTCGACACCATCAAGCTGATCCACCGCGGGTTCCCGCTGCTGCACCTGAAGGCATGGACCGCGGTCGAATGGGACTGGTTTGAACGAATGACCGGCCGGCCCACAAAAGAACTGATCGCCGAGATGAAGGACGCCGGCCTGGGCAGCCTTCCGGGCGGCGGGGCCGAGATCTTCCATCCCGATATTCGGCCGAAGATCTGCGAGTACAAGGCGGACGGCAGCCAGTGGATCCGCATCCATCGCGAAGCCCATCAACTGGGGCTTCATTCCAATGCGACAATGCTCTACGGGCATATCGAATCGATCGAACACCGGCTCGACCACCTGATCCGCCTGCGCGATCTGCAGGACGAAACCGGCGGCTTCCAGACGTTCATCCCGCTGGCGTTCCACCCTGCCAACACGCGCTTGTCCCACATCCCGAAGCCAAGCGGCATGATGGACTTGCGGACGATGGCGATCAGCCGGTTGATGCTCGACAACTTCCCGCACATCAAAGCCTACTGGGTAATGCTCGGCGTGCAGATTGCCCAGGTAGCGCAGAGCTACGGGGCCGACGACATCGACGGCACGGTGGTTCACGAGAAGATCTACCACGAGGCCGGCAGCGATTCGCCGCAGGAACTGACGGTGCACGAGATCCGCAGGTTGATCAACGAGACCGGCCGCGACCCCGTGGAACGCGACACGCTGTACCACGAGATCATCCGCGAGCCGGGCCATGTGTGGAAGAAGGGTCGTCGCCGACTGGCGATCGCGTAGGAAACGAGCCCCGACTACCGAGCCCACATATCAGAACTGGAACCCCAGCCGGAAGAACACACCTTCCAGCGACAGGTCTTCCGTCTGCTCGATCGCCCGGCCTTCGGAGAAGTCGTCGATCAACGTTACTCGTTGAATCAGGCCGAACCAGTTGACCACCTGGTAGCCCGCGCTGAACGACAGGCCGCGATAGGTGTAGGTGCCGCCGATGGCCAGGCCGACCATCGGGACCACGGGTCGGAACACTTCATTCACGTCGCTGTACAGCGTGGCTCCGCCGTTGTTGGTTTCGACAAGGCTGCTACGGGTACGTCCGTAGATCAGGCCGCCCTGCGCTTTGCCGAACATCGACAGGTTATGGAACATTTTCCAGCGCATCTCCGCCCCCAGCATGGGGCCGGCACCGTTGAAGTTCGACGAACTCTCGGCAAACGCGGCATCGGCCAGGCCGCCGTTGTAGCCCGCGCTGACTGTCTGATCGATACTCGCCACACGGATGCCGGTGAACAGACGGATCTGCGTGTGTTCGTCGTTGTGGATCAGCTTGCCGAATTCGAGATCATAGACGTTGTAGTTGATGCGCGAATCGGCAATCGCGACCTGGGCCGAGTCGGTCAGTCCCGGGCGGGTCATCTGCGGGTAGAGGACGCCGCCGGCCGGTGCGTTCACCTGATCGCCGCCACGGCTGTGAATCGTTGTATAAAGGAACGCCACGTCCCATCCCGACTTTTCGAAGCGGTAGCCCAGTCCCACCGACAGTCCACTTCGAAGATCGTTGCGAACCGAACGCAGCCGCCCCTGTGGCGTGAGATCATCCACCGGATCGACCAGCGCGTAGGTCAGCCCGCGTTGCCGCGGCCGCATCAGCAGATACTCGGCCGTACCGTAGAAACCGGATTCGACCGCCTTCTCATGTTCCGCGACATGCGCGACTGGCGCTTCGAGTTCGGGAACACGGATCTCCGTGACCGGCGGGTGACCGTTCGGTTCGGGCAGTTTACCCGGTTCCGCCGCGCGTGCCCGGGCGGTACCCACGCTGAACGCCAAGATCGCCAAAAGCAGCATTCGTCCGTTCATTGCCCCCGCCTCCTCGCGCACGACCGGATGAGCCCAGCCTGTAGGCCATAGGGTGAAGGAGATAACCGAACGTGCAAACGCCTGCAAGACCGAGTTGCGGGAACGTATATGGAGTCCATTTCACGCAGGTGGAATGGCGATTGCTCTTGTGCCTATCATCACTGGTACTGATTCCGATTTCACGAGATTGCCTGATGGACTTGCGCAGCGGCCAACCGTTCTGGTTGATGAAAAACGGGATTCTCGCGTCTTATCCGTCGCTGACGAGCGACCGGACATGCGAAGTTGTCATTATCGGCGGCGGTATCACAGGGGCTTTGATCGGCAACGGCCTGGCTCGTGAAAGCATCTCGACAATCCTTATCGACAAGCGCGATGTCGGCACCGGCAGCACGGCCGCGAGCACGGCGATGCTGCTTTACGGCACCGACGTCGAACTGGTCGAACTTGCCGAAATGATCGGTGAGCAAGATGCTGTACTCTGCTACCGCTCTGGCCTGCAAGCGATTCAGACGCTGGCCGAACTGGTCAGCGATCTGGGGGTAGACTGCGGCTTCACGAAGAAACCGAGCCTGTACCTGGCGAGCAGGCAATCGCACGTAGCGAAGCTGACCGAAGAGTACGAACTCCGCCGCAAACACAAGTTCGTCGTCGATTTCCTTGACGCTGACACCGTCAACGCGGAGTACCCGTTCGGCGGCTGTGCCGGGCTGCTCGCCCGCGGTGATGCGGAAATCGATTCCCTGCAACTGACACACGCCCTGCTGCAGGATGCCCGGCAGCGCGGCATGGAAATCTACGATCGCACCACCGTCGACCGCATCGTGCCGAACCGGACCGGCGTCACGCTGACGACCGACCGGGGGCACCGCATCAAGGCCCGCCGAGCGGTCTTCGCAACCGGATTTGAATCGCAGCAGTACCTGGAACAGAAGATCGGCACGCTGCACAGTACCTTCGCATTGATCACCGAACCGATCGAGCCGTTTCCCGAATGGCCCGATCGCTGTCTGATGTGGGAGACCAACCGCCCGTACTACTACCTGCGTGTGACCGAAGACAACCGGCTGATCGTCGGCGGAGGCGACGTCCCGTACGCCACGGCGCACCGGCAGACCTCCCTGCTCAAAAGCAAATCACGACTGCTGGGTCAACGCCTGGAAAAGTGGTTCCCGGATACCGCCATCGAAGTGGCTTACACCTGGGCAGGCACGTTCGGTTCGTCGCCCGACGGACTCGCGCGGATCGGCAAGACGAAGGAATGGCCGCACTGCTACTTCGCTGTCGGCTATGGCGGCAACGGCATCACGCTGAGTACGATTGCCGCGGAAATCATCCGGGACGACTATCTGGGCAAGACACACCCCGCGGCCGACCTGTTCCGCTTCGACCGCTGACTACTCGGCCATTTCGAGCGGTTTCTCCGCGGGGCCGGCAATCACCTCGCCCGTCGCACCGAAGCGCGAGCCGTGACAGGGGCAGTCCCACGTGCTTTCGGCATTGTTCCAGCGCACCACGCATCCCATGTGGGTGCATGCCGGCGACAGTTGCGTGACCTTATTGTCGTTGTCGCGATATACCGCTACACGTCTGCCATCGAGACTCAAGATCCTGCCCTCGCCCCGCTTGACAGCACGCAGCGATTTTCCCTCGGCTTTACCGAGTTTGTCCTTGAGGTAGTAGTAGGGATAGTCGAGATTCTCCGTGAGATAGTCCCAGACCGACGAAAGCTTCTTGCGCCCGACGTCGTAGAGACGTGACCAGGGGTTCTTCGCCCCGGTGAAGTGGTCGATGGCCATCATGGCGGAGAGCACGCCGAAGGTCATGCCGTTGCCGGCGAAGCCAGTCGCAATGAACTGGTTGGGTGCAATCTCTCCGATCAGGGGAAGGCCATCGAAGGTTTCAACAACCTGGCCGGACCAGCGGTCAAGGACTCGAGCATCGGGCAGGATTTCGCCCAGCAACTTCTCCAGATGAGCATGGCACGTCGAAGGGTCGTCGTGCTGGCCGGTCTTGTGATCGGCACCCCCGAAGATTACGTAATCGTGCCGGGGCCGGGCGTCGAGGCGAAGGTAGTAGTACGGGTCCGAGTTATCCCGGTAAAGCGCGTCGCCGATTGTTCCGTGGGGCAGACGGGCACCGATCGCGTAGCTGGAATACGAAGTCAGTTTTGACTGAAACAACGCCGCTTTCGTGGTACCGGTCAGCCCCATCAGGGGTACATGCGTCGCGATGAAGATATTCTTGAAGTAAACGGTTTTTCCGTTCGCGATGACAGCCAACGGTTCATCCTGAAACCCGGTTGCCTCGCTGTGCTCGAAGACCTGACAATGCAAGTCAGGCAACTTTTTAATAAGGCCACGCAAGTACATCAGCGGATGAAACCTGGCTTGATCCGCAATTCTCATCCCCGGTCGACCTATCATCGGCACCTGCGGGACGAACGTCGCGGGAAAGCCCAGTTCCCCGGCAAGATGAACCTCGCGGTGAAGCTGCTCGTTTTCAGCGTCATCACCATCCTGCCAGCGACCATGCAGATAGGCCGGTACAGTGCGATAATTGCACTCGATTGACTGATCGTTGATGATACTTTCCAACTGATTGATCGCCGCCTGACCGGATTCCCATGCCCCACGAGCATGGTCTTTTCCAAAGGTCTTCGCCAATTCGCTGAGCCATGTGTCGGTTACGTAAGTCACGTGCGCCGTGGTGCAGCAGGTATCTCCCTGGCCGCACCGATCCCTTTCCAGCACGACCGATGTCAGTCCTGCTTTGCCGGCCAGGTACGCAGCCGTCAGCCCGGTGATACCACCACCGATGATGGCGACATCAACTGTCAAGTCGCGTGTCAACTTCGGCGACCGCGGCAACGAAACTTTTGACCAGTACGGCTTCGGCATAACGTGTTATCCATGGGCCAGTCAATATCCACAACAAGCGGTCGAACGGGACCGGTCGCCGTGTTTTCCTGGGCACATCAGCACTACAGCGCAGCGAATCGCCTGAGTCTCCTCCCTCGCTTTTTGCGGGATTCCGCGGCGGCATCGTAGCGATGCTGGTGGTACTGGAGCAGGTCAACGAGGCATTGGGTTTCAGTTGTTGCTCGTCGGCGGCTCAGGTACTTTCGGCAGGTGTGGGCCAGGGCTCGGCACACTTGTTCCAGAGTGATGCTCGGATTTTTCCCTCCGAAGCCGCATCGTGTGCAGACTGACGAAGGCCATGGCGACAAGACACAACGCCAGATGGCGTTTCAGCGATACATAGCTGCGTCCCTCGAAGTGCGTCAGGCCGACCTCGCTCTTGGCGACGCGGAACACATGTTCCACATTCCAACGCGTGAACGCGGCCATCAGTACTCGCCGCAGGCCGACTCGCGGCGGCGCGTTGGTGATGAAGTATTTCTTCTCGCTGGTCTCCAGATTGCGAGCGAGGATCAGGCGATGCTGCGGCCTTCGATCGTTGCCCAGAGCCACTTCCACGACCTTTGTCTGCCATACGGCCGCCGGGCCGGTCTGCTGGCTGAGGTGGAACGACCGCGCGGCCTTTCGCTGCACGCCAGGCACGGAAAACACGGCCTCGGCGCTCAGTTTGGTTCGGCTCCGTCCCGGCCGGCACGAGAGTGTCTTGGGCACTTCGCCAACGTGCTGTATGTCCGCCACGTCCAGCAATCGCAGAAACTTCGGCTTGCCGCCGTACCCTTCATCGAACGTCAGCCAGTCGAGTTCCCACCCGTTCTGCTGGCTTCGGGCAACCAACTCAATCGCGATTTCCCGCTCCGGCCGATAGCGAACCGTGTCGGGGATGTCGGCCTGCCGACACCGCAGCCGGTCGTCATCCCACGACTTGGGCAGGTACAGTTCGCTGTCGAGCATCGCCTTGAAGATGCCACGTGCCACCACCAGATGAACGGTAACGATGCCGTTGTCCACCTTGCCGACGCACCCCAGGTACTGCCGCTGCAAGCCATGCGACTTGGTGCCGCTCTTGAGCGAACTGGTCTCGTCCAGGATGCGGACCGTGCCCACCGGATCGGCGACCATCCGTGCGACTCGCTCTCGCAAGGTTTGGGAAACGGCATCGGTCAGGCCATCGTGATCCCACAGACAAGCCTTGAGAAATTGTTGAAATCGCGCCGGCGTACTGGCATACTTGGCCAAAGGCTCGGCCGTCTTCCTCGGCAAGTCCGTCAGCAGTCCGCGCGAATAATTGCGGAAGTGCCGAACAGTCTACGGGTCATTAAAGTAACGCTCGAATGGCCGCAAAAGGCAGTAAACGCCGGGCCCGCGGCCTCGACCTGATTTATCGTCATGGGTTCCCTTCCAGAGCAAGGAGGGTAATGTAGTTGGGTCAGCTGAAAGCTGGGCTGCGCTGTAGTGCTGAACGCACATGGCGGTCGCCAGCGGTGTGTCCCGACTGGTTGAGGAACCCCGCGGCCGATGCCCATCCTGTTCAACGAGGACGACCACTCCGAGTTCGACAACCCGGCGAACAACTTCGCCGCGGCGGTGAATGAATTCGCCTCGTGGGGGTACTTCGACTTCCGCATGGAGGGCGAGGGGTTTGATGCGGGCTACCAGAGCGTTCCGGTGAACTGGAAAACTAGTAGCGAGCGGAAGAAGGGGTTCTTCAAGCTGCTCAGCGAGATCGCGGGGGAGAAGCCGTGACGCTGTCCTGGACGGTGCCTGTCACCGGGGCGGCTCGAAAGATTGAGTATGCTTGAATTCGAACGGGGGGTTGCAATGAGACTAAGCGTTGTGTTGATGATCGCGGCGATGGCGGGCACGACCTTGCACGCGGCGGATCAAACGAAGCCGAACATCATCCTCATTATGGCCGACGATCTCGGCTGCATGGATGTCGGGGCGTTCAATCCGAAGACGTTTTACGAAACGCCGAATATCGACAGCTTGGCGAAGCGGGGCATGATGTTCACGCAAGCCTACGCGGCATGCTGCGTTTGCTCGCCAACCCGCGGCAGCATGATGACCGGCAAGTATCCGCCGCGGTTCGGCATCACCGATTACATCCCCGGTGCCCGGAATGCGAAGCTCAAATCGGCCCCCAATGCCAATCACCTGCCACTGGAGGAAGTCACCGTCGCTGAGGCACTGCGCGACGGTGGTTACGCGACCTTTTTCGCCGGCAAGTGGCACTTGGGCGGCGGGGAGTTTTACCCGGGGGCACAGGGTTTCCCCAAGGAACTCGACAACGGCCCCAAAGCCAACCCGCAATTCTGGTATCCCAAATCGGGCATCCCCGTTCCGGTCCCTGAGGACGATCCGAAGACGACCGACCGCATCGCCGACGAAGCGGTGAAATTCATCAGCGAAAACAAGGGGAAGCCATTCTTCGCGTACCTGCCGTTCCTAGCGGTGCACATTCCGATTGGGGCGCGGGCGGATCTCGTTGCCAAGTACACAAAAAAAGGCGAGGGTGCTCCCGCGGATTCGTGGGGGAAAGAGCACGAGAGTAAATTGCGACTTGTGCAGAATCACGCCGCGTATGCCGCGATGCTCGAACAGTTTGATACCGCAATAGGTCGCGTTCTCGCCGCCGTGGACAAAAACGGCCTCACGGAGAAGACCGTTGTGGTCTTCACTTCTGATAACGGCGGGTTGGCGACCTCAGAAGGCTGGCCGACTTCGAACTTGCCGCTGCGTGCGGGCAAAGGTTGGCCGTACGAAGGTGGCGTCCGCGAACCGTTGATCGTCTGTGCCCCCGGCATCGCGAAAGCGGGCAGCCGTTGCGATGTCCCGGTGATGAGCACTGATTTTTACCCGACGTTCCTGCAACTTGCGGGGCTCGAATTGAAACCGCAGCAACACCTCGACGGGGTGAGTATGTTGCCGTTGCTCCAGGGCGAGGCGAAACCGCGTGGCAAGCCGCTCTACTGGCACTATCCGCACTATGGTAATCAAGGCGGGGCACCGCAAGGTGTCATTCGCGATGGCGACTGGAAGCTCATCGAATGGTTCGAAGACGGCTCGCTCGAGCTTTACAAATTCCCGCAGGACATCGGCGAAGCGAACAACCTCGTGAAACAGAACCCTGAGAAGGTCAAGGAACTGCATGAGAAATTGATCGCCTGGCGCAAGGAAGTCGGCGCGTTGATGCCATCGCCGAACCCCGATTACAAGCCGGCCCCGAAGGCCAAGAATAGCAGGTGACCATCATGCGTATGCTCTCCGTTCTTGCATTCTCACTCTGCGTGTTTGTCAGTCCGGTCGCGGCCGCCGGCCGTCCGAACATTCTTTTCGTCAACGTGGACGACCAGTCCCCAAACGACTTCAAGTTCTACAACTCGAATTCACCGCTGCAATCGCCAACGATTGATCAACTCGCCGCTCAGGGCATGGTCTTCGATGCCGCGTATCACATGGGATCTTTTTCCGGGGCGGTCTGCACGCCGTCGCGGCACATGATCATGTGCGGGCGCACCGTCTGGCATCTGCCCATCTCGCCGGGGGCCATGCAAAATAATCTCTGCCCGCCAAATCTGGAGAAGAACACCCTGGCGGCGGTCTTCAACCGGGCCGGCTACAAGACGATGCGAACCAGCAAAACCGGGAACAGCTACGCGGCCGCCAACAAACAGTTCACG
>Ga0105047_10012023_pt1 | contig 13981 bp, 11 predicted proteins | sample MAT04_FD_78384 | JGI IMG/M metagenome (GOLD analysis project Ga0105047, IMG submission 78384) | Freshwater microbial communities from Lake Fryxell liftoff mats and glacier meltwater in Antarctica - MAT-04 (megahit assembly) | ecosystem: Environmental > Aquatic > Freshwater > Ice > Liftoff...
CGGTCGTCTCCTCTCGTCTCGACGTGCCCGTGCCCGTGCCCGTGCCCGGTCTCACTCTCGAACCTCACGCAGGTCGAGCAGGCTGTCGTGCGACGACGACCTCGTTTGACACCAGTCTTCTAGTCGAGTCGCGGAGTCGTTCAGCTCGCGGCGGGCGCGATCGACGCGCCGGGCGGGGCGTTCGCGGCGACGAGCGTGCGATAGACCTGCTCGTACTGGCGGCCCGCGCGCTCCCACCCGCGATCGAGGCGCATCACGCGGCGGCGGAGGGCCGGCCAGCGATCCGTCTCGAAGGCCGCGATCGCGCGCTGCGTGGCGGCGTAGAGGAGGTCGGCCGTCGTGTCCTCGAAGAGGAAGCCGGTGCCCGTCTCGAGCTTCGCCTCGCAGTCGACGATCGTGTCGATGAGCCCGCCCGTCGCGTGCGCGACCGGGGGCGCGCCGTAGCGCTGTGCGTAGAGCTGCACGAGGCCGCAGGGCTCGAAGCGGCTCGGCACGAGGGCGATGTCCGCGCCGGCGAAGATGCGATGCACCTGGGCCTCGGGCGCGTTGCGGATGAAGACGACGCGACCGTTGCTCTTCTCCGCCGCGCGCTCGAGCTTCGCGGCGATGGCGTCGTCGCCTTCGCCGGCGACGACGATCTGCGCGTCGCTACCGCGGAGGACGCGCGGGATCACGTCGACGACCAGGTCGATGCCCTTCTGCGAGACGAGGCGGCTCACGCTCACGATGAGCGGATGCTTCTCCTCGATGGCGAGGCCGAGCTCCTTCTGGAGCGCGCCCTTGCAGCGAGCCTTGTTCGACGCGTCCTCGGCGTCGTAGCGCGCGACGATGTGTGAATCGGTCGCGGGGTTCCAGACGCCGTAGTCGACGCCGTTGACGATGCCGGTGATGCGCTCCTTGGCGCGGAGCACGCCGTCGAGCTTGCAGCCGCCGCCCTCGGTCTGGATCTCGCGGGCGTAGGACGCGCTCACGGTGCTCACCGCGTCGGCCGAGATGATGCCCTGCTTCAGGTAGTTCAGCGAGCCGTAGAACTCGATGCCGGCGACCGTGAAGTCCTTCTTGTCGAGGCCGATCGCCGAGAGGAGGTCCTTCGGGAACACGCCCTGGTGCGCGACGTTGTGGATCGTGAGGAGCGACGGCGTGCGAACGCCGAGGTCCTTCAGGTACTTGGTGACGAGCGCCGTCGGCCAGTCGTTGACGTGGACGAGGTCGGGCGGCGAGCCGCTCTCGGCGCGCTGCTTGACGATCTCCGCGGCGGCGCGCGAGAGGATCGCGAAGCGCATCGCGTTGTCCGGGTAGTCCTCTCCGCGGTCCCCGTAGACGCCGGGGCGGTCGAACAGCCCGGGCGCGTCGAGGAGGACGAGGTCGACCTGCGACGGGAGGCGGCCGTCGTAGACGGTCACCTCGTGGGTCTTGCCGCCCAGCTCGAGGGTGAGCGGCGTGAGGCGACGCGCGAGGAGGAGGCCCGCCTCTTCGAAGGCCGCGTACCGCGGCATCACGATCGTCACCTTGTGGCCGAGCGTCTTCAGCATCTTCGGGAGCGCGGCGCTCACGTCGGCGAGGCCGCCGACTTTGACGAACGGCGCGAGCTCAGTGGTGACGAACAGGATCTCCATCGCCGCGGTTTCTACCATTTTTGCGGGCCCGGCATGCGCCAACCTTCCCCGGGTCCCCCAGCACGCGCTAGAAGCACCGGTCGTGACCCGGTTGCGCTCATCGGATGCCCTCGAAACCGTCGAGATCGTCCGTCCCGAGGGGGTCCCGGAGGACTCGGTTCTGAGCGTCTTTCGCGTACACACGGAGGTCGCCGGGCAGCGCCTGGACGTGTTTCTCCAGAGCCAGCTCAAGAGGACGAGCCGCACGCGCACCCAGTACATCGTCAAGGTCAGCGCCTACGACGTGCGCGGCAAGCGCCTCCGGTCGAACCATCGCGTCCAGATGGAGGAGCACATCCTTCTCTGGCGCGCGCCCTGGGACGAGGAGCAGGTCCCGACCGACGTGCCCATCCTCTACGAGGACGAGCACATGCTCGCGGTCGACAAGCCGGCCGGGCTCCCCGTCCACCCGACCGCGCGCTATCACAAGAACACGCTCATCAATGTCCTCAAGGCGGAGCGACCCGGGCAGTTCCTCTCGCTCGGGCATCGCATCGACCGCGAGACGAGCGGCGTTCTCCTCGTCGCCAAGTCGGCCGTCGCCGACCGCGCGCTGAAGAAGGTCATCGAGTCGCGCGGCATCGAGAAGACGTACATGGCGATGACGTGGGGCGCGCCCGACCCCGAGCGCGCGAAGGCGATCGGCGCGGTGGTCACGCCCGCGACCGAGGACGGCCCGGGCGCGTTCCGGTTCGAGCGCTCGCTCGAGCTCGACCCGACGAGCTCCTATCGCGTGAAGATGCGCCTCGGCATCTCCGACGAGGCGGTGACGGCGTCGACGCGCTTCCGCGTCGAGGCGACGCGCGGTCGGCCGGGACAGCTGCCTTACTCGCGCGTGCGCTGCGAGCTCGAGACCGGGCGCCAGCACCAGATCCGCGTCCACCTCGCGAGCCTCGGCGCGCCGATCGTCGGCGACAAGCTCTATGGCCCCGACGAGACGTGCTTCGCGCGTGGCGCCGACGGCGAGCTCACCGAGGAGGACCTCGTGCTGCTCGAGCACCCGCGACACGCGCTGCATGCCGCGCGCCTCGCGCTCGCGCATCCGATGACGCAGGAGCCGCTCGTGATCGAGGCGCCGTTCCCCGCCGATCTGCAGGCGTTCTGGGACGGGATCGCGTAGCGAGCGTCTACGGGCAGTCCTCGGCGGCGCCGGGCGTGCCCTTCTCGGAGCCCGTCGTCCACGCGGTGAGCGAGAGACACCAGCTCGCCTTCGCGGTCGACTGCGCGGGGACGAGCACCTTGAGCTGCACCGAGCTGCCGCCCGACTGGCTGTACCAGCCGCCGTACGGCGCGGCGGCGATCGTGGTCGCGCCGTCGAGGAGCGAGATGCCGCCGGTCGCCGCGTTCGTGAGGAGGATGCCGGCGTTGTCGGGAAGGCCGGTGCCGTACTCGTAGACGATCGCCGCGCCGGGGACCTTCGCGGAGATCGCGGCGGCCTTGTTGCGCGCGAGCACGACGTACGCGCCCGGCGCGATGGTGAGGCCGGCGCCGATCGTGTGCGTGCGTCCGCTGCCGTCCTTCAGCGTGAGGCCGGCGAGCGTGCGCGCGGACGTCGCCCTGCAGTGCAGCTCGACCCACTCGCTCGCGGGCTCGGGCGTGAACGTCGCGTACATCACCTCGGTGACGAGGACCTCGCCCGCCGCGGGCTTCGGCACCGCGGGCGCAGCGTCGACGGGCGGCGCCGCGTCCTGCAGGAGCGACGGCTTGCTCGTACCGCCATCGGTCGCGCCGCTCGGCTCCTCGGTGGTGTCCGTGCCGCCCTCGGCGGTCTTGGTGCCGGGCGCGGGTTTGGGATCGTTGCCGACCTGGACGCCGGGAAGGCTCGGGTCGAGATCGGGTGTGGTGTCCGCCGGCGAGCTCATCGCGCAGCCGAGCCCGCACGTGACCCACGCAACGCCGATCACGAGCAGCGCAGGGCGACTCAGCGAGAGCAGCGACGACGGGCGGTACATCCGCCACGCGTTATGTTGCGCACTGCGGCATGACGCAAGGCGAGCGACGTACGGGGACGCCCCGGAGACGCCCCAAGTCCCCGAAACCGCGCCGAATTTACAGAACCGTCACAAACTCCTCGAACAGGCGGACGGGCGAAGGAGGGATTGAGAGGAGGCGCCGACTGCAGTGCCCGCCCTTCCTCCCTTCGCCGCTCCGCCTCTTCGGGGCGAGGTCACATGCCGCGCGGGACCTTGTCGAGGTCGAGCTGCTCGAGCGCGACGCGGATGAGCGCGCTGCGGTTCGCCTTCGTGATGCCGCGGGTCTTCAGCTTCTCGACGAGCTCGTCGAGCTGCTCGAGATCCTTCGTGTACATCGAGATGCAGATCACCTTGTAGTGCGTCGGCTTCGCCTTGGCGTTCACCTCGCGCTCGGCCTTGAGCATGCGACCGCTCTCCGGCGGCGCCTGGTAGAACGCGCCGGTCAGCACGCCCTGCACCTCGTCGCCGTCGAGCACTCGTGCCGACCCGAGTCCCGCTCCGTCATCGTCTCGCGCTGCCATCTGGTTTCTCTCCTCGAAAAGTCTTGGTGGTGGGGTTCCGAGCTTCTGCTCAGCCGGTCATCGCTTGGGTGTCGTCCGACTCGGCCTCGCCGTCGTCGCCGAGCTCGGCGCTGTGGCCGGTGATCATGCGCTCGACCACGCGCGCGTAGTCCTCTGCGGCGTTCGAGTCGGGGGCGTACTCGAAGATCGTCTTGCTCTGCGCGGGGGCTTCCTTGATCTTCGTCGTCGCGCGGATCGGCTGGAAGCAGCGGTCACCGAAGTGCTCCTTCATCGTGCCCCATGCGTCGCGGCAGATGCGGGCGCGGGCGTCGTAGAAGGTCGGGAGCACGCCGTAGATCTGGACCGGGTGGTGGAGCAGCGCGTTGACGTTCTTCACGGTCTTGATGACCTGGCGAACACCGACGAGCGAGAGGAAGTCGCACGCGACCGGGACCAGGATGCCGTCGGCGAAGACGAGCGCGTTCTGGTTGAGGAGCGACAGCGACGGCGAGCAGTCGAGGATGACGACGTCGTAGTGGCTCATCGCCGAGGCGAGGCGATCCTTGAGGATGCGGTCGCGGTTCTGGCGGCCGGCGAGATAGAGCTCGGCGGCGGCGAGGGTCTCGTTCGAGGGGACGAGGTCGAGGTTCTCGCGGACCTTCACCGCGATGTCCTGGGGCTTCAGGCCCATGACGAGGCAGTGGTAGAGCGTGCGCTCGGCCTTCACGCCGAGCGAGACGCCGACGTTGCCCTGCGAGTCGGTGTCGACGAGGAGGACCTTGTAGCCCTTCATCGCGAGGCCGGCGGCGATGCTGACCGTGGTGGTCGTCTTGCCGGTTCCGCCCTTGTGGTTGAACACGGCGAGCTTCTTCGGCATCGCGAGCTTGCGCTCGACGTGCGTGACGCGCGGCCCGGAATCGGGCGCTGCCGGCTCGGCCCCGACCGCCGGCGCAGCCGTCGCGGACGGGGACGTGGAGATGGACGTGGACGTGGACGACGGCACCGACGGCGCGGCCACCGGAATGCGAACCGAAGACGGAGCGGGCGTCGCAACCGCGACGGGCGCCGGAGCGGCAGGCGCGTTCATCGCGCCGAGGCGAATTCCGCCGGCCTCCTGGAGGAGCTGCCCCCGGCATCCTTCGGAGCAGGCGTATCGCGCCTCGCCCTTGATGCGGACGACCTGCGAGACGAGCTCGACTGTGAAGCGCTTGTTGCAGCAATCGCAGACGACGCCGCCCTCGGCCTCACCGCGGAGGCTCTTGCCGTGGCAAGCCTGCGAGCAGAAGAAGGAGAACGCGTTGTCCTTCTCTTCCATCTGGTAGCGGAACTGCACATCGAAGCCCCGCCCGCACACCGTGCACGTTTCGCTCATTCCTGCCATGCGCCAGGAATGTCAGAACGGAATGCGTTGGGCCAAATAAGTGGATCATCGAAGCCCGCCGGCCGGCATGACGGCGGGGTCGCGAGGCGGCTCATGTCGTGCCTTTGACGTTGCCACGTAACGGCATGTTTTCAGGCTGATCGTGGTGCCTCGGGCGATGCACACGCGCGCCCCAAGCGAGTCCTTCTACGGAGCCGCCGGCGTCAGGCGATCGAACAGCCCACGATTGATTCGATCGTGCCCCGTTCGATCGCCACCTGCCACGCGAGCCGAAGCGCGTCGGGATGAGGACGGTCGGCGCGGGGGCCGGTCGGGAGGCGCACCGAGGCGCCGCCCTCCCCCGCAGCCTTCAGTGCCGGAAGTGGCGCGCGCCGGTCATCACCATCGCGATGCCGAGCGCGTCGGCCGCGGCGATCACGTCCGCGTCCTTCACGCTGCCGCCGGGCTGGGCGACCGCGGTGATTCCGTTCTTTCCGGCCAGCTCGAGGCCGTCGGGGAACGGGAAGAAAGCGTCGCTGGCGAGCACGCTTCCCTTCGACTCCTCACCTGCCTTCTCGCATGCGATCTGCACCGAGATGACGCGTGACATCTGGCCGGCACCGACGCCGACCGTGTGCTCGCCCTTCGCGAGGACGATGGCGTTCGATTTGACGTGCTTGCAGACGCGCCACGCGAAATCGAGGGCCTTCAGCTCCTCGGGGGTCGGCACGCGCTTCGTGACGACCTTGCCCTTCGTGACCTCGCCCTCGGCCGTGGCGTCGCGGGCCTGGACCACGAGGCCGCCGCCGACGCGCTTGTATTGCAGCGCGGCGTGCTCGGCGGAGAGCCACTCGCCCGTGGCGAGGAGGCGCAGGTTCTTCTTCGCGCGGAGCAGCTCGAGGGCGCCCTTGCTGAACGAAGGCGCGACCACGCACTCGAGGAACGTCTCGGCCAGGAGCTTCGCCGTGGCCTCGTCGACCTCGCGGTTCAGCGCCACGATGCCGCCGAAGGCGCTGAGCGGGTCGGCCTCGCGCGCCGTGTGGTACGCGTTCGCGAGCGAGGCCGCGCAGGCCACGCCGCAGGGGTTCGTGTGCTTCACGACGACCGCTGCCGGGCCCTGGAGCTCGCGCACGGCCTCGAGGGCAGCGTCGACGTCGACCAGGTTGTTGAACGACAGCTCCTTGCCGCCCGCGCCGAGGCTCTCGGCCCGCGCGATCGTGCCCTTCGCCGCGCCGCGCTCGACGTAGAACGCGCCCGACTGGTGCGGGTTCTCGCCGTAGCGGAGCCCGTAAGCCCGCTCGAACGGGAGCGTGAGGTACTTCGGGTACGGGCTCGCAGAGGCCGTTCCGTCCGGGTCCGCCGCGCGCGGCCCGGAGAGGACGCCGCTGATCGCCGCGTCGTACGCCGCCGTGTGCGAGAAGGCCTTGGCCGCGAGCTCGCGCCGGGTCTGGAGCGAGACCTCACCCGAGCTCTCGATCTCGGCGAGCACCCGGTCGTAATCGCTCGGGTCGCACACGATCGTGACGCGCGCGTGGTTCTTCGCCGCCGAGCGCACCATCGACGGGCCGCCGATGTCGATGTTCTCGATCAGCTCCTCGTACGAAGCCGTCGGATTCTCCGCGACTTTCTCGAACGGGTAGAGGTTCACGACCACGAGGTCGATGAGCTTTCCGCCGATGCGGCCGAGGTCCTGGTCGTCCGTGCCCTCGCGCGCGAGGATTCCGCCGTGGACGCGCGGGTGGAGGGTCTTCACCCGTCCGCCCATGACCTCGGGAGAGCCCGTGTAGCTCTCGACCGTCTCGACGGGGATTCCCTCGGCCGCGAGCGCCTTGGCCGTACCGCCGCTCGAGAGGATCGTCACGCCACGCTTGGCGAGCGCGGCCGCGAAGCGCATGAGGCCGGTCTTGTCGGAGACGGAGAGGAGCGCAGTCCGGATGGGCATGCTCGCCGGTTTAGTGACCGGAGGATGCGTGGTCAATGCACGGTTGTCATGTTGGGGACCTCCGGTCCCCCTCGCCGCTCCGCGGCGAGCCCCCCCCAGGGAGAATCGGCGCTGCGCGCCGACCGGCGTGCGCAACGCACGCCGTTTCCCGTCTTCAACCTGCCAGCGAGCGCGCTCGAGACCTGATGGGTGGAAGCTCCCAGCCTCGCGCATCGTAGGCGTGAAACCGGCGCCGCTGCGGCGCCGTTCGCCGCAGGCGAATCACGCCGGTCAAGTGGCGAAATGGGGAGGCTCGCGAAGCGAGGGGCGGAGCCCACAAGAAAAACGACGGCCCGGGTGGCTGACCCGGGCCGTCGTCTGCAGGAGAAACGCGAGCTGTGACCGCTGAAAACCGTAAGAAAAGCGCGAGACCTAGATACCGAGCTTCATGAAGCTCATTCCGCGTCCAGGGCGTCGGAGGCGAACTCGTCGGCGTCGAAGTCTTCCTCGGCGTCCTCCTCGTCCTCTTCCTCTTCCTTCGCCACGGGCTTCGCGAGCACGGGCAGGCGGCGCTTGCCGACCGGCCCCTCGTCGACGTAGTCGCGGAGCGCGGACATGTCCTTGAGCGCCTCGAGCTTCGCGAGGCCCTTCACCTCGACCTGGCGAATGCGCTCGCGGGTCAGGTTCATGATCGCGCCGACCTCTTCGAGCGTCGTACCGCCACGGTCGGCGACGTCGAGCGCGCAGGTCTCGGTCATCTCCCAGACCTCGAGGTCGGGGAAATTCAGCTTGATCGCGCCGGTGCGAGCCGACACGTCGAGGTAGAGGTGGTGCTTGCAGGAGACGAAGGGGCACGGGCGCTCGCCCTGAGCGCAGTCCTCGCGCAGCTTCGGCTTGATGACGTCCTCGACGTCCGGGTAGAGCATGCGACCGAGCTCGAGCTCGCGCTTCGTCATGCGCTTCACGCTGATCGTGCGTGCACGCACGTCGCGCTTGCGACGAGAGCGACGCTGCTCACGCGTCACGCCCTTCTCGTCGGTGCTGTTCGCGTCGATATCGAGCGCGAGGGCCCCCTCGACCATTGGGGAAGTCGGCTCTCCGGCCGGCAGCGACGTCTCGTCGATCAGATCCCCAACGATTGAATTCTTCGGGTCCATACTTTTCTCCCAGGCGCTGCGAGCGGCAACTGCGACTGTCGGCGGGGCGTGTCGAGCACACACCTCCGTCGTGGCGGCTGGCTGTTGGGACCGACGTCCTACAGCTAGCCACCTTTCCCCCCGGCTCGACTTCGTTAAGCGCGCCTTGCGACGCGGCTCGGCACGAAACCGAACGACTCCCGTGATGCGCCCTGCCCGCGAAGGCGAGCGCGCCTTGCGAGAGAGAGAGCATTTTCACTCCGAATAGTTTCGGAAGGTGCCTCGCTCTACCCGTGCCCGAGGGCACAAGCGGCGAGACGGCCTGGCGGCGCACACCGGAATCCCGATGGACGACCGCCGGCGTAGGTCCGACGCGAGCGACTGTATTCCGAACAAAAGATTTGGGTCAACGCGGTGATCGCGTTTTTTTTGCCGCTTTCCATAATGGAACTGTGTTCGCACACATAGATCGATGCCGTGACAAACAATGTCATAGCTCGACCTCGAGCAAACGATTGCAGATCACACGGATGTGCTCTTGCGAGGTCCCGACGATGGAAAGACTCACGAGGTCACGCTGTTCGTCAGCCGCGACGCTCTCGTGTGAGTGATGGTGCGATCTTCGCCTGCCCAGTGCCTCGGCGTCCAAATTCTGCGCCGTGGTACATTCGCCCGCGAAATGTTGGCCAGGGACGTCTCCGCGCGCGCCGCCCGCATCCGCTTCGTCGAAGCGGGCTCGGGGCCGCCGCTGGTGCTGCTGCACGACGGGCTCGCGAGCCACGAGACCTTCCTCGCGACGCTCGGGCACCTCGCGGCTGACTTTCGCGTCATCGCGCCCGACCTGCCGGGCTTCGGTGCGAGCGAGAAGCCCGACCCGCAGCGGTTCGCCTACGGCTGGGACGCGTTTGCCGACTCCATCGCCGATCTGGTCGCGGGCCTCGGCCTCGGGCGCGTGCACGTCGGCGGTCATGCGATGGGCGGCGGCGTCGCCCTGGCGCTCGCGGCGCGTCACCCCGCGCTCGTGCACAAGCTCGTGCTCGTCGACGCGCTCGTCTACCCGACCGACGAGCACTACCTCGATCGCGCGGGGCGGGTGCCCGTCGTCGGCGGCGTCCTCTGGCGCCAGCTGATGGGCCATGCGCTCTTCCGCACGTACGTCGAGGGCTCGGTCTACTCGGGCTGCGCCGACGTGCCCGAGGGCCGCGTGGACGCGTTTTTTGCGTCCTTCAACGCGCCGGCGGCGCGTCAGGCCGCGCACGCCACCATCGTCGCAAAGGCTGACACCCGGCCGCTCGTGGCGCGCCTTCCGCGCGTGACGGCCGAGTCGCTGGTCGTGTGGGGACGCGACGACCGCATGGCCCCCGTCGAGCACGGCCGGCGCCTGGCGCGCGCCCTGAAGGGTCGCTTCGAGGTGCTCGAGTGCGGGCGCTGCCCGCCGGACGAGCAGCCCGAGGCCTTCGCGTCGATCGTGGCCTCGTTCCTGCAGTCTCGCGGACCCGAGTGCCGCGCGCCGTCGTCCCGGTCCCTGCCGCACCTCCCGTGATCGTCAACGCCCTCCGGAAGAACCGTTCGGCCACCGTCGGCGTCGCGATCGTCGGCGCGCTCCTGCTCTTTGCCCTCCTCGGGCCGCTGCTCTCGAGCCACGACCCGTACGAGAGCGACTTCGTCCGCGGGATCTCCCCCGACAAGCTCCCGGTCGGCCCGAGCTCCACGTTCTGGCTCGGCACTGATCGCCTGTTCCGCGACGAGCTCGTTCGTCTGGCGGTCGGCGCGCGCCTCTCGCTCTTCATCGGGATCGCCGCGACCCTCATCGCGACGGCCATCGGCGGCGCGGTCGGGATCATCGCCGGGTGGTTCGAGGGGCGTCTGCTCGACGCCGCGCTCATGCGCATCGTCGACATCGGTCTCGCCTTCCCGTTTCTCCTGCTCGTGATGGCGCTCGCGGCCGCGCTCGATCGCACGACGCCCACGACCATCCTGCTCACCCTCGGCCTCACCGGTTGGCTCGGAACTGCGCGAATCGTCAGGGCGAAGACGATGCAGCTCCGCAACCTCGACTTCGTCACGGCGTCGCGCGCGCTCGGCCAGAGCACGCCGGGGATCATGCTGCGCCACGTGCTGCCGAACGTCGCCGGTCCGCTGGTCGTCGTCGCGACGGTCTCGGTCGCGCAGATGATCCTCGCAGAGAGCGTTCTCTCGTTCCTCGGTGGAGGAATCGCGCCGCCGTCCCCGACCTGGGGACACATGCTCTTCGAAGGGCAGGACTACTTCACGGCCGCGCCTTGGATCTCGCTCGCGCCCGGTCTCGCGATCATGGCGAGCGTGCTCGGCTTCAACATGCTCGGGGAGGGCCTGCGCGATGCGCTCGATCCGCGCAAGCAGTGAGCGCCTTCGCGCTGGGGCCCGAGCGCTCTCGGCTGCGCTCGCGGTCGCGGTCGCAGGATGCTCGAACGAGCTGCCCGCTCCGATCCCCGCGGCCGACCCCAACGGGAGCATCGCGTACCCCAGCCTCCCGAACCGCGGCGGGATGCTCACGACCTCGAGCTTCGGCGACATCCGCACGCTCGACCCGGCCAACATCGGCGACGGGCTCGTGCCGCAGATCCTGCAGTCGATGTTCGCGGGTCTCATCGACTACGACGTGAAGGGAAGGATCGTACCCGACCTCGCCGACCACTGGACGGTCTCGGAGGACGGCACCTCGTTCCGCTTCGTCCTCCGCGAGGGGGTTCGCTTCCACGACGGCGAGGAGCTGACCGCCGACGACGTGAAGCGGTCGGTCGAGCGCGCGCTCCATCCGTCGTCCCCGAACCCCTACGCGAGCTACCTCGCTTCGATAAGTGGCTTCGCGCCCTTCGCCGCCGGCAAGGCCGAGCACCTCGACGGCGTGAGGGTCGACGGTCGGTACGTGGTGACGTTCAAGCTCGACGCGCCGGACGCCGCCTTCCTCCCGCTGCTCGCGATGCCTCCCCTCCGCCCGGTCTGCCGGAGCGGCGGGAGCCGCTACGTCGACACGTGGCACCCGTGCGGCGCCGGTCCCTTCAAGCTCCTGCCCGGCGGCTGGGACCGCGGCCGGCAGATCACCGTCGTGCGCCACGAGGGTTACTTCCGTCTCGGCCTCCCCTACCTCGACGCCGTACGCACGCTGTTCCACGTCAACTTCACGAGCCAGCGCTTCAAGTTCACGAGCGGCGAGCAGGACATCCTCCGCGACTTTCTCTCGCCCGATCTCCTGAAGTTCCAGGCCGACCCTCGCTGGAAGCCCTACGGCGAGTACGAGCTCGACAAGCAGGTCGCTGGCCTCGCGATGAACACGGAGATGGCGCCGTTCGACAACATCGAGCTCCGGCGCGCGATCTCCTCGGCGCTCGACCGCCAGCAGCTCACGCTCATCCGCGCGGCGAACATGCGTCCCGCGAACCTCCCCGTGCCGCCCGACGTCGAGGGATACGACGCGACGCTCAAGGGCCAGACCTTCGACCTCACCGCCGCGCTCGAGCACATGAAGCGCGCCGGCTACGCCTACGACCCGGTCACGCGCACCGGCGGCTACCCGACACCGATCCCCTACACGACGTACTCGCAGGGCATCGACGAGTTCATGGTGCAGGTGACGATGCAGCAGCTCGCGCGCATCGGCATCCGGCTCGACGTGCGCATCGTCAACTACGCCACGTTCCTCGCGCTCCGCGGTCGTCGCAAGCAGGTCGCCTTCGGCCCGGCATTCTGGACGCAGGACTACCCGGAGGCCGGCAGCTTCCTCGAGCCGCTGTTCCACTCGCGCTCGATCAACGACGAGGAGTCGAACAACTCCGCGTTCTACTCGAACCCGCGCGTCGACGAGCTCGTCGACCGCGCGCGACACGAGCTCGACGCCGCGCGCCGCAAGAAGATCTACGGCGAGGCCCAGGAGATCATCTGCGACGAGGCTCCCTGGGCCTTCACGCACTACTACCGCTTCTACGCGCAGTGGCAGCCGTACGTGCGTGGCTACAAGCCCCATCCGATGGCCACGACCGACCCCACGCGCGTGTGGATCGATCGCGTCGCCGGCCCCGTCGCCTCGCGCGCGGTGTTCTCGGGCGACGTCTACGCGAAGCTCTTCGGAGACAGCCCGCACGGCGCGCCGCGCAGAGGTCCGCGATGATCGCGCGGCTCGGTCGCCGGCTCGCCTGGGCGGTCTTCGTCGTCTGGGCGACTGTGACGCTCGCGTTCGTCGTGAGCCACGCGCTGCCGTCGGATGCCGCGCGCATGGTGGCCGGCCCGCAGGCCAGACCGCAGGACATCGCGCGCATCCGGAGCGAGCTCGGCCTCGACCAGTCGCTCTGGGTGCAATATGCACGTTTCATGAGTCGCCTCGTGCACGTGGCGCCGGCCGGCACGCCCGAGGGTGACAAGGCGCATGCGACCTGCGCGCCGCTCGTCGGGCGCTTGCATCTCGATCTCGGCAAGAGCGCGCAGCAGCGGCGGCCGGTCGTGACGATCCTCGCCGAGCGCATGCCGCGCACGGTGGTGCTCGCGCTCGCCGCGGCCTTCGTACAGGTGCTGCTCGGGGTGAGCGCGGGCGTGCTCGCGGCTTCGCGGAAGAAGACGGCGATCGATCATCTCGCCGTCGGAGCGAGCCTGCTCGGCATCAGCGCTCCGACGTTCGTGATCGGCCTCTTCTTCCAGTGGTTCTTCGCGCACCGGCTCGGGCTTCTGCCGCTCGACGGCTGGGGCGACACGTTCATGGGGCACGTCGCGAGCGTCATCCTTCCGGCGCTCACGCTCGGCGTCTTCGGCGCCGCGTACTACACGCGGATGGTCCGCGACGAGATGATCGGCCAGCTCGGACAGGACTACGTTCGCACCGCGCGCGCGAAGGGCCTGTCGCGGAGCGCCGTGGTCATTCGTCACGCGCTCCGCAACGCGCTCATGCCGATCGTGACGATCCTCGGCCTCGACATCGGGACGCTGATCGGCGGCGCGATCGTGACCGAATCGATCTTCCGTTGGCCGGGCATCGGCTCGCTCAGCGTCACGGCGATGCTCGACCGCGACGGGCCCGTCATCATGGGCTGCGTGCTCGTCACGGCCGTCGCCGTCGTGCTCTCGACGATGGCGGTCGACTTCGTCTACGCCGCGCTCGACCCCCGCGTCCGCGCCTAAATGCCCGACCCGGATTCTGAGACAGAATCAGGGTCGGTCATTTAGCTCTACCCTTGTGGGGACTTCGGGACTTCGTCCTCAGCATTCGTCACCTCTCGACGCCGGGCCGAAGCGCTCCGCTGTGAGCCGCTCTCGATCTGTGGGGCGGGCACGAGAGGCCGACAAGGGGAGGGTCTGGGCACGCGCTGGCGATGTCGTGACCCTTGCATGTCGACCTTCGCGCGGGGGTTCTCGCATCGAGAGCCGCGCCTTCGGGTCTCCGCATCCTCTCGGATGCGGAGACGAGAG
>Ga0105047_10012024_pt1 | contig 13981 bp, 13 predicted proteins | sample MAT04_FD_78384 | JGI IMG/M metagenome (GOLD analysis project Ga0105047, IMG submission 78384) | Freshwater microbial communities from Lake Fryxell liftoff mats and glacier meltwater in Antarctica - MAT-04 (megahit assembly) | ecosystem: Environmental > Aquatic > Freshwater > Ice > Liftoff...
CGACCTGCTCCCCCGCGACGGCAACCTCAGCAGCGACAACCTGCTGGGGCGGTTCCTGGAATACGTCGCGAGCCGGCGGCTGACGCTGTATCCGGCCCAGGAGGAGGCGGTGCTGGAGTTGTTCGAGGAGAAAAACGTCATCCTCAATACACCCACCGGCTCGGGCAAATCCCTCGTGGCGGCGGCGATGCACTTCGCCTCGCTCGCCCGCGGACGGCGGTCGGTCTATACCTGCCCGATCAAGGCGCTGGTGAACGAAAAGTGGCGCGACCTGTGTCGCGAGTTCGGCCCAGACAACGTGGGCCTCTCCACCGGCGACGCCTCAGTGAATCGCGATGCGCCCATCCTGTGTTGCACGGCGGAAATCCTCGCCAACATCGCCCTGCGCGACGGGTCGGACGCAGAGGTGAATGACGTGGTGATGGACGAGTTTCACTGGTACGCCGACCGCGATCGCGGCGTCGCGTGGCAGGTGCCCTTGCTCACGCTGGCGAAGACGCGCTTCCTGCTCATGTCCGCGACGCTGGGCGAGACAGAGTTTTTCGAGCAGGAGTTGACCAAGCTGACCGGGCGCACGACGGCGGCGGTGAAGTCAATCATCCGGCCCGTGCCGCTGGAGTTCGCTTACTCGGAAATCCCGCTGGCGCAGACGCTCGAAAAGCTCGCTGCCGAGGGCAAGGCACCGGTGTATGTCGTGCATTTCACGCAGGCCGACGCGGCGCAGAGCGCACAGGATTTCACGAGCATCAACATCTGTTCGCGCGAGGAAAAAAACCGGCTCGCGAATGAGATTGAGGGCTTCAAGTTCACCTCGCCCTACGGCCCGGAAATCCGCAAGTGGCTCAAGCACGGCATCGGCATTCACCACGCCGGCCTGCTGCCAAAGTATCGTGTGCTGATCGAGCAACTTGCGCAGAAGGGCCTGCTCAAGATTATCTGCGGCACGGACACGCTGGGGGTTGGTGTGAACGTGCCGATCCGCACGGTGCTCTTCACGCGGCTGTGCAAGTTCGACGGGCAGAAGACGGGTATCCTCAGCGCGCGGGATTTTCATCAGATCAGCGGACGGGCGGGGCGAAAGGGCTTTGACGACCAGGGCTGGGTGGTGGCGCAGGCACCGGAGCACGTGGTGGAGAATCTGAAGCTGGAGGAGAAGTCCTCGCGCGATGGGAAGAAGTTCGTGAAGCGCAAGCAGCCGGACCACAACTTCGTGAACTGGGACGTGAAGACGTTCCAGCGGCTCATGGCGGCGGCGCCGGAACGGCTCACGTCGCGGTTCCAAGTCTCGCACGCGATGCTGCTCAACGTGCTCAGTCGGGAGGGCGATGGCTGTGCCGCGATGCAGCGGCTCATCCGCGATGGCCACGATGCGCCGCGGCAGAAGCAAGCGCACACCCGGCGGGCCTGGCAGTTGTTCCGCTCGCTGGTGGAAAGGAAGATCATTGAGATCGTGAGTAGCCGCCGACGTCAGTCGGCGCATCCTTCCGACGGAGGAGAGTCAGTGCCGACTGGCGTCGGCGGCTACGAACGCAAGCTGCGCGTGAACGTCGAGTTGCAGGACGATTTCTCGATGGACCAGACGCTCTCGCTCTACCTGCTGGAGACACTGCCGCTGGTGAACCCGGAGCAGGAGGATTACGCGCTGGTGCTGCTCACGCTGGTCGAATCCATCCTCGAAGACCCGGACCTCATCCTGCGCCGCCAACTCGACAAAGTTAAAGGCCGGGCCGTCGCCACGATGAAGGCGGAAGGCATCCAGTATGACGAGCGCATGGCCAAGCTGGAGGAACTGGAATACCCCAAGCCGAACCGCGAGTTCATTTACTCCACGTTCAATGCCTTCGCGGACAAGCACCCGTGGGTCGGGCAGGAGAACATCCGGCCCAAGAGCATCGCGCGGGAGATGTTCGAGACCTTCCGCTCGTTCGCCGATTACATCCGCGACTACGAACTCCAGCGCGCCGAGGGCTTGCTGCTGCGGCACTTGAACAGTGTTTACAAGGTGCTCAAGCAAACCGTCCCCGACGCCGCCAAGAACGACGCCGTGCGCGAGATGGAACTCTATCTCGCCACAATGATCCGCGCGGTAGATTCCAGCCTGCTCGACGAGTGGGAGAAGATGCGCGACCCCAGCTACGGTCGTCGGCCCGCAGCAGCCGGCGCGCAAGCTGCCGGAGTGGACTTGCGTCCGCCCGGCGCGGAGGAAGCGGAGCAAGATGTCACGCGCGACACGAAGGCTTTCACCGCGACGATCCGCAATCGCATTTTCACCTTCCTGCGCGGCTTGGTGATCGAGGACTACGAGGGAGCGCTGGCCTCGTTGGAGGACACGGCGAAAGGGCGAGACGGCGAGGCGGCGCCCAGCGCGCAAGTCACCGATTCGCCGACTCACCCTCCCGCCGACTCCGCCGAATCGCCCTGGACCCCCGACCGCCTCAAGCAGGCCACGGACGCCTACTACGCCGGGCACCGGCAACTCTTGCTCACGCCCGAGGCCCGCAACCTCCGCCACACCTACGTCACGCCTTCAGAGGACAAGCAAAGCTGGCGCGTGCAGCAGATGCTCGTGGACCCCGAGGGCCACAACGATTGGGTGGCGGAGTTCACAGTGGACCTACCGCGTTCACGCGCGATGAAGGAACCGGCGGTGCGACTCCTCAAGCTCGGCAGTCTCACCTGAAGCAAAGCAGACCGTGCCTTGGTGGAAGACCGCAAGGCAAGCCAGCGCCGGGGTGTGAGGGCGAACCTGCTTGGAGCCGCTACTTCGCCACCACGGCTTCGAAGGTGCCGGCCAGCTTGGTGCCCTTGGAGGCCGGCAGTTCGAGGTAGAGCTTGCCTTTGACTTTGCCAGCCTGGGGCTGGCCCAGTTCGAGGAGCAGGGCGTAGTTTTCGCTCTCAATACCCCGCTGGCCAGGACTGGCGTACTGCACATGGGGTTTCATCCCCTGAGAACTGGCGCTCACGGTCCAGGTGCGCCCCAGGACAGACTCGCCAGCCTGGGGGAAGAAGAAGAGCTTGATGCTCTTGTCGGCCATCATCCCGGTGCCCTCCAGGAAAGTGAACGTGTTCATGAAAGTGCTGAACTCCGCCTTGCCAAACTTGAACGGTTGCCCGCCAAGCGTGCCTGAAATCAACCCCTCAGGAATGGTGGCGGACGCCGGGTCGGTGCTGACCTTGGGCTCGCTGGGCTGGGCCTGGACCGCGGTGGCAGGGGCGGCGGGAGTGGCGCGCGGCGGACGGTTGCCCCGGTCTCCACGCGGGCCGCGGGCCGGATCGCTGCGCTCCGGCACGATCGGCACGGAGCGGGCGGGCGGGCGTTGCGATTGGGCCTGTTTGAGGGCGGCGCTGAACGCCGTCCCCCAGAAGATCATAAACGCCACCGTGATCACGAGCGCGAGGTAACCCAGCACCAGTCCGGCGATGGCCATCCCGCGACCCGTCGTGGCGCGACCAGACTTGATGCGGGAGAGCGCCAGGTGGCCGCAAATCACCGCCGGCAACCCAGTCAGGCAGCCCAAGCCGAGGCAGCTTACGATGCCGCAAATCATGGAGGCGACGGCCAGGCCATTGGAGCCACCCGGCGCGGGCGCAGCCGGAGCGCGAGTCGGGACTGGGCTGGGCACCATGGGCGCGCGCGCCGGCGCGGGCGCGGAGGCGACGGAGCGTGGCGGTCCGGGAGGCCGCGGAGGCGCGCCCGCGGCCGGCGGTGGCGTGGCTCGGATGTTCACCGCGGCGGCCGCGGCGGCGGTCGGGACGGCCACCGCGCCGGCGGGCGGCGGCGGCACGGTGAAATCCCGCTTGCAGGTGGGGCAGTTGAGCGAACTGCCGGCCCACGCCGGAGTGCCGGAAAGATGCTGGTCGCAATGGGGGCAGGAAAATTTGTACTCGCTCATGGTGCGCCCAACATCCCAACCAGCCGGTGAAAAACAAGCTTCGGTTGGCCATCGCCGCGGGGGCCGGTGCCTCCCGAAGTTGTCGGTGCTGGGTGTGTGGAGCGACGCGGGGTGACGCGGCAGCGTTTGGAGTGCGTCCGGCTGGCCGGCGCTTTTCGACCCCGCCCCACACCCGAAAGCGGGAGCAAGCTCCCCGCACTCCAAACGCTGCGCGCGACCCAACCCACCATGCTTGCCGACCACCGGGGGATGCACTGCGCGGGGGCTGACGGTGGGAAGGGTGATGCCGTCGCGGGCGGCGAGCCGCGCGCAAGCAAGCCACCCACGGCCCGCCACACGCCACGGGGGCCGGCACAAGTCGGAGCCGCGCCCGCGCCGAATCCGGCGTTGGTTTTCAGATTCCTTTCAGCCCCGTCGGGCCGCACAATTGGCTCGTGGTCGCTGACTTTCTGGATCGCCTGCAACAACGCCGCGCGCTCGTGCCGTGGCTGGTGTTCGCTTTGGGCGTCCTCCTGCTCCTGCCTTCGATCTGGTCGGAAACCAGCGTCACCTGTGCGGACGAATATGTGCTGACCTTCCGCACGCCGATGGAGATGAACGAGCGCGGGCAGTGGCTCACGCCGTGGTGCAACGAGCAGCCCCGTCTCCGCAAGCCGCCGCTGCTGTACTGGCTGATCCTGGCGGCCTACAAGGTCCTCGGCACCAACCTGGTGGCCGCGCGCATCTGGGGCGTGCTGGCCGGCGCGGGCCTGGGCGTGGTGGCGTGCCTCATGGAGCGACAACTCTTCCGCCGCAGCGGCCTGCTCGCCGGTCTGCTGGCGCTGGCGTCGGTGGGCATCGCGGCAGAGGCGCGGCAGGCGATGCTGGATTTGCCGCTGGCGTTGTTCGCGTCGCTCGCGGTGCTGCAATTGCTGCGCTGGCTGCAATCGCCCGCCCTCGGCAGCCTGCTGCTCTGCGCGGCTTGGCTGGGGCTTTCTTTCCTGGTGAAAGGGCCGATCGGGATGCTCTTCTTCCTGACCGCAGCGGTGGCCGCTTTCTGGGTCTTCCGCCGCTGGACGCTGCTGCGTGAGTTCGGCTGGCACTGGGCGCTCTGGCTGCTGCTACTGGCGGCGATTTGCCTGCCCTGGCCATTGGCGATGCAACGCCTCTGGTCCGATCAGTTCGTCCAAATCCTCGGCGAAGAATTGGCCGAGCGGAAGTTCGGTAATTGGGCCGGCAAAGCGCCGCTCTCCGCGCTGGGCGGGGCGCTGGGTTTGATTTTCCCATGGACGCCGATGGTGATCGTCGCGGCGTGGCAGCACTTTCGGTCAATCAAGACCGAGCGATCCCGCGAAACCCTGTGGCTGATCTTCTGGGTGCTGCTGTCGGTGACGCCGTTCTTCTTCATGAAGGCGTTCGAGCGCTACATGCTCGCCGTCCTGCCGGCGCAGGCGGTGCTGGCCTCGATCTGGCTCCAACGTGGCGGGCGCTTGCAGGACGCGACGCTGCAAATCGCCGCGGTGTTGCTGGGAGTGGCGACGCTGGGCATCGCCGCCTTCCACCTCTGGTTCAGGCTGTCATTCGGGTGGTCCTTGCTGGCGCTGGCAGTAGCGGGCTGGGTGACTTGGCGTGCGTACCGGCCGCAAGCCGCGTTGCCGGTGGCGCTGGGCGCGGGCCTGCTGCTGACACTGCTGTTCGGCGGGCTGTATCCGGCGCTGGGACTCTCCTTCCTGCCGCCGGACACCGAACAAATGGCGGCGGGACGCACGGCGCGGGTTTTCGCCGACAGCCAGCCGAGTCTGCTTTCGATGCGGCTGGGCTACAGCGTGCAGTCCTTCAACCCGGGAAAAGTCGAGGCGGGCAAACCAGAGGCGGTCTTCGTCGAAGCGACCGCGCGAAACCGGTTTGAGGAAGTGGTCCAGGGCGCGGGACTGGTGCAGCGCGAACGGGCGCAGTTCAAGACGTTGTATTCCCGCCAAGCCTGGCTCCGCTTCGCGCGTCGGGACGCGACGGCGGAGGATTGGAAGCAGGCCTTCCGCCAGCGGTCGCTCGACAGCTTGCGCTCAACGATAATGGTTTTCGAGGTCACCCGACCGGCAGCGCCATGAGCAGGCAGCACACACGCTGGTTCGGGATCGCGGCGGTAGTGGCGCTAAATCTCCTGCCGCTGGCGCGCTCGTGGCGAAGCACGCCAACTGGTCCGCCGGCGGAATTCGCCGTCGCGCCGCCGGTGTTGGCAAGTGCCACCAACGATGCGCCCAACCTCACCACGGAATTTCTTGATCCCGCATTTCGCACGCCCAGCGTCCATGTGGCTTCGCTGTGCGAAGTCGCGGGTGGACGCTTGCTCGCGACGTGGTACGGCGGCCCGCGCGAGGGGCACCAGGATGTCGCCATCTACCTGGCCTCGCGCGAGGCCGGGGCGGCGCAGTGGTCCCCTGCCCGGCCCTTGGTCACGCGCGATTCGGCGGCGCGCGAACTGGACCGCTACGTCCGCAAGGTCGGCAACGCGGTCATTTTCTCCGACGGCAGCGAGCGCGTGTGGCTGCTCTACGTGAGCATCGCCGCGGGCGGTTGGTCGGGCAGTTCCCTGAACCTCAAGCTTTCCGCTGATGGCGGACGCACCTGGTCACGCAGCGAGCGGCTGACCCTCAGCCCATTCTTCAACGTGAGCGAACTCGCCAAGAACCAGCCCGCGCCTCTGCGCGACGGTGGTTGGTGCGTGCCGATTTACCACGAGTTGTTCGGCAAGTTTCCGGAGCTGCTCTGGCTACCCGCCAGCGGTAGCGCGCGGGCGGCGGTGAAGACGCGTCCATTCGGCGGGGCGACCGCCTTCCAGCCCGCCCTGGTGCCGCTCAGCGCGCAAAGGGCCTTGCTGGCCAATCGCGACTACCGCGCGCAGCGCAAGGTGCAACTCGCGCGCAGCGATGACGGCGGACATACCTGGACCCCGCCCGCGGCCGCCGATCTGCCCAATCCGCACTCCGGCCTGGACGCCATCCGGCTCCGCGACGGCCGCGTGCTGCTGGCGTTCAACGACACGGCCGAGGGCCGCGACGTGCTGGGCCTGGCGATGTCGCCGGACGGTGGCGCGACGTGGCAGCGCGCCGGCACGCTGGAGCGCGAGGCCGGGCAAGAATTCTCGTATCCCTTCCTGCTGCAAACGCGCGACGGCCTGATTCACGCGGCCTACACCTGGAAACGCAAAGGCATCAAGCAGGCGACCTTCAACCTGGCCTGGCTGGAAGCGCAGGTCGGAAAGGAGGCGAAGTGATTTTCACCTGGCTGCCTTGGTACGTGTCGTTCGCCTCGCTCTGGCTCGTGGTTTGGGCGGGGCTGCTCGGCGGCGCGCGGATGGTGCGACTTCCGATCACAGGCCAGCGCTGGACGTTTGGCTCCTGTTCCCTGGCTCTGGCGATCGCCATGATGCCGGTGGGCCATTTCCCGCTGGCACGCGTCGTGGCGGGGTTCGGGTTTGTGCCCAGCATCCCGCTGCTGGCGCTACTGGCGGACACGGTGCTGCGCGGGGTGCGGGGCAAGGGTTGGCTGACGCCGCTGGATCACAAGCTGGCCTGGCTCTGGGGCGCGCTGGCGGGGCTGACGTTGTATCCCTCGGCGCTGGGCCTGGGCCGCTTCGATGCCTACAGCCTGGGCTGGGGCTTCACCGCGCTCGGCGTGGTGATCGCGACACTGGCGGTCTGGCTGATCTGGCGGGGGTGTCGTTTCGGCATCGTGCTGATGCTGGCGACCGCGGCGTGGCAGGGCGGCTTGCTTGAGTCGGCGAATTACTGGGATTACCTCGTGGATCCGGTCTATTGCGCGACGGCGGTGATCGCGCTGGCGGGCACGCTCGTGCGCGGGCGGCGGGCCACTGCCATTTAGTTAAGCCGGAACGGGGGGCGAGGTTGCCGGACGCTTGATCTTAATCTTCCTCTTAATCTTAATCTCAGCGCCCCGATGAAGATTACCATTAAGCGCACGATCAAGAGCAAACGACCCGGCGGACGCCGTAACTAAATGGCAGTGGGGCGGCGGGCAGTCTCCAAATCCCTGCCCAACTGGTAGGAGCCTTTCCACACTGCGGTGGGTTGCATCGGCGCGTGATTCGACCGACCGCGATCCCGTTGCTGTGTGGGAACAAGACAGAGCGTCCTGGCGACGGCGTGCTTTGCAGCTTGCGCCGGACGGGCCGCGGGTTTCTACTCAACGCCGCACGAAGGCTGGCATTATGGATGTAACCATTTACGGCATCTGTCTGGCGCTCGGGCTGTTGTTCACCATCATCAGCGCGGTCGCGGGACATTTCTTTGGCGGCGGCGACCACGGCGGCGACATCGGCACCGGCGGGCACGCGGAAGCGGGCTTCGACAATACCGGCCTGCCGGGCATTTCCTTCTTCAGCCCTACGGTATTGGCGGCGTTTATCACGGCTTTCGGCGCGTGCGGGTTGATCCTCAGCCGCATCCCAGCCACGCGGAGCATCTGGGTCAGCGCGCCTGCGTCTGCCCTGGCCGGGGCGGTGATTGCCTCACTGGTGTTCTGGGTCTTCAACACCATGTTCCAGAAGACCCAAAGCTCCAGCGAATCCCGCGTCGCCACGCTGCTGGGACTGACCGCTTCCATCGTGACGCCCATCCCGGAAAACGCCGTCGGCGAGATCGCCTACATCCAGGGCGGCACGCGTTACACGGCACCAGCGCGCACGGTGGACGGCAAACCCATCGGCCCCGGCCAGCCGGTGCGCATCTGCCGGATCGTCGGCACGCAGTATTACGTGGAACCGCTCAAATGATTTCCTCCGCCCTCACTCAAACCTGACCCCTACCATGAACCTCACTCCCCTGCTCGCAGAACTCTCGAACGCCATCTGGATTGCCGGCGGCGTCGGCTCCGTCCTGTTTGTCTTCTTCATCTTCGGCGGCATCTGGGCCAGCCGTTACACCAAGGTCGGCCCTAACCAGGTGCTCGTCATCTCCGGCCGCAAGCGTCGCATGACCGATCCCGACGGCATCGCCCACGACGTCGGCTTCCGTATCGTCAAAGGCGGCGGCGTGTTCGTGTGGCCGGTGTTTGAAAAGGTGGACATCCTCTCGCTGGAACTGCTGACCATTGATGTGCAGACGCCCGAGGTCTATACCAGCAAAGGCGTGCCGGTGAAGGTGGATGGCGTCGCGCAGATCAAGGTGAAGGGCGACGACGTCTCCATCGCCACTGCCTCGGAGCAATTCCTCAGCAAGACCACCGACGAAATCCGCAATGTCGCCACGCAGACGCTCGAAGGTCATTTGCGCGCCATTCTCGGCACGATGACCGTCGAGGAGATTTACCAGAACCGCGACGCCTTTGCCGCGAAGGTTCAGGAAGTGGCCGCCGGCGACATGGCGAACATGGGCCTGGGCATTGTCAGTTTCACCATTCGTGACATCCGCGACACCCAGGGCTACCTCGACGCCCTCGGCAAACCGCGCATCGCCCAGGTCAAGCGCGACGCCGTCATCGCGCAAGCCGAGGCCGATCGCGACGCGATGATCAAGTCGTCCCAAGCCACGCAAGCCGGGCAGGAAGCCAAGTTCGCCGCCGACACCAAGGTGGCCGAAGCTCAGCGCGATTATCAGTCCAATGTCGCCCAGTATCAGGCCGCGGTGAACCAGAAGAAGGCCGAAGCCGACCTCGCCTACGACCTCCAGAAATACAAGACCGGGCAGCTCGTGAAGGCGGAGGAAGTGCAGGTCAACATCATCGAGAAGCAGAAGCAGATCGAGTTGCAGGAGCAAGAAATCAAGCGTCGCCAGAAGGAGCTTGAAGCCAACGTCCAGAAGCCCGCCGACGCTGAGCGCTACAAGGTCGAAACCCTCGCCAACGCGAAAAAATTCCAACTCGAAACCGAGGCGGCTGGTGCCGCGTCCGCGACCAAGGCGACCGGCTTTGCCGCGGCCGACGTGGCGAAGGCCACCGGTATCGCCGAGGCCGAAGCGAACAAGGCGCGCGGTCTGGCCGAGGCTGCGGTCATCGAGGCACAAGGCAAGGCGACCGCCTCCGCGATGCAGGCCAAGGCCGAGTCGTTCAAGCAGTACAACGAAGCTGCCGTGATCGAAATGATCGTGCGCATCCTGCCGGAAGTTGCTGGCAAGATCAGCGAACCGCTGAGCAAGACCGAGAAGATCGTCATCATCAACTCCGGCAATGGCCCCGGCGGCGGCGCTAGCAAGCTGACCGGCGACGTGACTCAAATCATCGCCCAGCTCCCGCCCGTGCTGGAAAGCCTCACCGGCGTGAAGTTCGAGAAGCTCCTCCAGCAAGTGCCCGCGCTGAGAAATGCGATGGGCAAGGACGACGTGAAACCGTCTGCCTGAACCACCTCAAGTCCTCCGTGCCGTCGCGCCCGCCGCGGCGGCTTGGAGGTTCCCACGATGACTTGCAACGCTCATGCACACCCTTGGCAACTTTTTGCTCGACCTGATCTTCGCCGCCATTCTCGGTAACGGTCCACGGCCGGACGGCGAACCGCATCGTTCGTTACCTCCGCGGCATGTAAGTTCTGCCCAGCAATGAGCACCTCCGAAACAATCCTGGAAAAAGCCAGCGCGCTCCCGCCGGAACAGCAGGCGACAGTGCTGCAGTTCGTCGAGTCCCTCAGTCAGCGGACGCCGCCTAAGAGCGGCCAGCCAGGCGATTGGCTGGAGGTTGCCCTGAACGCCAACTTGCAGGGACCGCCGGATTGGTCCGAGCACCTCGATGATTACCTCTACCGGGACACGCCGCATGGCCTCTGAGGCACTTTTCCTCGCTTCGGCGTACGCAATCGCGCTGGTCTCGGCGACGGATCAACACCATGACGTCGCCGTCCGGCTTGCCGCTGACTTGCGGGCCAAGCCGCTGCGGTTGCTCACCACCCGCGCCATCCTGCTGGAAATCGGCAACGCCCTCGCCAGGCCTCACTGGCGGACCCTCGGTGCCGAGTTGATCGCGGGGCTTGAAGCCGACCCGCGCGTCGAGATTCGGCCCCTCGAGGACAGGCTTTACCATGAGGGCTTTGAGTTGTTTCGCTCCCGCACTGACAAGGGGTGGAGTTTGACCGACGGCATCTCTTTCGGGTTGATGAGCGAGCAGGGATTAACCGAGGCGCTCACCTCGGACCCACACTTCGAGCAGGCAGGCTTTACCGCCTTGCTTAGTCCCTGACCTTTATGCGCCGCCTTGAAGCCCTCCTCGACCCGAATCCCCACGCCGTTCTCAAGGCTGGAGCCAAGGCTTCCTCCACTGCCGATTCGGACCTATGCTGACGCCGCCATGAAAGCCCATGAAGAAATTGTCGAGTTCATCGCCGCTGGACCGAGCGTGGCCAGCGTGGCCAGCTTTGAAGCCTCGCCCGAGGCCAAGGAGCGGGTTGAGTCGCTGATCCGCAAAGAGAAAACGGAAGGCCTGGTGCCCGATGAGCAGGTTGAGTTAGACGATTGGCTGCAGCTTGAGCACCTGATGCGCCTGGTCAAGGCCCGCGCGCGGAGTCGGCTGGCGCATGGCTAGCCCCATCAATGCGGAATTGCGGCGCTTGGTCGAGCGCCGCGCCGAGCGCATCTGCGAGTATTGCCTGATCCATGCGGACGACGTTTACGTGGGCTGCCATGTGGACCACATCATCAGTGAGAAACACGGTGGCGAGACGCAGGCGGAAAACCTGGCGCTCGCCTGCGCGGCTTGCAATCGGGCCAAGGGCAGCAACGTCGCCTCGGTGGATCGGCAGACGGGGCAGACGGTCAGGCTCTTTCATCCTCGCACCGACGCCTGGGGCGAGCACTTCCGGCTCGTCGGGGCGAGGATCGAATGGCGAACCCCGCAGGGCGAAGCCACGGTGCGCGTGCTGCGGTTCAACGATTCCACGCGCATCCAGGAGCGGGAGACCCTTCGCCAACACGGCAAATACCCAAGCGCCACCGCCTTGGACCGAATGCAAACCACCTGACCTTTATGCGCCTCTTTGAAGCCATCCTCGAAGCCAACCACCGCGCCGTGGCGGGCGACACTTCCGCCAGCGTGGCGGTGAGTGAGTTCCCTAACGAACTGCCGCTGGCGGCATTGACCTGCATTGACGCCCGGCTCAACCACCTGCTGCCCGGCGTGCTGGGTGTTCCCGAGGACCAGTTCATCTGGCTGCGCAACGCCGGCAACATCATCACCGGGCCGCTCAGCAGCACGCTCCGTTCGCTCGCGCTGGCCTGCGCCGTCAAGGGCGCTCGCGAGGTGGCGGTCATCGGCCACACGGACTGCCTGGTCTGCAAGACCGGGGCGCTGCCGCTCTTGAATCGCTTCGCGGAACTCGGCATCAGCCGCACCGCGCTGCCAGAGAACCTGACCGAGTTTTTTGGCCTCTTCGCCAGCGAGCGGCAGAACGTGCTCAAGGCCACGGAAATCATCCGTCAGAGTCCGCTCATCGGCCCGAAGGTGCCCGTGCATGGGCTGTTGCTCGACATCCACAACGGACGCCTGGAATGCGTCGTCAACGGCTACCAACCCTTCGACACCACCGCCGGGAAGTTCGCGTCCGCGCTGAGACAAGCCGATGCGATGATGGACAAGATGGCGGAAATCGGCTCAGGGCACACCGGGGATATCAAATTCCCAGAATCGAAGATTGGCGAGGCCGTCAGCAGCGCGCGCGACTGGTTGCACCGGGCGACGGAATTCGCCGAGGGAGCCGGCGATCAGGTCGGCGAGCGCACGCCCCCTCCCGCCGCCGAGCCGAAGCCAGCGCCCCCGCCGCTGCCGCCGCACCTCACCCGGCCCGCGCCCGTCAAATTCATCGTGGATTTTCGCAAACCCCGCCGCTGACTCGTTATGAACTCGTACGAACCTCCTCCTGTCCTCGCCTCGGATGAAGTCCCGCCGGCCCCGGCACCCAAGAAGAAGCGCCACGGCTGTCTCTGGGCGTTGCTCATCAGCTTCGTGCTGATGGTAATTCTGGGAATTACCGGATTGCTCGTGGTCCGCAGCCTGTTGAAATCCGCTGTGCGCAACTACACCGCGACGGAACCGGTGCCCATCCCAATCATGGAAACCTCCAAGGAGGAGGCCAAAGAGATCAGCGACCGCGCCAAGAAGTTTTTCGAGGACTTGCAGAAGGGGGAGGTGGTGGAACCAATGATGCTCACCACCGACGACCTTAACCGCCTGATTGCCGCGAGTGGCACCAATCAGTTGGCCGGCAAGCTCGTGGTGGACGTCCAGGACGGCAAGATCAAGGGCCGGATATCCTTCTCGCTCGACCAAACCCACCAGCGGGAGTTGCAAGGCCGCTACCTCAATGCCGACGTGGTCTTGCGCGTGGCGCTGGCGGGCGGCGAGCTGCGCGTGTGGGCGGATGAAATCCAGGCCAACGACAAGGCCATCCCCGGGCTGTTGATGAGCAACCTCAAGCAGCGCAACCTCGCCGAGCAGTTTATGAACAATCCGGACGCCTACGCCGCGCTGCAATTGGTCGAGTCCATCACCGTCACCAACGGCGCGATCATCGTCACACCCAAGCCGTAACGATGCAGTCGGAGCGCGGCTGGCTCAGCCGCAGCCACGTTCGCCGCCGATGGCCCAAGGGGGTGGTCACTGCACCCACCACGCGCGTTTACAATCACATTTTAGTGGGCGTGAGCGCCCGACGAAGTTGCTGGCTTGTCCCTTATTCCCGGCGGCTGCGGCTGAGCCAGCCGCGCTCCGCAACTGCATCGTCACACCCAAGCCGTAACGATGCCGTCGGAGCGCGGCTGTCTCAGCCGCAGCCACGTTCGCCGCCGATGGCCAAAGGGGGTGGTCACTGCACCCACCACGCGCGTTCACAATCACATTTTAGTGGGCGTGAGCGCCCGACGAAGTTGCTGGCTTGTCCCTTATTCCCCGCGGCTGCGGCTGAGCCAGCCGCGCTCCGCAACTGCATCGTCACGCCCAAGTCGTAACGATGCAGTCGGAGCGCGGCTGTCTCAGCCGCAGCCACGTTCGCCGCCGATGGCCGAAGGGTGCTGTCACTGCACCCACCACGCGCGTTCACAATCACATTTTAGTGGGCGTGAGCGCCCGACGAAGTTGCTGGCTTGTCCCTTATTCCCGGCGGCTGCGGCTGAGCC
>Ga0105047_10012025_pt1 | contig 13980 bp, 14 predicted proteins | sample MAT04_FD_78384 | JGI IMG/M metagenome (GOLD analysis project Ga0105047, IMG submission 78384) | Freshwater microbial communities from Lake Fryxell liftoff mats and glacier meltwater in Antarctica - MAT-04 (megahit assembly) | ecosystem: Environmental > Aquatic > Freshwater > Ice > Liftoff...
CAACGGCAAGCGTCGCAAAGAGAGCGTTCATGTCGATCAGCGTATCGCCCCCACGAAAAAAGCCCGGGCGGGTGCCCGGGCTCTTGGTGATGGCGTTTGTGGTCGTGCCCGATCCATGACCGATCCATGACCGGTCCATGACAGATCGATGACCCGCGGCGGATCAACGCTTGGAGAACTGGAACCGGCGACGGGCACCGGCCTGGCCGTACTTCTTACGCTCGACTTCGCGGGCGTCGCGGGTCAGGAACCCGGCTTCGCGAAGGGCCAGTTCAAGCTGGGGGTCGTAACCCGACAGAGCGCGCGACAGGCCCATGCGGATGGCCTGGGCCTGGCCCATGTAGCCGCCGCCGTCGACGCGGACGAAGACGTCGAACTTGGCAAGGGTGCTGGTGATCTTGAGGGGGGCGTAGCAGTCAGCGCGGTCGCGGTCCTCGGCAAAGTACTTCTCGATCGACTTGCGCTTCTTGTCGGTCATGACGACCGTGAACTGCTGCTCGCCACCCGCAGTGGCGGCGGGCTTGATCCGGACGCGGGCCACGGCACGCTTGCGGCGGCCTGTCCCCCACCACCACCCGCCCTTGGCTTCCTTGGGCAAGCGGATGGGCTTGGGCTCGTCGATCGGGGCGCCCGCGGCGGCGACGGCGGCGTCGGTCGTGGCGGCGTTGCTGAGGTTCAGCTTGGGTTCAGACTTGGTCTTGCTCTCAGGCATGGGATCTTCTCGGGGGCGTGTTCGACGCGTGTCGTGGGATCGCTGGGGGCAGGGGGGGTCTAGAAGTCGATCAGGCGTTGATGAAGTTGAGCGCGACGGGGCCGTTGCTCTGGTGAGGGTGCTCGGTACCCGGGTAGACCCGCAGCTTGCTGATCATGACGCGGGCCAGGCGGTTCTTGGGCAGCATGCGGCGCACGGCGTCCTCGATCAGCTTCTCAGGACGACGCTCACGCACAGACCCATACGTCTCGGCCCGCTGGCCACCGGGGTAGCCGGTGTAGCGAAGCTTGAGCTTCTGCGTGGCCTTGTTGCCGGTGAGGCCGACCTTCTTGCCGTTGATGACGATGACGTGGTCGCCGCAATCGACGTGCGGGGTGTACTCGGGCTTGTGCTTGCCCATGAGCACGATGGCGATCTCGGCGGCGAGGCGGCCGAGGGATTGGCCGTCGGCATCCACAACGCGCCAGATGTTCTGGACTTCGCCGGGCTTGGCCATGTAGGTTTCGCGACGCATGAATGAACTCCTGACCGGGGTTCCTGACCGCGGACGTGATCCTGACGTTGCCTGGCTTGGCGAAGTTGGATCGACCTTTCGTCACAAGCCCGGGCAGAAGCCAAGGCCGTGGCGGATGGTGCGATCGCTTCGTCGGGCCAGGGGAGGCCGGATCGTGCTCGCCGCCTACCGGGCGGGGCGGGCCGGGGTGCCCTCGACGGGGCCCGGCAAGTTTTCGGACAAGCCCACACCCGGGGTACGGGCATGGGGAGAGAAGGTTAGCGGGTCGCCGGGCCGGGTCAAGGGGTGAGTTCAGGGCTCGTGAGCCGAGGGAGCGCGGCGTGCCGATGATGCAGGCTATGAACGCAGACCTCACGCCGGGCGGCTTGCAGATCGGATCGACAGGGGCGGCCCGAACCGGTGGTCGCGTGCCCGATCCCGGCTCCCGCGGCCTCGCCCGCCTCGGGCTCTTGTTCATGGTCGGGCTGCTGGCGATCGTCATCGGCTTCCAACAGTTCGGCCACTCCGCCGCCGCCGGGCCGGGCACTCATGGCGGGCCGCCCACGGGCGCGGGGGCGGACGCGATCGAGCCGCCCCAGGCCGATCAGGCCCTCATCATGGCCAAGCTCGCCGTCAAGTTCGGGCCCGTAATGCCCGACCCGCAAAGCCGCGCGATCTTCGTCGCCCAGTTGGACGGTGCGGCCCAGTCGCCGCTCGATCGCTTCCGCGCCGCCATCGTCGCCGGCGAACTCTTGGGCAACCAGGAAGCACGCACGCGGCTCGTCGACGTCGACGCGAAACTCCCCGACGACGCACCCCTCAAGCCAGACGTCGCGGCACTCCTAGGCGTCTTCGCCCAGCCCCCGCAGCCCCTCGACGACGCCGACGCCAAGCGCCTCATCGACCGCCACGGCTGGTTCGGCCAGCTCGCCGCGGTCATCGGCAAAAGCGACACCGACCCCGCCCGCGAAAAACTCGTCGGCGGCGGCGCCACCCTGATCGCCGTCTTCGGCGTCCTGGGGCTCCTCGCCGCCGTCGCGGCCATCGCCGGGCTCGGCCTCTTCATCACCGCCATCGTCCTCCTCGCCACCGGCACCCTCAAGCCGCGCTTCCTCCCGCCAGCCACCGGCGGCAGCGTCCCCATCGAGATGGTCTGCGTCTTCATGGCCGGCTTCGTCGGACTCAAACTCGTCGCCCTCGCCGCCGCCGCCATCCTCCCCGCCTCCGCCGTCGGTCCCCTCACCCTCGGCTGCCAGTGGGGCTTGATGCTCATCGTCTTCTATCCACTCCTCCGCGGCATGACCTGGACACAAACCCGCGACATGCTCGGCCTCCACGCCCGTGGCCGCGGCGGCGTCCTGGGCGAAATCTGGGCCGGCCTCCTCGGCTACCTCGCCGGCATCCCCGTCTTCGTCACCGGCGCAATCATCTCCGTCGTCCTCTTCTTCCTCTGGGATCTCTGGTCCCGCGCCTCCGGCGGCCCGCCCGCCGCCCCACCCCAGAACCCCGTCGTCGAATACTTCGCCAGCGGCGACGTCCTCTGGATCATCCTCGTCGGCGCCCTCGCCACCGTCTGGGCACCGCTCGTCGAAGAAGTCGTCTTCCGCGGAGCGCTACTGAGACACCTCTCCGGTTGGATGACCCCAGTCCTCGCCGCCGTGCCCACCGCCCTCGTCTTCGGCCTCATGCACGCCTACCCCATCATGCTCATGGGACCAGTCATCGCACTCGGCTTCGTCTTCGGCTGCCTCCGCGCCTGGCGCGGCAGCCTCGTCGCCTGCATCACCGCCCACGCCATCCACAACGGCCTCATCGTCGTCTTGATGGTCACCGTCGTCACGCTCGTGGGCTAGCCATTAGCCACGCGGCGCGCCCAGACACAGCTCCAGCACCGCCATCCGCACCGCCACCCCGTGGTGTACCTGCTTGAGCACCACCGATCGCTCCCCGTCCGCCACCGACGCCGTCATCTCCACCCCGCGGTTGATCGGACCAGGGTGCAGGATGATCGCGTTCGGCTTCAGCCGCCCCGTCCGCCGCGCCGACAAGCCGTAAAGCTCCGCATACTCGCGCACCGACGACAACGCGGGCATCTTCGCCAGCGTCGCCCCGCCCACCTTCTCCCCTTCGCTCGCCAGCGCCTTGTGCCCCGCCGAATGCCGCTCGAACTGGATCCGCAGCACATTCACCGCGTCCACCCGGTCGATCACCGAATCCAGATCGTGGCTCACCGTACACCCCAACACCGACAGCGAAGGCGACACCAGACTCGGCGGCCCCACGCAGATCACCTTCGCCCCCAGCGCGTTCAAAATCGTAATGTCCGACCGCGCCACCCGCGACGACGCGATATCGCCCACGATCGCCACCGTCAGCCCTGTCAGATCGAAATCGTCCAGCCGACCAAACGACTCGCCGATCGTGAACGCGTCCAGCAAACCCTGTGTCGGGTGCTCGTGCCGCCCGTCACCCGCGTTGATGATGCTTGTCCCAAACTGCGTGCCCACCGCCCGCGCCACCAGCGCCGCCGCCCCACTCGCCTTGTGCCGCACCACCAGCGCGTCGGCCCCCATCGCCGCCACGTTCGCCGCCGTATCCCGGATCGACTCCCCTTTATTCACCGACGAATCCGACGACGAAAGGTCCAGTACGTCCGCCCCCAGGCGCTTGGCCGCCAGGCTGAAGCTCATCCGCGTCCGCGTCGAATCCTCGAAAAACAAGTTCGCGATCGTCCGCCCCTGCAACACCGGCGTGATCCGCCGCCCGCGCAGCTCCCGCTCGAAGTCCCGAGCTTTCGTCAGCACCGTCCGCATCTCGCCCGCCGTCACACCCTGCAACGCCAGCATGTGCTGGTGCGGCCACGGTTCAGCGCCTTTGGAAGGCCGGGCCGGACTGGTCTTAGCGGGGCGACGGGCTCCGGCGGCGGGTCGTTTGGCGGGCATGCAGCCAGTGTAGACTCGCCGCTTTGAAGCCCGTCATGGCGGACATCTACCCGTGCTGGCCTCGCTTTTGCTCCACACCGAATCCCCATTACTCCTGAACGTCGGCTCCCACTTCGGACAGGACACCCACAAGCTGCGCACGCTCTTCCCACGCGCGAACATCTTCATGTTCGAACCGGACCCGCGCAACATCAATGTCATCAAAACCAATATGAAGCGCCGGCAGGCCGAGCTAATCAAGGCCGCCAAGGACCACCTTGACCTGGTCCCTTGGATGAAGTTCGAGCAGAAAACCAACGTCATAGTCATCAAGCTCGACACCTTGTTCGCCCAGCGCAAGCTGGAGCGAATAGACCTCATCTAAGCCGACGTGCAGGCGGCGGAAGACCTCATGATCGCCGGCGCAAACGGCCTTCGCCAAGACGCGCTACCTCTACACCGATTACGCCGAACGCGAGGTCTACGAAGGCCAGATCGGCGTCCGCGCCATCATGGAACGCCTGCCCGGCTCCTGCCGCGTGATCGATACCTTCCGCAGCGACGTGCTGCTGGAAAACCGCGACCTGGCGGGACGGTGAGCGTTGCCGGGCCGGTTAGCGGGCAGCTTCGTCGGCCGTGCCTTCAGCCGCCGGCTCCGCGGCAGCCGCGTTGAATCCAGCCGCCGGCTTGGCCGCCGGATACGCCTCCGCCGGAAGGTCGAGCGTCCCCACCGGCCACACGCGGTGGCTCACGATCCGCCACGGCGCAAACCCCGCACGCAAGTTGACCGTGATGGCCTGATACACAGGCTTCCCCCCGGGCATCTTCCCAAACGCCGGCACCGGGCGGAACACATCCACCGCCGCCGCATCAGCACGGATCCACACTCGCCCGATGTGATACACGGGGAGCGTGCCCGCGTTCTCAGGAGTCAGCGTCACAATGTTCGGGCCCACCTCCCGCACGATCGACTGCGCCTTCTCATAACGCATCCGACCCGGCAAATTGATCGCTATCGGCTCCGTCGGAAACGTCCCCACCGCCTGCTCCGCGTTCGGCGGGTACCGGTCGATCACCCACCGCAACGCCGCCTTGATCGCGTCCGGCACCGGCTGGTCATTGGGATTCTCAAACGCCAACGCCCCCGAGATCGGGTCGATGTTGTTGTGCCCGATACACCCGCCACCGGGCGCGGCCAAAATGGCCGCGAGCCCCAGAGTGGCCAGCGGGGCGAACAAGCAGGCGAGGCGAGATTGGGTCGAAGCAGTGGTCACGCGCAAGCTCCTGACAAGGACGAAGGGCCAATGGTGCATCGGACACTATGGGCCCGCGAGCGTAGTTTAGGGAACCTCCGACCCGCTCGCGGATCAGGGGTTGCTCCCGCCCCTAGCATGCCCCATGGCCAAACGCGTGACGGTTCGTGATGTGGAAACGGCCAAGCAGACTCAGAAGCGGGTCGTGGTAGGGATTTCTGGGGCCTCCGGAGCGGCTTATGCCACGCGGCTGCTGGAAGTATTACTGGAACGCGGCCACGAAGTGCACCTGGTCGTCACCGAATACGGCCGACAGCTCCTGGGCGACGAACTCGGGATCAAGCGGATCGAGCTGCCGGAGCTCGTCCCCAAGCTAAAGAACCGGGCGGCAGAACTGAGCAAGCGGCTATTTGTGCATCCTCATAAAGACGTCGGCGCCGTCATCGCCTCCGGAAGCTTCATGCACGACGGCATGGTCGTCGTCCCCTGCTCCAGCACCGCCCTCGGCTACATCGCCACCGGCAGCGGCAACAACCTCCTCGCACGGGCCGCCATGGTCACCCTCAAAGAACGCCGAACCCTCATCCTCGTCCACCGCGAAAGCCCGCTGTCCTACATCGATATCAAAAATATGGAGGCCGTCACCCTCGCCGGCGGGATCATCGCCCCAGCCAACCCCGGCTTCTATCTCCTACCCCAGTCAATAGACGAACTCGTCGACTTTGTCGTCGCCAAGTGCCTCGACCTCCTCAAGATCGACCACGGCCTCAAAAGCCGCTGGGCCGATCGTCGCCAGGAGATGCGGCGTCGGCTCGACGACGGCGCGTAAGCCCGGCGCTAAGGTGGCCCTATGACCCAGGCACTCGACCAACAAGCCGTGCAGCGGGTGGCCCGTTTGGCGCGGCTGCGTTTGACGGGCGATGAAGCCGCCAAGGCCGGCACGCAGCTCCAGGCCATCCTCGGCTACTTCGAACGCTTAAACACACTCGACCTCAGCGGCGTCGAGCCGATGGCAACGCCGATCCAGACCGGCGCACCCTTGGCGGCCGACGAGCTTGGCCCGGTGATAGATCGAGCCGCGTTCATGGCCATGGCCCCGGATCACGACGGCGTGTTCCTCAAAGTGCCCAAAGTCATGGCGGAGGGCTCGGCGTGAGCGGCCCGCTGACGAGCGTCGCGATGACGGCCGCGGCCGTACGCGGGGGCAAAGCCTCGGCGCTAGAAGTCGCGCGGGCGGCCCTGACGCGGGCCGAAGCACTCAACCCGAAGCTCAACGCGTTCACGCAGATCCTCCGCGAAGAGGCCCTGGCGGCGGCCAAGCGGGTGGACGACCGCATCGCGCGCGGCGAGGCGGCGGGGCCGCTGGCGGGCGTGCCGATCGCGCTCAAGGACAACATCTGCACGCGGGCCGGGCGGACCACGTGCGCCAGCCGCATGCTCGAGCACTATCGCTCGCCCTTTGACGCAACGGTTGTAACGCGGCTGCAAGCCGCCGGGGCCGTTGTGATCGGCAAAACCAACTGCGACGAGTTCGCCATGGGCGGCAGCGGCGAACACTCGTGCTTCGGCGCCACGCGAAACCCGTGGGCCCTGGATCGGGTGCCCGGCGGGTCGTCGTCAGGCTCGGCCGCGGCAGTCGCGGCGGGGATCGTGCCGGCAGCGCTGGGCTCCGACACCGGCGGGTCGATCCGACAGCCCGCCAGCTTCTGCGGAATCACCGGGCTCAAGCCCACCTACGGCCGCGTCTCACGCTACGGCCTCGTCGCCTTCGCCTCCAGCCTCGACCAGATCGGCCCGCTCACCCGCAACGCCGAGGACGCGGCGCTGATTCTCGGTGTGATCTCGGGTCACGACCCGCAGGACTCGACCAGCGCGCCCGTCCCGACGGAGGACTTCGCGGCCCGCCTCAACGAGCCGGTCGAGGGCCTGGTGCTGGGCGTCCCGCGGCAGGTGGCGGGCTCCGCCAACCACGGCGCGGTCAACGCGGCCCTGGAGGCCGCGGCCGACACCTGGCGGACGCTGGGGGCGCAGGTGGTCGAGGTGGATTTGCCCCACATCGATGCGGGCATCGCGGCGTATTACATCATCGCCCCCGCCGAAGCATCGTCCAACCTCGCCCGCTTCGACGGCATCCGCTACGGCCGCCGCGCCAAAACCCTCCCTGGAGAGGGTCTCGAAGACCTCTACGCCCGCTCCCGTGCCGAGGGCTTCGGGCCAGAAGTCCGCCGACGAATCATGCTCGGCACCCACGTCCTCTCCAGCGGGTATTACGACGCCTATTACGTCACCGCCCAGAAAGTCCGCCGACTCATCAAGCAGGACTATGACCGGGCCTTCGCCGCGGGCTGCCACGCCGTCCTCATGCCCGCCAGCCCCGGACCGGCCTTCAAAATCGGCGAAAAGATCAACGACCCCCTCGCCCTCTATCTCGAAGACCTCTACACCGTCGGCGTCAACCTCGCCGGGCTCCCCGGCATCGTGATCCCCGCCGGCATGGCCGTGGAAATCGAAGCGGGTGAGCCGGTGAGCCTCCCCGTCGGCGTCCAACTCGTCGGGCCGCCACTGGCCGAAGCAACGCTCCTACGCATCGCCCGGCAGTTCGAACTGGCGACGGTGTGGCACTCGCGCGCGGCCAGCATCGCCTAACTCCACGGGTTATGCTCACGGCCTGATGACCACTCCCGCCGCACCCGACGACGCCAGCCTCAAAACTGCAAACGGCCTGCTCTTGGTGATCTCCGGACCATCGGGCGTGGGAAAGACGACGATCACGCACGCCGTCGAACGCAGCTTCGCCAGCGCGGTCTTCTCGGTGTCGTACACAACCCGGCCGATCACGCCGCAGGATCGCGAGGGGGTGGATTACTTCTTCATCAGCGAGGCGAGCTTCGACGAGAAGATCGCCGCCGGGGCCTTTCTGGAGCACGCGGGCGTCTTCGGCAAACGCTACGGGACGCCGCGGACTTGGGTGGAGGAGCAACTGTCCGACGGGCGGCTCGTGATCCTGGAGATCGACGTGCAGGGGGCGATCAATGTGAAGAAGGCGATGGCCGAGGCGTTTTGCCTGTTTGTGCTGCCGCCGTCGGAGGAGGAGCTCTTGCGGCGTCTGCGGGCGCGGGGGCGTGAAGATGAGACAACGATCCAGCGGCGCTTTGGGGCCGCCCAGCACGAGATCGCCGTGGCCAAGTCGTGCGGGGTATACGACCGCTTCCTGGTCAACTCCATCCTCCCCGGGACGGTGAAAGAAGCGATCGACGTGGTCGGTGGGGAGCTGGCGCGGCGCGGCATGCCGCGGGGCTAGCCTTGCTGGCATGACCAATAGCCCCATTCAGACCACCCGACCGCGACGAACCCAGTGGCCGCTGAGGCCCGGGCTGACGGCGGCGCTGTTGGGCGCCGCGCTGCTGGTCATGATTCTGGTGGTCGTGTTCACTCGGCAAAACTCGACGATTGGCTGGGCGATCGCGCAGCGGATCGGACTCGGGGAGTTCCCCGCCCAGCGGCTTCCCGACGCCAGGCGGGCCGTGGTGTGGATCGACAAGGGAGAGCCGACCGTCGTGCTGGGCCCGGCCGATGGGCCCATGGGCCCGGAGCTGGAGGCCGCCATCGCCGCCGCCGCTGGCCGACCCGCCCAGTTGTGGACCATCAAACCACTCTCGCTCGTCAACACTGGCTATTTCGCCCCCACGCGGCGCACGGCCAAAGTGGAATGGACCACCGCCAGCGTCCCCGGCGCGACCGACCTTCTGCCCGAGGCCGTCGCCGTTGTGCCCGACGCAGTGGCACACGAGCTCTCGGCGGCGCGTCGAGCTTACGGACCCTTCGCCGACGCCATCCGCGCCAACGCCAGCCTTCGCGACGGCCAGGGCGAGCTCGACAAAATGAGTATCCGCGGCTGGATCGCCAACGCGGTGCTGCTGGCGGCGCTCGCGGCGGCGGCGCTGTCCCTGGCACCGCGGCGGAATCGGTTGATCAACACCTGGGACGAGGGCCTCGGCTACTACGACCAGGTCGGCCCGATCGCCCTCCTCGCTCTCCTGTGGGGGTCCGCACCGGCCATCCTGGGCATCATGCTCCTCCTCAACATCGGGCCCATCTCCGAGATGCTCAACGCCAACCCAGCCGTCGGCTGGTTCGGCTTTGTCGCCGTCTTCATCGTGTCGGCGGGGATCGGGTTCTTGCCCACCTACGGCCAGTCGATCCTCGGCGGCTGGGTCTTTGGATTGGCGGCGGGCTTCCCGGGAGCCATGTTGGGCTTCGTGGGCGGGTCCATGATCGGCTACGGGATCGCCCAGCGGGTGTCCAAGCGGAAGGTCGAGGAACTGATCGAGAAGAACCCCAAGTCCAAGGCCGTCCGCGAAGCGCTCCTGGGGCATGGCTTCTGGCGGACGGTGGGGATCGTGACGCTGATCCGAATCCCGCCCAACTCGCCCTTCGCGCTGACGAACCTCATGCTGGCGTCGGCGGGGGTGGGCTTCTTGCCCTACGTTCTGGGGACGGCGATCGGGATGGCCCCGCGAACGTTGCTGGCCGTGGCGTTCGCAGCCGCCGGCCGCCAGACGGGCGCGCGGGACATTCAGGAGTTCATCAGCGAGCAGCCGTGGTGGGCCTTGCCGGCGGGGTTTGCGCTCCTGGCCGTCTGCGTCGGGATCATCGGCTTGATCGCCAAGCGGGCCCTCCGCCACGTCACCGACGGAAGAGTCGGCGATTGATGCAACCGGGGCGCCGACGACGGCGGACGGATCGGCTAGACTCTCGCCCGTCTTCACGTGCTGATATCCGGCCGAGTGTGTCCCCATGCCAGGCGCGGGCTGCCGCCCGTCCCGGAGATTTCCGCGATGCTCCCCAAGCCCCCCCCTCGTGAACAAAGCCTCGGATTCCTCTACCTGCCCCCGTACCGCGTCGTCGGCACGTCGATCGCCGGCGAGGCGACGGCCATGCAGATCCCCGAACTCGACATCGGCTTCGACATGGGCGTCTGCCCGCGGCCCATGCTCTCGAGCAAGTTCGTCGCCGTCTCCCATGGTCACATGGACCACATCGGAGGCCTGGCGTACTACTGCTCGCAGCGGCACTTCCAGGGCATGGGCATCGGCAACATCATCTGCGACAAGCGGATCGCGCCGGCGATCGAGTCGATGTTGAAGGGCTACGTAGACCTCGAACGCCAGAACACGCCCTTCAACATCATCCCCATCGAGCCCGAACAGACCGTTGAGATCAAGAACAACCTGGTCATCAAGGCCTTCGCCGTCGAGCACACCATCCCGACCTTCGGCTACACCATCATCGAACGCCGCAGCAAACTGCGGCCCGACCTGATCGGTCTGCCGCAGGAGAAGCTGATGGAAATCAAGGAACGCGGGGAAGAGATCACGCGCATCCTCGAAATCCCGCTGGTCGCGTACCTCATGGACACCGGCCCCGGCCCGCACCTGGTCCGCGACGACGTGCTCAAGGCCCAGATCGTGATCGCCGAGTGCACCTTCTTCGAGAACGAGCACAAAGACCGCGCCAAGGTCGGCATGCACCTGCACGTCAACGACATCGTCGAATGGATGCGCGTGCTGTCCTGTCAAAAAATCGTCCTGGCCCACCTCTCGCGGCGGACCAACCTGCTCTTTGCGCGCAAGGAGCTCCAGGCCAAGCTCACCCGCGACAAGCTCAACAAGATCGAGATCCTCATGGATCACCGCTACAACAAAGAGCGCTACGAGCAGCAGATGATCGACGCCGGCGAGCACCCCGGCCAACTCATGGGCCGCGCCGGCGGGCCCCCCATGCGACGCGGCCCCGGCATGGGCGGCGGCGGCTACAGCGGCGGTGGTGGTGGCGGCGGTGGCGGCTACGGCGGGCCGCCGCGACGCGGGCCGGGTGGGCCGGGTGGGCCCGGCGGGCCCGCTGGACCTCCGGGCGCGCGGCCGCCCTTCCGCGGACCGCCGCGCGTCTGACATGACCGGCGGGTTGCACTCTCAAAAAACTTTTTCAACGTCCAGCACGCTCCGTGCCGCGGTTTCATTCGCGCCCCCGCGCCACCCCGCGCGAACGGCGACTAGTGCCCGCGCTAACTCGTGGCACCACGGCTTGTGGTCCGACTCGATCCCGCGCGCCGGCCGTCCGAATAGTTCATCCCGCGCGTGCTGATTCGTGTTGATAGACCGTGTTTTCGCGCGCGAAGTGGTTGACAGATTCCGCCGTGCGGCTAACTTTGATCCCACTCCCGACGCACCCCGCGCCGGGTCCTGTACCAAGATGATTGTGACCCAGTCGGAGAACAGGCTTTGAACTTCTCCACGCGTCCGCAAGGCCGGCCCGTGACACCCCGCGTCGATCCCGATCAGAAAATCTGGACCGACATGCTCATCCACCTCCGCGCCAGCGCCCCGGAGATCTGCCGCCAGTGGTTCGAGGAACTCGAACCCGTGGGCGTCACCGGCGGGGTCTTCCGCTTGCGGGCCCACTCGCCCGTGCACCGCGACTACCTCAACCGCGTCTGCAACCGCCAGTTCGCCGAGGCCGCCGGCACCGTGTCGGGCCGGCTGCTGACGGTCCGGTTCCTGGGTCCCGAGGACGACGTCAAGCCGCGCGGCAGCTCCGCCGCGGCCGCCGCGGTGCCCAGCGCCGCTGTCCCATCCGATGATCCACACGCCGCCCACCGCGAAGCGGCCCTGGACGGGCCGCGCGGCGAGCCCAGCGAGTTCGGGCCGATGTCGCCCGCCCCGTACCGGCTCAATGGCGCCGCTGCCGCGGCGAGCCTCGCGGAACTCTACGACGACGGCCTGCCCATCAACCCCGACTACGCCTTCGACAACTTCATCGTGGGGCCCGGCAACCGCCTGGCCCATTCGGCCGCCCTGGCCGTGGCCGCCAACCCGGGCCGCGCGTACAACCCGTACTTTGTCCACGGCGACGTGGGCCTGGGCAAAACCCACCTTTTGCAGGCAATCTGTCTGCGGATCCGCGAAACGCAGCCGAGCGCGGTGATCTACTTCACTTCCTGTGAAGGCTTCATGACGCAGTTCATGGATGCGGTGCAGGCCGGGCTGATGACGCGCTTTCGGCACAAGTTCCGCCACGTCGACGTGCTGGTGGTGGATGATGTGCACGACCTCTCCAAGCGGGATCGCACGCAGGAAGAGTTCTTTCACACGTTCAACTCGCTCTACCAGAGCCACAAGCAGATTGTGCTTTCGTGCGACGCCCCGCCGGAGGAGATCCCCGACATGCAGGAGCGGCTGGCGTCGCGGTTCAAGTGGGGCCTGGTCGCCAACGTCGCCCCGCCGTGCTATGAAACGCGCGTGGCGATCCTCAAGAACAAGGCCAAGCTGCGGGGCATGGAGCTGCCCGACGACGTGGCCTGCCACATCGCTTCCAAGATCGACTCGAATATCCGCGAGCTCGAAGGGGCGATCATCAAGCTGCAGGTCGTCTCCAACATCGAGAAGCGGCAGCCCGACATGGAACTGACGCGGATGGCGCTGGGCGAAGACGCGTCCAAGCCCGAGCCCAAGATCCAGATCCAGACCATCATCAACGCCGTTACGGATTTCTACGGCGTCAAGGTGACGGACCTGCAATCCAAGCGGCGTCAACGCTCGATCGCGCTCCCGCGGCAGCTGTGCATGTACCTGGCGCGGCGGAATACCCGCTACTCGCTCGAAGAGATCGGCGGGTACTTCGGCGGCCGCGACCACACGACGGTGATGCACGCCGTGCGGACCATCAACGACCGCCGCGAGACCGAAGCGGAGTTCGCCAACGTCGTCCGGTCGCTCGAAGACCGGCTCCGCGCCCCGCTGGCGTGATGGCCCGGCCGCGGGCGCGGTACGAGCCGAACCCGAACGCCGCAGAGCGTCGCGGTGGTTTCCTAGGATCCGTCGGCATGAACACCGACGACCCCAGACCGCCCGCGAACGCCGACGCCCCCGTAGGCACGCCGTCGGGCTGGACGGGCAACGTCAGCTTCAACCGCTTGGACATCCGCGGCGGGCTCTCGTGGCCAGCGCGGATCGCGCTGGTCGCGGCCGGTCTGGCGATCGCCGCGGTGATGCTCTTGCTCTTGGTGCCGCTGTTGATCTTCGGCCTGGTGGCCGGGGTAGGGCTGTGGCTGTGGGCGACGATCAAAGGTGCCGCGCGCCCGCGGACGGAGGCCGGTCGCGTGAACGTGCGGGTGATGCGGCCCGGCGGGGGCGAGTGAAGGGACACGGATGGACACGGATGGGGAAGGGTCAGGCGGGCAGAGGCTAAAGGTGGGCGGGGAAGCGAAATTGGCAAAGGGCCAGGTTGGGAGTTGGAGTTTGAAGGTTGCGAGGTGAGGGAGGATGGCGTAGGTGGCGAGTTGGGCGCGGGTGGGTTGGCAGGTGAATCGCTGGGTGGCGGGGGATTCGTTGGTGTGGGCGGTGCGGCGGGGCCGTGGCGGGGCTTGCGGGGGGTGGGTGATTCGTAAGGCGTGATGAATGGCAGGCGCACGATCGTGAGGGCGGTGACTTTGAGCGTGCTGAGTTGGCGATCGCCGAGCGCGGTGTTGCTCACTACGCGACGGAGCGCGGCGAGGGCTTCGTGCTTCGCGGCGAGGAGCGTTTGGTTGTAACGCTCAATGTC
>Ga0105047_10012026_pt1 | contig 13980 bp, 16 predicted proteins | sample MAT04_FD_78384 | JGI IMG/M metagenome (GOLD analysis project Ga0105047, IMG submission 78384) | Freshwater microbial communities from Lake Fryxell liftoff mats and glacier meltwater in Antarctica - MAT-04 (megahit assembly) | ecosystem: Environmental > Aquatic > Freshwater > Ice > Liftoff...
GAGAATTTTGGGTATTCCAGCTACTGGAAAAACCGTAACTATTCCGGGTGTAATTTTGGTCGTAATCAAAAACGGAAAAATTGTATTAGAACAAGATTTTATACAATCTAGAATTTATGAACCAACTCGGAATTACTCCAAAAAAATAAAAAAAGCTATAACTGTCTTATTTTAAGAAGCTTTGTCGTTGTAACGTGATAAAAATCATATTCTAAGCGACATTTTGTCTCTATTTTTACGTTGGAATATTAATTGTACAGTGGCATTAATAATTAGCTAACAACAATTTTAAGACAGACACCTATGAATTTAAATAATCTAACCATCAAATCGCAGGAAGCTTTGCAGCAGGCACAGCAAATCGCACAAGGTTTTGGACAGCAGCAAATAGAAAACGAACACATCTTTAAAGGTATTCTGGAAGTTGATGAAAACGTGACGCCGTTCATTTTGAAAAAACTCAATGTAAATGTCGATTTGTTTAAAAAAATAATAGACAGCACCATTCAGAGCTTTCCCAAAGTATCGGGAGGCGAAATCATGTTTTCGCGTGATGTCAACACGATGCTGAATGAGGCAAGTATCATAGCTAAGAAAATGAACGACGAATACGTTTCTATTGAACACCTTATTCTCGCTATTTTCAAATCAAAAAGCAAAGGTGCACAAATACTAAAAGATCAAGGCGCGACCGAGAAAGGGTTACAAGCTGCTATCGACGAAATCAGAAAAGGCGAACGCGTGACTTCTGCTTCTGCCGAAGAAACCTATAATGCGCTAAACAAATACGCTAAAAACCTCAACGAACTCGCTAAAGATGGAAAACTTGATCCGGTAATTGGACGTGATGAAGAAATTCGTAGAGTTTTACAAATTTTAACACGTCGTACCAAAAACAATCCTATGCTTGTAGGTGAACCTGGCGTTGGTAAAACAGCCATTGCCGAAGGCTTAGCACACCGAATCGTAGATGGAGATGTTCCCGATAATCTAAAAAACAAAGTGATTTTCTCTTTAGATATGGGTTCGTTAATCGCAGGTGCCAAATACAAAGGCGAATTTGAAGAACGTTTAAAAGCTGTTGTTAAAGAAGTAACATCATCTAACGGTGACATTGTTATTTTTATTGATGAGATTCATACTCTTGTTGGAGCCGGTGGTGGCGAAGGTGCGATGGATGCGGCAAACATCTTAAAACCTGCTCTGGCTCGTGGCGAACTGCGTGCTATTGGTGCAACAACTTTAGATGAATATCAAAAGTACTTCGAAAAAGACAAAGCGCTAGAACGTCGTTTTCAAAAAATAATGATCGACGAACCAGATACTGAAAGTGCCATTTCAATTCTGCGGGGTATCAAAGAAAAATATGAAACACATCACAAAGTTCAGATAAAAGACGATGCTATAATTGCAGCAGTCGAACTGTCACAACGCTACATAACCAATCGTTTTCTTCCGGATAAAGCGATTGACCTAATCGATGAAGCGGCATCTAAACTACGAATGGAAATCAATTCCAAACCTGAAGAATTAGATGTATTGGATCGGAAAATCATGCAACTTGAAATTGAAATTGAAGCTATCAAACGCGAGAATGATGAAAGCAAAGTGAAAATTTTGAGTATGGATCTGGCCAATTTTAAAGAAGAACGAAACGAAATTTTTACCAAATGGAAATCAGAGAAAGACGTTGTAGATCATATTCAGGTCGTAAAACAAGAAATAGAAAATTTCAAATTCGAAGCAGAACGTGCAGAACGCGATGGTGATTACGGAAAAGTAGCCGAAATTCGGTACGGAAAAATCAAGGAAGCTCAAGAACGTTTAGACAAACTCCAAATTGAATTACAAGAAAATCAAGCAGAGTCTTCTTTAATAAAAGAAGAAGTAACGCGAGAAGATATAGCGGAAGTGGTGGCCAAATGGACCGGAGTTCCCGTGATGAAAATGCTGCAAGGTGAAAGAGAAAAGCTTTTAAACTTAGAAGCCGAGTTACACAATAGAGTTGTTGGTCAAGAAGAAGCCATCGAAGCCATTAGCGACGCAGTTCGCAGAAGTCGTGCTGGTTTACAAGACATGAAAAAGCCGATTGGAACCTTTTTATTCCTAGGAACCACTGGTGTTGGTAAAACCGAATTAGCTAAAGCATTGGCCGAATATTTGTTCGATGATGAAAATGCGTTAACGCGAATCGACATGAGTGAATATCAAGAAAGACACAGCGTGAGCCGATTAGTTGGTGCGCCTCCAGGATATGTTGGCTACGATGAAGGCGGTCAATTGACCGAAGCGGTTCGCAGAAAACCGTATTCCGTAATTTTGTTAGACGAGATTGAAAAAGCACATCCCGATACTTTCAATATTTTACTGCAAGTTTTGGACGAAGGAAGATTGACAGATAATAAAGGGCGACTTGCCGATTTTAAAAACACCATTATCATTATGACTTCCAATATGGGAAGCGCTATCATACAAGAAAAATTTGATAATCTTAAAGGTAACATTGAAGCCGCAATCGAAAGTGCAAAAGTGGAAGTGCTCCATTTGCTAAAACAAACGGTTCGACCTGAATTCATAAATCGTATCGATGAAATTGTGCTATTCACGCCATTATCCACTGCCGACATAACCAAAATTGTGGGCTTGCAATTGAAAAGCGTTACAAAAATGCTCGCAAAACAAAATATTACGCTAGACGCTACTCCACAGGCAATTGACTACTTGGCCCAAAAAGGCTATGACACGCAGTTTGGTGCACGACCCGTAAAGCGAGTAATTCAAAGAGAAGTTTTAAATCAACTTTCAAAAGAAATTCTTGCAAATAAAATTACTACAGACAGCATTATACTGCTTGATAGTTTCGACGGACAATTGGTCTTCAGAAACCAAAGTGAACCAACGAACTACTAATTTTAGCTTATTTTTACCAAGCCCTGAACGTTTAAAATACGTTCGGGGATTTTTATTTTTTAGGAGCACTAACATTCCGTTATTTTGAACCTTTACTCCCGCTGTCCGCGCTACACGGTAGCTCGCTCCCATCGGGGCTAACTACTTTATTTTTTTTTCATCAGGACCATTACCAAAAAAAGTAGTACGTTCTCTTTTCTTAACTCTGACTTTTGTTATCAACTTTCTAAAAAAAAATCTTATTTTAGTCCCATAAATTTAAGATGTATGAAATTATTAGGGATTGGCTCCAGAATTAACCACGTCGAATATGGTAAAGGCGTTGTAACCAATGTATCATCTACTGATTATTGGGTAACTTTTATTGAAGGGGGTTTAGAAACCATACCCATCGATAGCGAGTTTGAAGTGATTGAATCAGCTGAAAATGAAGTGGATACTATAAGCTTTTTTGATGTTGAAAAAAGCTTGCTTTCAATCCTTAAAAAATGGAATGGACTTGGTGAACCCATTGCTATTGGCGACAAATGGAAAGGCGGCACTATGCGATTAGAACCTGGACAAGCAGGTTTAGCACACAAAGACATCCCAATTGACACCTTTTTTCACAAGATTGTGATGCTTCGTGACCGTCTTAGAGTTATGGAACAAAAGATCAACGCAAGCAACATTGAAGAAATTGAAAAGATAGAACTGCAGCAATACATTACGCGTATTTATGGTAGTTTAACCACCTTTAATGTACTATTCAAATTGCAGAGCGATTATTTTGTTGGAGAAAAGACAAAATAAAATATGGGTGTCGATTTCGGGATTTTAATTGTTGAATTTGTGCCATCTTACTATTTGTCAACGTACCGCTTAACACCATGCGCAGTAGCACCTTCTAGTTACATTTTGGAACTTTACACTTTATTTAAGAGTGTACTCTACTGAAAGTCCGTAATTTTATAGAAACTATAAACACACAACTGCCATGAAAAAGTTATTACTAGGATTTGCTGCTCTTGGATTATTTATTTACAGCTGTAAAAGTTCGACATCAAGTACAGCTCCTGACTCAAAACAAATTAAAATAGATTTTGAAGCCAGAAGTAACAGTAAAGTAAAAGGAGATGCTGTTTTTCTTGAGAAAGATGGAGTGGTATATTTAGAAGCCAAAATGACAGGATTAGAACCTGGAGTTCATGCTATACATATCCATGAAAAAGCAGATTGCTCTGCAGCAGATGCAACTTCTGCGGGCGGACACTGGAATCCAACATTTAAAAAGCACGGAAAATGGGGCGATGCTGAACATCATAAAGGCGATATTGGAAACTTTACTGCAAACGTTGACGGAGAAGCAACCGTACTTTTTAAAACTGACCAATGGTGCATTGGTTGTGGCGACAAAGCAAAAGACATCTTACAAAAAGGATTAATTGTTCACCAAAAACCAGATGATTATGTTACGCAACCAACAGGTGATGCTGGTGCAAGAGTCGCTTGTACAGCCATAATACAATAATATAGAGGCGAAATAAAGAGAACTTTTACACCTAAAAAGTTCTCTATTTTTTTTGCAATATTTGCAATATCAAAATCAAACTATAAGTATATTTCTAAGTTAAAACCATCATTTATTGGAAGTAAAATATAATGTCCAGATAACATCCAACTTGCGTCTTAACTCACAAAAATGGTTTAATTTTGCAACTTATCCTTATTTCAAATGATTAACCCTTCAGCTCCAGGTTGGATTGACAAATTTTTTAGTGAACAACAATCTTCGTCACACATTATGCATCTGACGGAAGAAGAGTTTTATTTAAATACACGGGCAACAGGATTTATCTTTGGACACATTGTTGGTTTTGATACAGTAAAACCAATTCCAATTACAGGGAGCTTTCCTGAAGAAATATCGAAAATCGGATTGCTCAATACGTTGTATAAAATATATTGTCTAACAGAAAATGATTCAAATGAAAATCAATTTATTATAGCAGCTATTGGATTTTATAATTTGTTAACTCCAAAAGGATTCAGTCCGCTACAAAAAATACTTCCCAGCAGTTCTGATTCCGTTAAATTAGAAAGAATTATTCATCACCGAGTTCAGACTAACGAAGACTTGTTTAGTAAAAGCTTTTCACACGTTATTACGAATGCGCTTCTGTTTGTAGATGTATTGGCTTTCAAAAAGTATTTAGAAAAAAGCTCGCTTCCCGAAAAGTACTTAAATCGTATTGAAGATATTGTTATAAGTACTGTTTCTCTTTCGCTGAAATCAAAAACTGGCAGCTCAATACATGACCATTTGTTACAAAAACTTTTCGAATCTTCCGTGCGCTACAATAAGTTTTCTGATAAAAAAAACCAGACAATTGATGATTTGGATTCGAGTTATCTAAGCAACAATCTCGAAAAATTCTATATGATTGATTTGGCTGGAATAAGTTTATGGAGTGATGAAAAGGTAGAAAATGAAGAACGTTATTTTCTTTATAAACTAGGAGAGAAATTAATGATTTCTGAACAATTTACCCTCGACAGCATCCATTTTATTAATAATTTTATTGTCAAATACAAAAATGAAATTCCGTATTTTAACAATTCCAATCCAGTAAAAAACTTTTACGATCACACTACAGAAAGTGTTGCTGTACTTATTAAACGAAACAAAAGCCGACTGATTAAAGAAGTGTCACAAAGCAAAGAATTAATGCATCTTTTGGCAAAATCTACACATAAAGATCTGAACAAAGAGGAAAAGAAAAAAATAAAATCTCAACTACTTGACATCTGCAAATCAATTCCCTCACTTACCATATTTCTTTTACCTGGCGGTGGTTTATTATTGCCAATTCTAATTAAATTTATTCCCCAGTTATTGCCTTCAGCATTTAACGAGAATGAAGACAGAGAAATGAGACCATGACATCTTAAAAAAATATAAAACGGAATTGATTAAATGAAAGCGTACTTAGTAACTTTTGTTAAAACTTTAATTGGTAAACTTCGTCAAGATCTTTATTAGAACTTATATTTACTTTCAAATCCGTAACATATCCTGAATTTAAACCATAAACCCAACCGTGTAAGGTTAAGTCTTGCCCATTTCTCCACGCGCTCTGAACGATGGAGGTCTTGGATAAATCAAAAACCTGTTCTTTGGCATTCAATTCAACAAAAGCATTGAAACGATCATCTTCATTTATAATTGAGTTTAGATACGTATCATGCAAACGATATACATCTTTAATGTGACGAATCCAGTTATCAATAATTCCGATAGAGTCGTTACCCATGGCAGCTTTTACACCACCACATCCATAATGTCCGCAAACAATAACGTGTTTTACTTTCAATACATTTACAGCATAGTCCAAAACGCTTAACATATTCATATCTGAATGGACAACCATATTGGCTATGTTTCTGTGTACAAAAACTTCTCCCGGTTTGGCACCAATAATCTCATTTGCAGGAACACGACTGTCAGAACATCCAATCCATAATAAGGGTGGTGTTTGTCCTTTGGCTAAATCTTTAAAATAATTTGGGTCTTTTTCTAGTGTTCTTTCAACCCATTGTTTATTATTGTCTAAAATCTTCTTATAAAAATCGCTCATTTTATAGTTTGGTTTTTAATTGTAAAACAAGTGTCAAAGTTGTTATTACAAATTAGTTTACTAATTGATGTTAATTAAAATCTTCTAATTTATTTTCTCTTTTAACTGTTTTTCTTTTCATTGCGTCGTAATAATGTTCAATACTAACTTTATTGCTTGTTTCTGCGCTATTTTCTAAATGATAAGCTTTCTTAAAACCTTTAAGCTTTACTTTTATATTTTGATCAAAAGCACGTGTTGCCTTGAATTCTTGTATCAAGTCTAATATATCATGTGCGATGTAAACAGTGTCGTGCGCGTTGATAATTACTCTCGAATTCTCTGGAATAGCCATTAATGTCGTTTTAATGGCTGATTTATTTAAAAACGAAACTTCCTGAGCCAAATCGATATGGATTATGTCACCGTCACCGTATTCTTCCTTTCTGAAATTATAAGCGCGTTTGAGATTACCTTTCAACACAAAAATGACACTAATCACGATTCCAAGTGCAACACCTTTCAATAAATCAGTAAAAACAACACCGATAAATGTTGCAATAAATGGAATAAATTGATATTTTCCCTTTTCCCAAAAATGCTTGATTATTTTTGGGTTAGCCAATTTATATCCTACCAATAATAAAATAGCGGCCAAGGTAGCTAAAGGAATTTTGTTAAGAATTGCTGGTATTGCCAAAACACTTACTAAAAGTAAAACGCCATGAATGATTGCAGACATCTTAGATTTTGCACCTGCATTATTATTTGCAGATGTTCTCACAACTACGGATGTCATTGGCAAACCACCAAGCAATGAACTTATAATGTTTCCAATTCCTTGTGCTTTTAATTCGACATTTGTATCCGTATATCTTTTTTGGTCGTCCATTCTATCGGCAGCTTCGATACACAATAGTGTTTCAATAGAAGCTACCACAGCAATGGTTACGCCAACGACCCAAACTTTACTATTGCTAATTGCAGAAAAGTCAGGAGAAACAAAAATATTAGTAAATTCCGCAAAAGAAGTCGGTACTGGCAAAGCTACTAAATGCTCATTTCCAATGGCAAAAACACTTCCGGTTCGCATAAAAATTTCATTTAGAACAATACCTACAACAACTGCAATCAATGCCGCAGGAACCAATTTCAATTTCTTTAAAAATTCAAATTTTGTCCAACTGATTAATATCGTTAAAGAAACTAGAGTAATGATAATAGAACCCAACTGGATGTGATTTACAATATTATAAATTTCTGAGAAAGTGTTTTGTCCATCAGGCTGTAAAAAATTAATATCACCTTCATAATCGGGATCGTAACCAAATGCGTGTGGAATTTGTTTAAGAAATATTATAACCCCAATTCCGGCAAGCATGCCTTCGATAACATTTGTCGGAAAATAATTCGAAATACTTCCAGCTTTAATAAAGCCTAACGCCAATTGAATTACTCCAGCAATTAAACCTGCTAATAAAAATGCATTAAAAGTTCCTAAGTCACTGATAGCAGTTAAAACTATTGCTGTTAAACCAGCAGCCGGTCCAGAAACACTAAGATGTGATTGGCTTAAATAACCCACTATAAGGCCACCAATCACACCTGAAATAATTCCAGCAAACAGCGGTGCGCCGGATGCTAAAGCAATTCCGAGACATAAAGGAAGTGCTACTAAAAAAACCACTAAACCAGACGCGAAATCGGACTTAAGGTTAGCAAAAAGATTAATTTTTTTTGTCATTTTGTGAAAAATTTAATACAAATTGTTAAAAACTCACAAGTTGTGCAAGCATTAAAAAACTATCTAAAATTATATTAAATTAGTTCAGGTGGAGGCGAAAATATTTCTTCTAAAACCTTAACATGTTTGGATAAGTTTTCAGAAATGATTTCCTTCTTTGTAGTATATAGAAAATCAACTGGTTCATCAGTATAAATGAGTTTCAACTCAACTTTCACTACTTTAACCACTTTAACATGTTTAGTAATTTCTTCTTCAGCAAAATTGTAAAACACAGATATATCGCTACTCTTTTCAATTATTGTGACAATTGTTGGTACCGAAAGAAAAGAAATAAATAAAAATAAAACCAGTTGAACTGCGAGTTTCATAATACAAAAGTAAAAAATTAAAGGACTTTGAACATTTTTTTTATAAATTTTTAACAATGTCGATTTGTTTGAATTCCTTTACTGCACTATGTTAGACAGAATTACTGGAAGTAAAGGTAAATTATTTTTTATATTGCGATAAGTTATTCTTATAGTTTTTATATTTGCATCAAAAATTATTATACTATGACAATTACACAATTAAAATATGTTTTAGCTGTGGCTGAATACAAGAATTTTACACTTGCTGCTGAAAAATGTTTTGTCACTCAACCCACCTTGAGTATGCAAATTCAAAAAATAGAAGAAGAACTTGGAATTCAGATTTTTGACAGAACTAAAAAACCAATACAGCTTACAGAAATTGGACTAAAAATTGTAAATCAATCAAAAAATATTGTCAGTGAAGCGAATAGAATCCAAGATATTGTTGATCAGCAAAAAGGGTTTATTGGTGGTGAATTTCGTTTGGGAATGATTCCCACAATTATGCCAACTTTGTTGCCCATGTTCCTAAATAATTTTATCAAAAAATATCCAAAAGTAAAACTGATAATTGAAGAATTAAACACTGACGAAATTATCAAACGACTCAATAACGGACATTTGGATGCGGCCATCGCAGCAACACCATTACAAGAAGAAAAAATTAAGGAAGTGGTTTTATACTTCGAACCATTTGTGGCTTATATTCCGGAGAGACACAGTTCATTCTATAAACAGGAAATTGATAGTAACGATTTGAATTTAGATGAAATATTATTGCTTCAAGACGGACACTGCTTCAGAGATGGTATTTTAAATTTATGCAAAAATTCAGATATAAATGAAAAAGCGCATTTCCAGATAGAAAGCGGAAGTTTTGAAACACTTATAAAATTAGCAGACGAAGGATTAGGAACAACACTACTACCCTATTTACACACTTTAGATTTGAAAGACAAAGACAAATTGAAATTACGCCATTTTAAGGAACCGAAACCGGCACGTGAAGTGAGTTTAATTTTTCCAAAAAACGAGCTAAAAATACATATTATTGATGCTTTACGTAGTACAATTGCAGGAGTCGTAAAAGGCGCAATCGTGTTTCAGAATATAGAAATCATAAGTCCGATACAACAAAAAAAATAAGGAGCTTTTTGCACAAAACTCCTTATCACTATTCTGCTAACTAACAACAGAAAGACATTGTTTTAATTCAGGATGCTCGCTCGTAAAGAACTGCAACCATTTTTTTAATTGTTCTACTTCGTAAGGCAACAGGTTTCTTATTGCCTTTTTCAATTCTTTAGCAAAAAGTATCGGATCGAAGCTTACTCTTTCGAGTACAGATTTTGTGTAATCATAAATCATTCTAGGCATGGTTAATTAAGATTTGAGGTTATCTTATTGTAAGAACGTTTAGTAAAAGTATAGTAAAAGTTCTTTGCTGCCTAATTATTTACAGATTAAATATCGTTTAAATACAATTTTAGCCGTTAAAATACAATTATTAACATTTTTTTAAAGTTTTAACTTACCAAAATATTTTTATCTAAAAGCTCATAAAGCCATTTCTGCATTTCTGGTTTATCAGCTGTGAAATAAAACAACCAATTAGTCAGGTTATCTTTTTCATGTGGCAATAAAGTTTTTGAAGCCTTAATTACTTCTTTCATAAAAAGTTCCTTATTATTACAAGTCTTGATGATCGAAGATTTTGCAAAATCATATATAATCTGTCCCATAGCTGTAAAGTTTTATAACTAACTTTATGTACGTAACAAATAGCTTTAAAGTTTCCTTAATTTCTGAAAACAAAAAAAAAGGAACCATTTAAGTTCCTTTTAGTTTTATCTATGATTTAATTAGCAACATTGCATGTTGCAGTTCTGGTTTTTCTTTTATAAATTTAAAAAGCCAAGACGTTAATTCTTCTAGTTCGAAAGGCAATAATACTTTATAGGCCTTTTCGAGTTCTTTACAAAAAAGATCAACATCAAAACTTACTCTTTTTAAAACGGATTTCGTGTAGTCTAGCATTGATTTAGACATGGAAAGATTAATTTAAGTTGGTTAAGAATGATAAGAACGTTACTGTTATCCAAAAGTAAAGTAATTTTTTGTTCGATAAAATAATTGCGAGTTAAATATATCTACATTAAAAGTTAATTTTCTTAGATTGCTTTGATAGCGCGCAACATTTCTCTTTTACCTGGAGCGCCAGGAAGTTTTTCTACAGAAAAGCCTGCTGAAAGCATTGCTTTTTTAATAGACGTGCGACAGGCATAAGTTACCAATACTCCATCCGTTTTCAATGCTTTAAACATTGAGGCAAACACTGCTTCCGACCAGAGTTCAGGTTGTACCCGAAATCCAAAAGCATCAAAGTAAATCAAGTCAAAAGCATTTTCTTCTTTTATATCCTGAAAAAACTGCTTGCGTTTAGTTAAAGTAAAATTCTTTACAACTTGGTTCTTTTGTTCCCAATCGCATTCGTGCATCTTGTTGAAAATATTTTGTTCACTCGAGTCGATTTGATCTGGATAATTCATCTGCAACGCTTCATCATTTGTTACAGGATAGCCTTCTACTCCAACATATTCAATAAGTTGATTATTTTTTTTTGCTTCTAAATAAGTAATAAAAGCATTAAGTCCTGTTCCGAAACCAATTTCTAAAACACAAATTGGCTTCTGCCCGAAAAGTAAAAGTCCATTTTTTATAAATACGTGATAGGCTTCCTGAATCGCACCATGTTTTGAATGATAACTTTCATCCCAGTCCGGTAGATGAATCGTTGTTGAACCATCTTTGGTCTGAATAATTTCGCGTTTCAAAACTATTCTTTGATATAAAGTTTTTTGATTCTCGGAATTGGTCCACCACATTTTTCGGTATGACAGGCAATACAAGCATCAACCGCCACATTAAAATTTTTTCTTAGATTACTCGGATCATTGTAAAGCAATTGCTGAGCCGCGATGTACTCTTTTGCCTTTTCCGAAAAAAACAAATCGTTATCCGATTCGTCTGTGAATTTTGCAGTAAAAATCTTTTGGTAATGCTCCGAAAAATTACCAATGGATTCTCCTTTTTTAATATTTTCTTTTACACGTAAATTGTCAACATACATTTGCTCCATCAAAGTTGCCATTTCCGACATTTGATACATTTCAAGTTCTTTTCCTTTCTTTTCTGGAGGGCAAACTTCTTCATTTTTCGCTGCTTTTTTTTGGCAGGACAGCAAAATAGCAGAACTTGAAAACAACAAGAAACAAGAAACTACAACAAACGTGATTCTCTTTTTCATGAACTATTTTTTGATATAAACACCATCTGCTGTAAAAGCAAAAGTAGTTTCTGGCTTGGTAATTTTAGCAATTTCTTCTTTGGATTTTCCAGCATCTTTCGCGTAGTGTCTTAATGATTCAACGGATTCAACATCAACAAAAGCCTTTCCATTTACAATGGCGTCACTGTTGTCAGCATTCAACGGAACGAAGAAACCGTAATCCTTGAATTTTACAAATGATTTAGCATCGCCTGCTAATTCCATATTCATCCAACAACCTTTCTTTTTACATACCGTCTTAATTTTAGAAGCAAATTGAACAGTAACAGTATCTCCTTTTTTAAGATTCTTATATTTTTTTAGCATTTGATCTTTCGTCAGTACTTTAGTCACTTTAAATTTCTGTCCGAATGAAACATAATCATTAGCATTGAAAGCTGCAGTATTTTTCTGCGCCACCAACGTTGTTCCAAGGAGTACTAACATAACTAGGATAAGCTGCATTTTTTTCATGTGTTTGTTTTTTAATGATTTGCAAATGTAAAAAGAATAGTAAAATCAAACGCTAAAATGACAAATATTTTTAGATCTTAAGAAAAAATTAATCTTAGAAATCGACTTAAAATTAGTAATTCAAAAAAAAAATCCAATTTTTTACCACCATGCAAAAAGCAACAATATTTTTATTAGTTTTACAAAAACTAACACACAACTATAATTTTTCAGAAAAAAAATTTAAACAACTAAATATCAAGATTTTATATTGTTTCTCTGATTTAAAAAAATGTATTAAATGATTTTAAAAGCTACTTCCGAAATCGATATAGTAAAAGCAAAAACTTCAAAAATAAGCGAAGTCGATTTTGATAATATTGCCTTTGGAAATGTATTTACAGACCATATGTTGGTTTGTGATTTCAAAGATGGAGCATGGGGAAAGCCTGTGATTAGACCCTACGAACCTTTTATGATTGATCCTTCTGCAAAAGTTTTCCATTACGGACAGGCTATTTTTGAGGGTATGAAAGCATATCGCGATGATAATAATGAAATATTATTGTTTAGACCTGATCAAAATTTAGAACGTTTTAATAAATCGGCAGTAAGAATGGCAATGCCTGAGATTACTGAAGATATCTTTATTGGCGGATTGAAAAAAATAGTAGATTTAGATAAAGCTTGGGTCAAGAAAGGCGTTGGAAATACCCTTTACATTAGACCATTTATGATTGCTATTGGCTCTGGCGTTATTGCACAGCCATCAACTCAATACCGTTTTATGATCATACTTTCGCCTGCGCGCGCATATTATTCGGGTGAAGTTAAGGTGATTATTGCCGAACATTACAGTCGTGCTGCAAATGGTGGAATTGGTGCTGCTAAAGCGGCAGGGAACTATTCTTCACAATTCTATCCACAGAAATTAGCTCAGGAAAAAGGGTTCCAACAAATCATCTGGACTGATGACGCTACACATACTAAATTAGAAGAAGCGGGAACAATGAATGTTTTCTTCAGATTCAACGATACAATTTGCACAGCGCCGGCAAGTGAAAGAATATTGGACGGTGTAACCCGAAAAAGTTTAATTGCTCTAGCAAAACGTGACGGAATAAAGGTAGAAGAGCGTTCCGTATTGGTTTCTGAATTGGTTGAAGGTGCAAAAAACGGAAGCTTGAAAGAAATTTTCGGAGCTGGAACTGCTGCTGTAGTGAGTCCAATTGTAGGTTTTCAATTCCAACAGCATTATTATGAACTACCAAAATTGGAAGATTCTATAGCTTTACAGTTAAAAGATAAGCTGACTAAAATTCAATACAATATGGCTGAAGATACTTTTGCTTGGACAGTTAAAATCTAAGCACAAATGATAATATAAAAGTACTTATAAAAAAACTCTGGGGAAGCCTGGAGTTTTTTTTATAAAACTAAACAAGCCTTCTTCCTGTGATCACACACCAAAAAAAAATCTGAAAATAATTAAGGTTAAAACGAAATAAGAATGTTAACAAGCATTATTTCATATACTTGGAATTTTATTTTCTTAGTACTTTCAGTTATATTTTATAAAGGAATAAAATTGTA
>Ga0105047_10012027_pt1 | contig 13979 bp, 11 predicted proteins | sample MAT04_FD_78384 | JGI IMG/M metagenome (GOLD analysis project Ga0105047, IMG submission 78384) | Freshwater microbial communities from Lake Fryxell liftoff mats and glacier meltwater in Antarctica - MAT-04 (megahit assembly) | ecosystem: Environmental > Aquatic > Freshwater > Ice > Liftoff...
CCCGGGAGCCACCACGGGTACGACGTGATCGACCACGGCCTACTCAACCCCGAAGTCGGGACCGAGGCCGACCTGACCGCCCTCGCCGACGCGCTGAGTGAGCGCGGCATGGGCCTGCTCCTCGACGCCGTACCCAACCACATGTGCATCGGCGGCGACAACCCGTGGTGGGCCGACGTGCTCGAGCACGGCCCGTCGTCCCCCTACGCCGACTCGTTCGACATCGACTGGTACGACGTGCCGCGGGCCGGGATGAGCGGGCGGCTCCTCCTGCCCGTCCTCGGCGACGCCTACGGCACGGTGCTGGAGGGCGGGCAGCTGCGGCCGGCGTTCGACGGCGGGCAGTTCTCGGTCTGGTACTTCGAGAGCCGGCTGCCGGTCGATCCGCGCACCTACGGCCTGCTCCTCGCCCCGGCCGCCGCCGACGTGATCGAGAAGGTCGGGGTCGAACACCCGGACGCGATCGAGCTGGTGAGCATCCTGAACGCGGTCGGCAACCTGCCGCCGCGGGGCGAGCCGGACCGCGGGCGGGTGGCGATGGGGCGGGTCGAGACGGCGGCCATCAAGCGTCGCCTCGGCGAGCTGGGCGAGCGCTTCCCGGCGGCGGCCGCCGCGGTCGCCGGGGCGGTCGGGAAGCTCGCCGGCACGCCCGGCGACCCGGCCAGCTACGCCGCCCTCGACGCCCTGCTCGAAGCCCAGGCGTACCGCCCGTGCTTCTGGCGGGTCGCGTCGGACGAGATCAACTACCGCCGGTTCTTCGACGTGAACGAGCTGGCCGCCCTCGGGACCGAGCGCGAGGACGTGTTCCGGGCCGTCCACCGGACGCTCTTCGGGTGGCTCGCGGCCGGGACCGCCGGCGGCCTGCGGATCGACCACCCGGACGGCCTGTTCGACCCCAAGCAGTACCTCGACCGGCTACAAACCCACTACCTGCTGGCGCTGGCGAAGAAGTTGTACGACGAGAGTCCGGACGAATATGCGGGTGTCGAGTGGGCGAGCGACGAGGCGGTGCTGCTGGAGCGGTTCGGAAAAGACGACCTAACCCCCCAACCCCCTTCCCTAAGAAGGAAGGGGGAGCCGGACGAAGACAGCGGCCCTCTTGCCCCCCCTTCCTTCTTAGGGAAGGGGGTTGGGGGGTTAGGTGCTTCAAATCACCCCCTCTACGTCGTGGTCGAGAAAATCCTCGGCGACCAGGAGCCGTTGCCGCCCGACTGGGCGTGCGACGGGACCACCGGGTACGAGTTCGTCACGGCCGTCAACAACCTGTTCGTCGATCCGGCCGGGGAAGCACGCCTCACCCGCCTGTACCACGACTTCACCGGCCAGACCGACCCGTTCGCCCAGGTCGTGTACGAGAAGAAGGAGCAGATTCTCGGGTCGTCGCTGGCGAGCGAGCTGAACGCCCTCGCCCACCAGCTCGACCGCGTCGCCCGGCTCGACCGCCGCAGCCGCGACTTCACCCTCAACGGCATCCGCCGGGCGCTGCGCGAGGTGATCGCCTGCTTCCCCGTCTACCGCTCCTACGTGAACGGCGGGGTCCACGACGCCGACAAGGCGGTCATCGGCCGGGCCGTGTCGAAGGCCCGCAAGCGGAACCCGATGCTCGGCAAGGCGATCTTCGACTTCGTCCGCGACACGCTGTTGCAGAAAGACCCGCCGTCCGGGGCGGCGTCGGCCGACTACCGGGCCGGGCAGGCGCGGTTCGCCGGGAAGTTCCAGCAGGTCACGTCGCCGGTCACGGCCAAGGGGATCGAGGACACGGCGTTCTACACCTACAACCGCTTCGTGTCGCTCAACGAGGTCGGGGGCGAGCCGGGGCGGTTCGGGTGGCCGCCGGAGCGGGTCCACGCCTACTTCGCCGACCGCGTCGCCACCTTCCCGGCCGGCCTGTCCCCGCTCTCGACCCACGACACGAAGCGGAGCGAGGACGCCCGGGCGCGGCTGAACGTGCTGAGCGAACTCCCCGGCGAGTGGGCCGACCGCGTCGGCCGGTGGGCGCACCTGAACGCCCGCCACAAGACCGCCGGCGACGAGGGCACGGCCGCCCCGGACGCCAACGAGGAGTACCTGATCTACCAGACGCTCGTCGGCGTGTGGCCGGATTCGGATGAAGGGGGGAAGGGGGGAACGGGTAAAGGGGTGAAGGAGCCGGGGGATGCCGTCACCCGCTCACCCGCTCACCCGCTCACCCCTTCTCTTGAGTTCGCGGAGCGTATCCAGGCGTTCGTCAAGAAGGCGCTCTGCGAGGCCAAGGTCCACAGCAGCTGGATCAACCCGGACCCGGACTACGAGGCGGCGGTCGCGGCGTTCGTCGGGGCGATCTTGAACCCGGACACGTCGGCCGAGTTCCTCGCCGACCTGCGCCAGTTCGCGGCCCGGGTCGCGGCCTTCGGGCGGGTCAACGCCCTGGCCCAGACGGTCGTGCGCTGCACCGCCCCCGGCGTCCCGGACACCTACCAGGGGACCGACGGGTGGGACTTCAGCCTCGTCGATCCGGACAACCGCCGGCCGGTCGATTACGCCGCCCGCGAGGACTGGCTGCGCGACCTGGACGCCCGCGCCGGCGGGGGCGGGCACGCCCTCTGCCGGCTGGCCCTGCACCTCGCCCGCGACACGGCCGACCCGCGGGTGAAGGCGTTCGCGCTGTCGCGGGCGCTGCGCTGCCGGCGCGACCACGCCGAGTTGTTCGCCCGCGGCGACTACCTGCCGTTGGCGGCCGAGGGGGAGAAGGCCGGGCACGCCTTCGGGTTCGTCCGCCGCCTCGGGGCCGACGCCGTGCTGGTGCTGGTGCCGCGCCTGCCGGTCGGCCTCGTCCCGGCCGGCGACCACGCGCCGATCGGCCGCCGGGTGTGGGGCGACACCGCCGTCCGCCTGCCCGACGGGGTGGGCGGGAGGTGGCGGAACGTCTTCACCGGCGAGACGCTCACGACCACCGGCGACCCGCTCCCGGTGGCCGAGGCGCTCGGCGTCTTCCCGGCGGCGGTGCTCATCCGCACGGGCGGGTAGCCGGCCGGCGACGCCGGCTTCTCACTCTTCCCCTCTCCCCTTGAGGGAGAGGGCGGCGGTGAGCCGTAGGCGAACCGCCGGGTGAGGGGAAGGCGCTTCCCATTTGGGTAGCGCCTTCCCCTCACCCGGCTCGCGGCTGCGCCGCTCACCGCCCTCTCCCTCAAGGGGAGAGGGAGAAAACACGGACCGTGAACCCCACACATGCCCGACTCCGCCTACCCCCGCCGCCTGCCCCTCGGGGCCGAGGTCGTCCCCGGCCGGGGCGTCCACTTCCGCCTCTGGGCACCGATCCGGACGGCGGTCGAGGTCGTCGTCGTGGGCGGGCCGACCGTCGCCCTCGCGGCCGAACCCGACGGCTACTTCGCCGGGTTAGTCGAAGGGACCGGCGACGGCGCGCGCTATCAGTTTCGACTCGACGGCGGCGAGCAGTTCCCCGATCTCGCGTCGCGGTCGCAGCCCGACGGGCCGCACGGTGCGTCGCAAGTCGTAGACCCGACCGCGTTCCGCTGGACCGATCAGAACTGGAAGGGCGTGCCCGAGACGGGGCAGGTGCTGTACGAACTGCACGTCGGCACGTTCACCCCGGCCGGCACCTGGGCCGCCGCCGCCGACCAATTGCCGGCCCTCGTCGATGTCGGGGTCACGGCCGTCGAGGTGATGCCGGTCGCCGAGTTCCCGGGGCGGTTCGGGCGGGGGTACGACGGCGTCCAGCTGTTCGCCCCGACCCACCTCTACGGCACCCCGGACGACATGCGGGCGTTCGTGGACCGGGCGCACGCCCTCGGCCTCGGGGTCATCCTCGACGTGGTGTACAACCACTTCGGCCCCGACGGGAACTACGTCGACGCGTTCGCCCCGCAGTTCCACAGCAAGAAGCACAAGACCGACTGGGGCGAGCCGTTCGACTTCGACGGCGACGGTAGCGGGCCGGTGCGCGAGTTCTTCGTCGCCAACGCCGGGTACTGGGTCGACGAGTTCCACCTCGACGGCCTCCGCCTCGACGCGATCCAGGCGATCTTCGACGACTCGGCCGAGCACGTCGTCGCCGCCATCACCCGCAAGGTGCGCGAGGCGGCGAAGGGGCGGGCGACGTATGTGATGGGGGAGAACGAGCCGCAGGACGCGAACCTGGTGCGGCCGCCCGACGCCGGCGGGTGCGGGCTGAACGCCCTGTGGAACGACGACCTGCACCACGCCGCCCGGGTCGCCCTGACCGGCAAGAATGAGGGCTACTTCACCGACTACCTCGGCTCGCCGCAGGAATTCGTCAGCGCCGCCAAGTGGGGCTTCTTATACCAGGGGCAGCAGTACCGCTGGCACCAGCGCCGCCGCGGGTCGCCGGCGCTCGACGTGCCGAAGCACCGCTTCGTCACCTTCATCGAGAACCACGACCAGATCGCCAACAGCGGCCGCGGGTCGCGGGTGCATCAGGTCAGCAGCCCCGCCAAGTACCGGGCGATGACGGCGTACCTGCTCCTCGGCCCCGGCACGCCGATGCTCTTCCAGGGGCAGGAGTACGCCTCGACCAAGCCGTTCCTCTACTTCGCCGACCACAACCCGGAGCTGGCGGAACTCATCCACGAGGGGCGGAAGAAGGAGTTGCAGCGGTTCCGCAGCCAGTCCGCCCCCGACGTGCTGGCGCTCGTCGCGGACCCGGCCGACCCCGCGACGTTCGCGGCCTGCAAGCTCGACCCGGCCGAGCGCGCCGCCCGCGGGCCGTGGCTGGCGCTGCACCGCGACCTGCTCGCGCTGCGGAAGGCCGACCCCGCGTTCCGCCCCGGCACGGCCCTCGACGGGGCGGTCCTCGGCGCGGCGGCGTTCGTCCTGCGCTTCTTCGTCCCCGGCGGCGGCGACCGCCTGCTCGTCGTCAACCTCGGCCGCGACGTGACCCTCGAACCCGCCCCCGAACCGCTCCTCGCCCCGCCGGGCGGCGGCGGGGCGGGGTGGGGCGTGCTGTGGTCGAGCGAGAACCCGAAGTACGGCGGCAACGGCACCGCCCCGCTCGACACCGACCAGCGCTGGGAAATCCCCGGCGAGGCGGCCGTACTGCTCGGGCCGACGCCCCTCGCGTGAGGCCGGGACGACGACCCGCAGGTCGCGCAGGTAGGCGTCGTTGGCGGTCAGCAGGAGACATCGGGCCTCCCGGACGGTCGGTAGGGGTCGCTCGGGGCGACCGAGCGAACCGCGTGCCGGAATCCGCCGGGCGGCCTTCCGCCGCGGGGCCGCCCGGCTACAATCGGGGCACGAACCCGCGGGGACGCCCCACATGCTGTTCTTCCTGCTGGCCGGCCACGCCCTGATGGACTTCTCCCTCCAGACGGACTCGATGGCCGCCTGCAAGTGCCGCCGCTCGGCCAACCCGCTGGAGCGGGCCGTCCCGTGGTACTACTGGCTGACCGCCCACGCCTTCCTGCACGGGGCGGTGGTCGGGCTGGTGGTGCGGATGGGCACCGACAACTGGAACCTGATCGTCGGGTTCGCGGTCGCCGAGACGGTCATCCACTGGGTGATCGACTTCGCCAAGTGCGAGCGGCTGTTCAGCATCCACGTCGATCAGGGGATGCACGTCCTCTGCAAGGTGGCGTGGTGGGCGCTGCTCGCCGGGCAGGTGGTGGGGTAGGGGAACGAAAGCCCACGGATCGCGATCCGTGGGCTTTCAGCCCGTCAGCCGGGCCAGCGCTTCGCGGTACTTCGCCCCCGTGCGCTCGACCACGTCTTCGGGTAGTTCCGGCGGCGGGCTGGCCTTGTCCCACCCGGTCGTTTCCAACCAGTCGCGGACGAACTGCTTGTCGAACGACGGCGGGGCCGCCCCCGGTCGGTAGGTGGTGGTCGGCCAGAAGCGCGAGCTGTCGGGCGTCAGCACCTCGTCGATCAGGATGAGGTCGCCCGACGGCAGCCGGCCCCATTCGAGCTTCGTGTCGGCGAGGACGATGCCGCGGCCGCGCGAGTACGCCGCGGCCCGGCGGTAGATGTCGAGCGTCCGGGCGCGCAGCTCGGCCGCGGTCTCGGCCCCCGTCACCGCCTCCATTCCCGCGAACGAAATGTTCTCGTCGTGCAGCCCCTGCTCGGCCTTCGTCGCGGGGGTGAAGATCGGCTCGGGGAGCTCGTCCGCCTCGCGCAGCCCCGGCGGCAGCGGGATGCCGCAGACGGTGCCGCCGGCCCGGTACTCCTTCAACCCCGACCCGGCGAGGTAGCCGCGGGCGACGCACTCGACCGGCACCACGGCCGTCTTGCGGACCAGCATCGACCGCCCGGCGAACACCCCGGACTGCCGGCGGAACGCCTCGGGCAGGTCGGCGATCTCGGCGCTGAGGACGTGGCTCGGCACCTTCAGCCAGTCGAACCAGAAGCGGGTCATGGCGGTGAGGGTCGCGCCCTTGCCGGGGATGCCGTTCGGCATCACCCAGTCGAACGCGCTGATGCGGTCGGTGGCGACGAGGACGAGGGTGTCGCCCAGGTCGTACACGTCGCGCACCTTCCCGCGGCGGCAGGGGACGCCGGGCACGTCGGTCTGGAGCACCACGCCGGCGGACATCAGGATTCACCCGGTGAGGGAAGGGGGCACGGCGGGTATTGTACGGCCGTGGGGACGGGCAAAGCCCACCCATCGCTATGGGTGGGCTTTGGGGCGTCACTTCGGGTTGACCGCCGGCCCGCGATGGGGGACGATTCCGGCCGCACCGGGGAAGCGGCATGTTGTTCCAGTCCGACCACGTCCGCGTGACCGCCGAACCCGGCACCGCGACCCTCTGGCTCGACTTCCCCGGCGACCCGGTCAACGCCCTCGACCTCGCCCGCCTCCGCGCCCTCGACGCCGCCCTCGATGCCGTCGAGCGCCACCCGGCGGTCGCCATTCTCGTACTCCGGTCGGCGAAGCCGGCGGGGTTCTGCGCCGGCGTCCGCCCGGCGGCGCTGGCGAGCCTGACCACGGCCGCCGACCGCGCCGGGTTCGCCGCCGCCGGGCAGCGCGTGTGCGACCGCCTCGCGGCCCTCGGCGCGACGACCGTGGCCTACCTCGACGGCCCGTGCCTCGGGGCCGGCCTGGAACTCGCCCTCGCCTGCGACCACCGCCTCGTCGTCAGCCGCACGACCACGCACCTCGGTTTCCCGGCCGCGCCGCACGGCATCGGCCCCTGCCTCGGCGGGACGGTGCGCCTGCGCGAGCGGGTCGGGCCGCGCCGCGCCGCGGAAGTGCTGCGCGCGGGGGCGACGCTTTCGGGCCGCGAGGCGCGGGCGCTCGGGCTGGTCGATGACGCCTTCTGCGAGCGGCGGGGGAAGATCGAACTCCGCGCGTTCCTCGACGCGCTCGAACGCCGCGGCCCGCGCCCGCGGCGGCCCCGCGCGTCGTCCGGGTTCGCGGCCGAGCGCCGGGAGTTCGCCCGCTCGCTCGACACGCCGGCGGCGCGAGCCGAGATCGCCCGGCAGCTCGAACGCCTCGCGTCGCCCTCGGCCGCGCCCTTCCCCGCCGTCGTCGGCTTGGTGGGCGAAAACGGCCCGGCGGCGCGGCTCGCGGCGGACGCGGCCCTGCGCGGCAGCGCGGTCGTGGTGTGCGGCGACGGGGCCGGCGTGTTCGCCGGGATCGCGGCGGCGCTCGCCCGCGGGTTCGTCACGCCCCTGGAAGCGGCCCAGGCACGCGCACGGGTGACGACTTCGCCAACGTTCGCCGGCTTCGAGCGCGCCGGTTTGGTGTTCGTCGCCGCCGACGCGCCGGCGGAGGAACTCACGGCCGTACTCCGCCCCCGGTGCGTGGTGGTGTCGTGCGGGCGGCCCTCTTCCACGCTGGCCCCCGCTTCCCTCGTAGGGAAGGGGGCGGGGGGGTTAGGTTCTGCGCCCCTCCCCGCGCCGCGCGTCGCCGCGTGACTACCATACCCGCATGGCCGCCGACCCCCCCGCCAAGCCGGCCCGCGCGAAGGCGCGGGTCGGGCCGATCCTCGACACCCTCGCCCGCCTGTACCCCGAGGCGTTCGCCGGGCTGACCCACGCCGACCCGCTGCAACTCCTCGTCGCCACCATCCTGTCGGCGCAATGCACCGACAAGCGCGTGAACCAGATCACGCCGGCCCTCTTCGCCCGCTACCCGACGGCCCGCGACTACGCCGACGGCGACCCGGCGGAACTCGAAGGGTACGTCAAATCGACCGGCTTCTTCCGGAACAAGGCGAAGAACATCCGGGCGTGCTGCCGGGTGCTGGTCGAGCAGTACGGCGGGGACGTGCCGGCGAATCTCGACGCCCTCGTCGCCCTGCCCGGGGTCGGCCGCAAGACGGCGAACGTCGTCCTCGGCGACGCCTTCGACACGCCGGGCGTCACCGTCGATACGCACGTCGGCCGGCTCGCCCGGCGGCTCGGCCTGACCCGCTTCCACGACCCGGTGAAGGTCGAGCGGGTGCTGATGGCGCTCGTCCCACGAGCGGCGTGGACGACCGCGAGCCACCGGCTCATCCAGCACGGCCGCCGCGTCTGCTTCGCCCGCACCCCGCGCTGTGAGTCGTGTGAGTTAAACCCGCTCTGCCCGAAGGTCGGCGTGAAGGGGCGGGGGCGAAAAATCGGACTCACCGCGGAGAACGCGGAGGGCGCGGAGGGAGGACGCGAGTAAATCAAAACTCATCTTTCCCTCCGCGTCCTTTGCGCCCTCTGCGGTGAAACTCTACCATGCCCCATCCCACGCCCACGCTCCTCGACCGCTTCCTCCGGTACGTCCGGATCGACACCCGGGCCGACGACCGGACCGACGCCTACCCGAGTTCGCCCGGCCAGCTCGTCCTCGGCGCACTGCTCCGCGACGAACTCTGCGGTCTCGGCCTCGACGCCCGGCAGGACGCGCACGGGCTGGTCTTCGCCACCATACCGGGCAACGTGCCGGGGGCCCCCACCATCGCGTTCAACGCCCACGTCGATACCAACCCCGAGAACTCGGGCGAGAACGTCGATCCGCAGGTGATCCGCGACTACCCCGGCGGCGACCTCGTGCTGCCGAAAGACCCGTCGAAGGTGATCCGCGTCGCCGACAACCCGGACCTCGCCGCCGTCGTCGGCAAGACGGTCATCACCACCGACGGCACCACGCTCCTCGGGGCCGACGACAAGGCCGGGGTCGCCGTCATCATGGAGGCCGCCCGCATCCTCACCGAGAACCCCGACATCCCGCACGGGCCAGTGGTCATCGTGTTCACCTGCGACGAGGAGATCGGCCGCGGGGTGCTGCACCTGGAGCCGGCGGTGCTCGGCGGGGCGGTCGTCGGGTACACCCTCGACGGCATGGCGACCGGCGAGATCGAGGACGAGACGTTCTCGGCCGACGCCGCGACCGTTACCATCACCGGCGTGAACATCCACCCGTCGATCGCGAAGGGGCGGATGACGAACGCCGTCCGCCTCGCCGGGCTGTTCCTCGACCGCCTCCCGAAGCGGCGGCTGAGTCCCGAGACGACGGCCGGCCGCGAGGGGTTCATCCACCCGCTCTCGGTCGAGGGCGGCGTCGGCGAGGTGACGGTGCAGTTCATCCTGCGCGACTTCGACACGGCCCAGCTCGCGGTCGAGGCCGACATCTTGCGCGAGATCGGCCGGCAGGTGGAGCGCGAGTACCCCGAGGCGAAGGTCGCGGTCGCGGTGCGGAAGCAGTACCGCAACATGCGCGACGGCATCACGCGGGAGCCGCGGGCGGTCCGGTACGCGGCCGAGGCGACGCGGCGGGCGGGGCTGGAGCCGAAGTTCAAGATCATCCGCGGCGGCACCGACGGCGCGCAGCTGACCGAGAAGGGCCTGCCGACGCCGAACCTCTCGACCGGCGAACACAACCCCCACTCGCCGCTCGAATGGACCTGCCTCGAAGAGATGGAAGCGGCGGTGCGGGTGGTGGTCGAGCTGGTGCAGGTGTGGGCGGGGAAGTGAAGGCCGCTGCGGATTCAAACGACGCGGCCCGCCGGTATCATCGGCGGGCCGCGTCGTCGGTCAGTCGATTTGGTCGCGGCGCGGGCCGGTGGCGAGCGCGAGCAGGCCGCTCACCAGCATGATCCCACCGATCACCGCGGGCACCCAGCCGGCCACCCGCGCCGACGCGGTCGGGCGGGACGGGTTCCAAAAGCCGAACCCCTGGTTGCCCAGGATCAGCGCCCCGAGGGCGACCAGGACGATGCCCACGATTCGCATCGAACCCACCCTTGCGACCGCGTTCATCGGCGGTTCGGGGTCGGGGCCGTCGCCGCGTAGTCCCGCCCGCCGACCCGACTCGCCGCTTCCGGATCGGCGTGGACGGCGCTGGCCACCCGGTCCGTCACCTGCTGCACGGCCCCGCTGACGAGGGTCGGCACCTGCGTGTGGACCGACTCCTTCAACGACTTGATCGCCGTCGAGAGGGCGTCTTCCGCGAGCAGCCGGACTTCCTTCCCGACGGACGCGAGCAGGCCGCCGATCAAGCCGGGCTCGGCGGCGACGGCCGCCATCGGGCGGTGGTCGTGCAGGCCGAATGGGGCCGGCTGCGCGTGAGCCGCCGCGTCGAGCTTGCCCGGGGCGGGGACGCGCGACCGGCGGCCGCCGAAGAAGTACCCGGCCAGGAATCCGGCCGCGGTCGTGGTGCCCAACGCCGCCCACGGGTTGCTCTCGACGCACCCGCTCACGCTGAACGACCCGACCATGTCGCGGACGCTGTCCTTCATCGCCGTCACGGTCTGCTTGACCGTGTCGCTCACGGCGGTCGGGGCCGACGTGACGGCGTCGCGGACGGCCTGGACCGTGTCGGTCACGGTGTTCGTCGCCGTCTGGATGGTGCCCATCACCTGACTCTCCAGGGCGGCCACCTTCTCGGTCAGCGCGTCGCGGGTGTCGAGCATCTCGCGCTCGATCTGTTCCGGGCTTTTCTCGTCGTCGGACCCGGCCGTCACGCCTGGGGTTGCGTTTTCCACGTCAAGTTCTCCTGGAGGGCGTTGAACGTCTTGTCGGGCAGGGGATTGAAGCTCTCGAACAGGTTGCGGGCGGCCAGCCCGAAGGCGACCCCCCCGGCGAGCAGGACGCCGCCGATGATGAGGCACGACGACCACATCTTGAACCCGGCCTGCTCGTGGAGTAATTCGACGAGGAAGAAGACGAACGTCAGGCCGCCGACGGAGAGGAGAACGATCCCGAGGCCGCCGAACACGATCGCCCGCTTCGTCCGGGCCAGGTCTTCCTTGAATTCCGCCTTCAGCATGTCGATCTGCTGGCGACCGAGTTTTTGCGCGTCGTTGAGAATCCCGGACACCAGTTCGGTGATCGGTGATGCCGGGGATGCAGGTTCCCCTGGCCGGGCGGTCAGGGCGTCAGCGGGACCGGTCATGGGAGTTCCTCGGGGGACGAATGTCGGAGAGCGGAAGTGCATCCGCCGTGCCGAAGGGCAGAATCGTGCGCGACGGTGGAAGAACCTAACCCCCCAGCCCCCTTCCCTAAGAGGGAAGGGGGAGCCGGATAGAACCCATCGGGCCGTAGGCCCGGCGTCTGACTCCCCCTTCCCTCTTAGGGAAGGGGGTGGGGGGGTTAGGGTTTTTTCGTCAAAGCACGCCCCCCAGATGCCGCGTTAAAGTGCTGGAAACGCAGGAAGGCGATCAGGTAGATCAGGTGGATCACCTACGGGATTTGATCGCCTTCGACGGACCGGCGGCACACCGCATAACCGGTGTCATTCCGGCAGGCGACGCCGGACCGGGCCACGCAATGTTGGCAGAATCCGCCCCGCGGCGCAACCGCCTGCATTCGGTAACTCCCATCCCGTAAGCGACTTGTGATGCCGGAGCTTCGTGGGCACGTTACTTGCTAGGTGGGATGACCACTTCGGACATTTTCATGCCGAGAGTCAACCGTATCACGCATCGCCGGAGGAAACCGCGATGGGGCTGAAGCCGATCGGGGATCGCATCATCGTCCGCCGCGAGGCGGCGTCGGAAAAGACCGCCGGCGGGATCATCCTGCCGGACACCGCCAAGAACAAGCCGCAGCAGGGCGTCGTCCTCGCCGTCGGCCCGGGCAAGCGCAAGGACGACGGCACCCGCGCCGCCATGCAGCTCAAGGCCGGCGACAAGGTGCTGTTCACCTCCTGGGCCGGCGACGAGTTCCAGGACCGCAAGCAGAAGGACGAACTCCTCGTCATGCACGAAGCGGATGTCCTCTGCGTCGTCGAGTAATCGGATAGCAAGACCCAGGGACCGCTGTCCCTGGGCTTTCATTTAGCACACCCCACCCGTCCCCGAGGATTCGAGATGAGCGCCAAGCAGATCGCGTTCGACCAGGAAGCCCGCGAGGCCATGCGGCGGGGCATCGCCAAGCTCGCCCGGGCCGTCAAGGTCACGCTCGGGCCGAAGGGCCGCAACGTCATCATCCAGAAGTCGTTCGGCAGCCCGACCGTGACCAAGGACGGCGTGACGGTGGCCAAGGAGATTCAGCTCCCGGACCACTACGAGAACATGGGCGCGAGCATGGTCAAGGAGGTCGCCAGCAAGACCTCCGACGTGGCCGGCGACGGCACCACCACCGCGACCGTTCTGGCCGAGGCGATCTTCAACGAGGGCCTCCGGGCCGTCGTCGCCGGCACCAACCCGATGCTCATGAAGCGCGGCATGGAGAAGGCCGTCGAGGACATCGTCGCCAAGCTCAAGGCGCTGAGCATCCCGGTCAAGGGGAAGGAAGACCTGCGGAACGTCGCCACCGTCGCGGCCAACGGCGACGCCGTCATCGGCGGGATCATCGCCGACGCGATGGACAAGGTCGGCAAGGACGGCGTCATCACGGTCGAAGAGGCCAAGACGATCGAGACGAGCCACGAGTTCGTCGAGGGGATGCAGTTCGACCGCGGGTACCTGTCCCCGTACTTCGCCAACAACGCCGAGACGATGGAGTGCGAGCTGGAGGACGCCTACGTCCTCATCCACGAGAAGAAGATCAGCTCGAACCGCGACCTCGTCCCGCTGCTGGAGAAGGTGCTGCAGCAGAACAAGCCGCTGCTCATCATCGCCGAGGAGGTCGAGGGCGAGGCCCTGGCCACGCTCGTCGTCAACGTCATCCGCTCGAACGGGGCGTTCAAGGTGTGCGCCGTCAAGGCCCCCGGCTACGGCGACCGCCGCAAGGCCATGCTGCAAGACCTGGCCGAACTCACCGGCGGCGAGGCCATCTTCGAGGACCTGGGCGTCAAGCTCGAAACCGTCACCCTGAGCCAGCTCGGGACGGCCAAGAAGGTGAAGGTGGACAAGGACAACACGACCGTCATCCAGGGCGGCGGCAAGAAGGACCGGATCAAGGCGCGGATCGTCAGCATCCAGAAGGAGCTGGACAAGAGCACCAGCGACTACGACAAGGAGAAGCTGAGCGAGCGGGTGGCCAAGCTGAGCGGCGGGGTGGCCAAGATCAACGTCGGCGGGGCGACCGAGAGCGAGGTCAAGGAGAAGAAGATGCGGGTCGAGGACGCGATGCACGCGACCAAGGCCGCCCACCAGGAGGGCATCCTGCCGGGCGGCGGGACGGCCCTGCTGCGGTCGAGCAACGGGCTGACGGCCCCGGACACGCTGACCGACGACGAGAAGATCGGGTACAACATCATCGTCCGGGCGTGCCGCGCGCCGATCAAGCAGATCGCCGAGAACGCCGGGGCCGACGGGAACGTGGTGGCCAAAGACGTGCTCACCAACAAGGACAAGAACTACGGGTACGACGCCCGGGCCGGCGAGTACGTGGACATGGTGGCGAAGGGGATCATCGACCCGACGAAGGTGGTCCGCAGCGCCCTCCAGAACGCGGCCAGCGTCGCCACCCTGCTGCTGACCTCGGACGCGATGATCGCCGACGAGCAGAAGAAGGACGAGAAGGGCAAGGGCGGCTCCGGCGGCGGCTACGACGACATGTATTAGGCTGCTCGGGAAGCCCCGGAAGCCGTTAGCTGTCAGCCAGCAAAAGGCCGAGCGGTCGCCAACTCACCCGGGTTGGCGGCCGCTCGGCCTTTCTTGTTTGGCTGA